>Ga0307379_10000095_pt1 | contig 146768 bp, 154 predicted proteins | sample UN2MG_FD_202237 | JGI IMG/M metagenome (GOLD analysis project Ga0307379, IMG submission 202237) | Soil microbial communities from Risofladan, Vaasa, Finland - UN-2 | ecosystem: Environmental > Terrestrial > Soil > Coastal area > Acid sulfate soil | place: Finland: Risofladan, Vaasa...
CTCACCCAAGGGCTGGACCGGCCCGAAGGAGGTCGACGGCAAACAGACCGAGGGCACATATCGCTCGCACCAAGTGCCGATGGGCGACATGAAGCACCCGGGGCACGTGAAGGTACTGGAAGAGTGGCTGGAGAGTTATCGCCCGCGCGAACTGTTCGACGAGACCGGAAGGCTCCGGCCCGAACTCGCTGAACTGGCCCCGCGCGGGCCGCGGCGGATGGGCGCCAACCCGCACGCCAACGGCGGTCTTCTGTTGCGCGATCTACGCATGCCAGATTTTCGCGACTACGCTGTGACAATACCGAAACCGGGTAGCGTGAGCGCCGAAGCCACGCGCATCCAGGGCGAGATGATCCGCGACGTGGTAAAGCTGAACCCCGAGACGTTCCGTGTTTTCAGTCCGGACGAAACCGCGTCGAACCGCTGGGGTGCGGTGTTCGAGGTGACGAACCGTTGCTCCACCGCGGAAATCGTTCCGGGCGACGACCACGTCGCGCCGGACGGCCGGGTGATGGAGGTCTTGAGCGAGCACCTGTGCGAAGGATGGCTCGAAGGGTATCTGCTTACGGGCCGACATGGCTTTTTCTCATGCTACGAGGCCTTCATCCACATCATCGATTCGATGTTCAACCAGCATGCGAAGTGGCTCGACGTGGCGGACCACGTTCCATGGCGACGGCCTATTGCTTCTCTGAACTACCTACTCTCATCACACGTGTGGCGGCAGGACCACAACGGTTTCAGCCATCAAGACCCTGGCTTCATTGATCACGTCATGAGCAAGAAGGCGGAGGTCATCCGCGTCTATCTGCCGCCCGACGCCAATACCCTGCTCTCCGTGACCGACCACTGCCTGCGCAGCCGCAACTACGTGAACGTCATTGTCGCCGGCAAGCAGCCGTCGCTGCAGTGGCTCGATATGGACGCCGCGATCAAGCACTGCACCGCCGGGCTGGGCATCTGGGAATTCGCCAGCAACGACGAAGGGAGCGAGCCTGACGTGGTGATGGCCTGCGCCGGGGATGTGCCGACCATGGAGACACTGGCCGCGGTCGAGATCCTCCGGCAGCATTTCCCAACACTTAAAATTCGCGTCATCAACGTGGTGGATCTGTTGGCGCTGTATCCGCAGAGCGAGCATCCGCACGGCTTGAGCGACAAGGATTTCGATGTCCTGTTCACCAGGGACAAACCCATCATCTTCGCCTACCACGGGTATCCCTTGCTGATTCACAAGCTGACCTATCGTCGAACCAACCATCACAATCTGCACGTTCGTGGCTTCAAGGAAGAGGGGACGACGACGACACCTTTCGACATGGTGGTGCTCAACGACCTAGACCGGTTCCATCTGGCCAATGACGTTATCGATCGTGTGCCGGGTTTGGGTCCACGCGCCGCCTACCTCGCCCAATTCATCCGCGACAAACTCATCGACCACAAGCGCTACATCCGGCAATACGGTGAGGACATGCCAGAGATTCGCAATTGGAAATGGGGCGCCAATGGAGCGGGGCCCAAGAGCTTCAAGCGCACATGAGCGGAATCCTTTCCGAGGTCTATCTTGTCCGGCATGGCGAGACCGCCTGTAAGCCTCAGCAGGCAGGCGACCGGCCGCGCTGACATCCCGCTGACCCCCTCCGTATCAGGGAATGCCCCCCGCATGAGCATGGCGACACTCCTGCTAGCTTCGTGGAAGTGGCCCACGATTAAGACGCCAGATGGTGAGGTTGAGTACGGCAGCAAAAGTGACCCACGCGAGATAAGGCAGCAGTAGCCAGGCAGCCGCTGCATTTACGCGATGGAAAGCCGCAATGGTCACGATGATCGATAACCAAAGCATAACGACTTCTATGAAGGCCAGGTCAGGGCGGCGCATTCCAAAGAAAATTGGCGACCAAGAAGCATTCAGTATCAATTGCACAAGATAGATCGCAAACGGAAACGCGGCACCGGCGAAACCAGATGTCCGCCATACCAGCCAGCCGGAAACAGCGATGGTCAGATAGAGAAACGCCCAGGCTGTGGGGAACACCCAGTTCGGCGGACGCCAAGCCGGCTTGCGTAACCGCTCGTACCAGTCGCCCGGACGAAACATCGCACCGGTCATTGCCGCGAGGAAGCAGATGCCGACGAAGCCACTGAGTACGATAATCGAGGAGATATCCATCCGTTCACCCTCTTCTGCCCAGCGGGCTGCTAAGCACGTCTTCTATTCGCCATGGCCGGAGCGATTGCAACGAGCCTCTGCATTTGACGCATCGCAGGCGAACGGAGAGTTGTGCGAGCGTCAGGCCCATCGATATTTTCGGAAGCCACTGGCAGACCGCTAGTATATAAGTGCGCCGAACATGACGCTTTTGCACCAGGGTGTTGTCACATTAACCGCCACCGCGCGAGCTTTGGTCGTCGGATATTGTGGTTCATGCCGCCGCTGCCACTTGCCGCCATTGCTCCGTCGCCTTGGCCCGTTACAGTGTTTCGACCGGGCGCACTTCGCCGATCTCTAACCCGGCCCGGTTGGTGAGCACCGGCCGGGTCCAGGCCGACAATTCCGCCATATCCGATGAAGAAAGCAGGTCCAGCTTACGAAGGATCGCCGCCGTTGCTACTTCGGCCGCGCGGGATGCGCCGTCGGCGATCTTCAGTGAAAGGCCGAGCTTCAGCGCCGGCAGGCAGGCGCAGAACATGCCCTCCGCACCGGTCTTGACCATCCCGCGCCCTCCCAGCGCGCGTGCGGCGTCGAACCGGCCGGTCCCCGACATCAATTCCGGATGTCCACTCCACGCTGCCTTGACCCGCTCCGCCGCGTCGACGCGGGCGGCCGGTAGGTTGTCAGGCGCCGCTAGCCGCGCCATGGCCACCGCCAACCCCTTCAGCGAGATCGCGATCGTCGGCAGCGAGCAGCCGTCGATACCTCGCAGCGCGGCGCCCAGCTCCTGACCGGTCATGGCCTCCAGCACACCTAGGACCCGCTGCTGGGTCGGATGAGAGATCTCGACATAGCCGCCCAACGGTTCGCCGCGCTTGCGCGCGGTGGACAACATACCGGCATGCTTGCCGGAGCAGTTATTATGCAGCGCGGAGGGCAATTGGCCGGCGGCGATCATTGCGTGGCGGGTTGGCTCGTCCATCGGCGATTTTCCCGCCTGAGGTGCTGTCTGCGGGGTTTCACCCTAGTCTCCACGGTCCGCTTCGGCTTTTCGCGCGGCCAAGTGATCAAGGCTCCGCATTCAGGAATGGCACGGCTGCAGCCAAAAGAGCATCTGGGTTCTCTTCTGGCATAAAGTGTCCGCAGTCGATCTCTGCGCCTGAGAGGTCATCGCTCCAGCCTCTCCAAACGCCGAGAGGATCTCCCGTCTTTTTCGGAAATCCCAAATTCGACCAAACAAAAAGGAGCGGTGCCGTTATTTTTGCGCCTCGCGCCTTATCGGAAAGATCAAGCGACCTGTCTATGGAAGTGCCGGCACGATAATCCTCACACATCGCATGGACCCTCGCAGGGTCACACATCTGTTCTCGATAGCTTTCCAGGGATCGCGGATCGAATGCATCGAGGCTATTACCCATGGCCCAGCTTCGCAGCGTCCACTCGAGGTAGAAGACTGGATCCCCTGCAATAAGCCTCTCGGGCAAGGGAGACGGCTGGGCCAAAAACGACCAATGGTAAGCCTTGATTGCCATCTCGGCGTTGAAAGCGCTCCACATGTCGCTGGTGGGAACAATTTCAATGATCACTACGCGCCGGATCTTGGTCGGATGATCCAAGGCCATTCGGTACGCGACACGCGCTCCTCGATCGTGGCCCATTACGCCGAAGTTTGTGTAGCCCATCGACGCCATGGCTGTGACGAGAAGTGCTGCCGTCCGTCGCTTGGAAAAAGTCTCGTGGTCGGGCACGTCCCCGGGAATGGAGCTGGCCCCGTAACCGGGAAGGTCCGCGATTACGCAGCTAAAATGTCTTGCTAGGGGAGCTGCGAGCTTAAGCCAGGCGGTGTGGTTCTGAGGGTAGCCATGCAGCAGTAAGAGTGGCGTGCCAGTTCCGCCTACATGAACGCTAATCTTTTGATCTCCGATCGAGACCAATCGATTTTCATATCCTGGAAAGATCGACTCCCCCATCCATCCCGCTCATAAGTCATCGAATGGTCTAGGCGCCTGATGCCGACCTTCTGGGCATCTGAAGCATGCTACCAGGGATATTCGCGGCCCGTGTGATTGAAAAACTTGCCGGACTGCTCCGGTCCGAGGGTTGCGATGAGACGCCTCAAGGCGTTCACGCTTTCGGCGGCCTCTAGCCTGGCGCTCGGTCCACCCATGTCCGTCCGTACCCAACCGGGATTGACGACGACGCAAGTGATGCCGCGGGGAGCGAGATCGACCGCTAGGCTGCGAGTGACCATGTTCACAGCGGCTTTCGAGCTGCGATAGACGACCGAGCCTCCCGAGGTATTGTCGCCGATCGATCCCATGCCGCTGGTGAGGGTTACTATGAGCTTGCGATCGCTGCGTGCAACGTGCTCGACAAACGCCTCTGAGACGCGCATGGGGCCCATGGAGTTGACGGCGAGCACTTCTGCCCAGGCCTCGTAGTCGATGTTTCCGATGCTCTGGCCTCGTGGCCCGATAATGCCAGCATTGTTGATCAGGACGTCGATCGCTTGTCCGTCGAGTTCAGCTGCTATCGCTTGGATGTGATTAGCGCACTCGGCATTGGTCATTCTCCATTGCGATGCATCGGCCCGACGAAGTCCGAGTGTGCATATTCATTCCATGTAAATGCGTTCGAAGAAGCGGCTCTTGTCGCCGTGGCGCGAGCATGCGCGGGGCGACCTAACCGGACCGCCAAATTGCCGAACGGAGAATTAGGCAGCCACAAGGGGCCATCATTCTCCAAAACTCGCTCTCTACGGCCGCTTGCACCGACTTTGCCGAGCCTAAGCCCCGGATATTCCCCGAAAATTTCGGATACAGAATTTTCTCTGGAAAATCAGCGGACTAGCTGGCGGAGAGGGTGGGATTCGAACCCACGGTACGCTCGCGCACAACGGTTCTCGAGTTCTAAGACCCTCATGCCGCCGCGTACTGCTGCGTAGCTAGATATCTGTTCTGGTTGGTCAATTTCACTCTAGTCGTCATGATCTGTGATGGCTGGTGTCGTACCCTATCGTGGAGTTCGTTTGAAATAAGGTTTGCAATATCGACCGGCAGGCGCTGTGCGAGCGGCACCTCGACGACACCATCTCGAAGCCCGACGCGCAAACCCTCGAAAGAGTGAGCCGGGGTAGATGAACCTCCGATGAACGACCTGTTGCGTCACGGTTCAGGCGAGTGAGGCCACTCTCCAGATAGGGCTCCGCGAGGGGTCTTGCTGGCCGAGCGGTCTAAGCCGCTTTCACTCGAACCCAATGGTGGACCAGCACGTTATGCATTTGGCTAAAGCTTGAGAGGTTTGAATTACCAAATGACACGCTGCCTTAAACCACTCGCAAAAGGCCTTCTCATCCTCGGCTTGGCCGCGACACCGGCCATGGCTCAGGAGGAGCCTAACGGCTATCCCATCAGCGACGTGAATCTTCGCGCTGGACCCGGAACGGAATATCCGGTGCTTGTGACCGTGCCGACAGATGCTCCGATTACCATCTTAGGCTGTCTTGAAGATTTCGCATGGTGCGACACCATTTTCGAGGAGCAGCGCGGCTGGATGCGTTCGATCTATCTCGCCGGCTATTACGATGGCGAGTACTACCTCCTTAGCGATTATGCGCCGGATCTCGGCTACCAGGTCCTCACCTTTGATCGCGCCGCTTACTGGGATGCCTACTATCAGGACGAGCCGTTCTACAATGACCAGTATCGGGTAACCGAAGCGCGCGGCGAAGATTGGGTCGATGACGGCGTCTTCTACGACCGTCTCTCCACTCACGGCTCCTGGACATGGACTCAAGGGCAGTACGTTTGGGTCCCCACCGGGATTGATGCGGGCTGGCGACCTTACACGCGAGGGCAGTGGATCTACACCGATTACGGTTGGACATGGGCGTCCGACGAACCATTCGGCTGGGCCACATATCACTACGGACGGTGGGGCTTCTCGAACCGCATCGGCTGGTTCTGGGTGCCCGGCAACCGCTGGGGGCCAGCGTGGGTTTCGTGGCGGCAATCGGATGATTACCTCGCCTGGGCACCACTACCGCCGAGCTACGATCGTGGCGGCCTGAGTATCAACATCTCTTTTGGTGACATCCCCAATTACTATTGGTCGGCTGTCCCCTCGCGATATTTCCTGTCGGACAATCTGCCGCGCTATTACGTCCGCGATCGCGCGCGTTGGCGCGACATCTACGGTCGTACTCGACCAATCGGCCACACCACAATCATCAACCGCACGGTGGTAAATAACACCGTCAACGTGAGCTATGTGGAGCGACACACAAACACGAAAGTTGTCGAGCGACAGGTCAGACGCACCCGAGACTGGGATCGCGCCGGTAAGGTTCGCGGCGACGATTATGAGGTTTATCGGCCCGGACTACGGGAAGGCCGTGGTCATCATAGGCCCAATAGGCCAAGAGACATCGACGAAGTCGCCAAACTGAGCAAGACCCGGGACTTTGCAAGAGGCGAAGCTGCGACGGATGACCTCCTCGCGCCACCGGAGGTCCGCGACGCGATCAAGAAGCGCAAAGACGGTAGAGTCAGAGGCGAAGACAGGCGCCCCCGCGAACTTTCCCGGAAGACTGACGGCCCCAAATTCGATCGCTCCTTGCCAAAGGGTGTGGACGCGGAAGGCCCGCCTCCGGCCCGCAAAAAGGTACGGGCGGAGCCGGTTCCGGCACACGAGCTCGGCCGATCCCGGAAAGGACCGGATGGCAAGCGGCTAAGGAAAGCAGGGCCACAGGAGAGCGCAACCTCGCCAGACGGGACTGGCACGCCTTTGGAGAGGGCCAAAGTTAAGGACCAGAAGGGGCCTCCTCAGGCGCGGTTGCGTAAGGATGGACCCGACGGACCGAAGGGCCCGCCGCAGGCGAGGGCGAAGCCGAAGGGCCAGAAGGGGCCTCCTCAGGCGCGGTTGCGTAAGGATGGACCCGACGGACCGAAGGGCCCGCCGCAGGTGAGGGCGAAGCCAAAGGATCAGAAGGGGCCTCCCCAGGCGCGGTTGCGTAAGGATGGACCCGACGGACCAAAGGGCCCGCAGGCGAGGGCCAAAACTAAGGATCAAAAGAGCTCGGCTGCGAAACCGAAAGGTTCGGCGCAGAAGGCTAAGCGCCAACCTCAAGCCGAGAAGGCGCCAGCGAAGCCCAAGGCCCGACCGAGCGGGAAACCGAAAGGTTCGGCGCAGAAGGCTAAGCGCCAACCTCAAGCTGAGAAGGCGCCAGCGAAGCCCAAGGCCCGACCGAGCGGGAAACCGAAAGGTTCGGCGCAGAAGGCTAAGCGCCAACCTCAAGCCGAGAAGGCGCCAGAGAAGCCCAAGGCCCGACCGAGCGGAAAACCGAAAGGTTCGGCGCAGAAGGCTAAGCGCCAACCTCAAGCCAAGAAGGCGCCAGCGAAGCCCAAGGCCCGACCGAGCGGAAAACCGAAAGGTTCGGCGCAGAAGGCTAAGCGCCAACCTCAAGCCAAGAAGGCGCCAGCGAAGCCCAACGCCTCAGCCAAGAAGCGCATCGCGGACAAAAGCAACAAAAAGAAAAAAAACTAGACCACGATTACCTACCGTCAGTGACTAGAACCGTAGCTGTTGGAATCCAATCACGGCTCCATACGGACGCACTACAGGGGGTGGAAGCCCGCGCTTCCGTTGAAGAGTTGCTTGCGTCTGGGCCGCCAAGTCTCATGTCAGCAATTGGCACTTAGCCGACATCAATGCAGTTGCTGAGTATGTCTGCTTTCAGGTGAAAAGCCGACATCCCTGACCGTGCGGTGTCCTAGAGCAGACATCGCCGATGTGCTCGCTGAACTCCGTGCTTAGGTGCTTAGTGGTGGGACACTCGCGCCAGAATGCATAATGATCATATGGGAAGACTGACTGTCCCACTTTCCGCTAAGTCATTGATTTAGCTGAACTGGCGCACTCCGCCCCTGGGCACCAAAGCCCAAAATTACTGTTTATGAACAATAGGTTACGAGCAGATTTGTCCCGCCGTGGAATACGGGATACCACCACCCGGGGTTCTGGCATGCGCCGCTAATTGCGTGACCGAACAGAAATTGGCGGAGAGGGTGGGATTCGAACCCACGGTACGCTCGTGCGCACAACGGTTTTCGAGACCGCCCCGATCGACCACTCTGGCACCTCTCCAAGGGAGCTCATGTAGCTTGCCCGGGGGCCGACGGCAAGCCGGGCAGGGCGGGGAAATTCCTGGTCTTCGGGGTTTTTTCGAGGCCTGGAAGCAATTGACTTATCGGCTTTGGCCTCTATATTGCGCCGCTTATCGATCCTTTAGAGGCTCTGCCCGCGCACCTAGTCGCTGGCAAATCAAGTCCCAAGAGACGGATTAGAGAGATGTTCGCGGTCATTCGCACGGGCGGCAAGCAATATCGCGTTGCGCCGGACGACATTATTGAAATTGAGAAGATCGCGGGCGCGCCCGGAGATATCGTCGAGCTTGGCGAGGTTTTGCTGCTCGGCGGCGAGGGAGGCCCGAAAAGCGGCAGCCCCACCATTGCCGGGGCCCTGGTCGCGGCCGAGGTGCTGGAACAAAAGCGCGCCGACAAGATCATCGTCTTCAAGAAGAAGCGCCGTAAGGGCTATCGCCGGACTAAGGGGCATCGTCAGATGCTCACGGCGCTGCGCATCACCGAGATCCTGACCGACGGCAAGAAGCCGTCGAAGGCGGCCGCCAAGCCCGCGCCGGCCAAGACCGAGACGAAGCCTGCCGAAACAAAGGCTGCTGAGAAACCGGCGGCCACGAAGGCCGATGCCGATAAGAAGGCTCCGGCCAAGAAGGCGCCCGCGAAGAAGGCGGCCAAGACCGAGGCCAAACCCGCGGCGAAGAAGGCACCGGCCAAGAAGGCGCCCGCGAAAAAGGCCCCGGCCAAGAAAGCGCCGGCCAAGAAGGCCCCAGCGAAGAAGAAGAGCTAAAGGAAGACCACCATGGCACATAAGAAAGCAGGCGGCTCCTCGCGTAACGGCCGCGATTCGGCTGGACGGCGCCTCGGCGTGAAGAAGTCCGGCGGCCAGAGCGTCATTCCGGGCAACATCATCATCCGCCAGCGGGGCACCAAATGGCACCCGGGCGAGGGCGTTGGCATCGGCAAGGATCATACGATCTTCGCGGTGCGCGACGGCCAGGTGGAGTTCGCGACCAAGCAGAAGGGCCGGGTGTTCGTATCGGTGAAGCCGAACGAGGCGTAAACCGCCTCCCACTTCACCCTTCGTTCAAACCGTATCCCGCGCGCGCATATGCGCGTGTAGCCTCTCATTCCGTGCACATCAGAACACAGAAACTGCTCCTGCGGCCGCCGGCGATTGCCGATGCGGCGCGTGTCAGCCTGCTTGCCGGCGATTACGACGTCGCGTGCATGACCGGCACGCTCCCGCACCCCTATAGCGAGCAGATGGCGGCCGAGTGGCTCAAGGGGGCGGTGGACGGCGAGGAGGGCGTGGTCTTCATGATCGAGCGAGACCGCATGGTGATCGGCTGTACCGGCTATCGGGCTTTCGGGCCCGATTACGCGGAGCTGGGCTACTGGATCGGCAAGCCCTATTGGGGCCAGGGCTATGCCACGGAGGCCGTGTCGGCATTGGCGGCCCATGCCTTCGATGCGGATGGCTTCGACTACCTCAAGGCTGGGCATTTCGACGACAATTCCGCCTCCGAGCGCGTCCTCCGCAAGCTTGGCTTTGTGGCCGATGGGGACGAGGCGCGCGATTGCGTGGCGCGGGGCGCCACTACTCCATGTCTGACCTACCGGCTCGACCGGACCCAGGCCGTTGCCAAGTTCAGTCAGCCGTAGCCCTGCGATCCGGACCACTCCCTTGCCGTGACTAGTGCAACGGTAAGACCTCTGGTGCTAAGCCCTTCCCATGCAGTTCCTCGATGAAGCCAAGGTCTATGTCCGCTCCGGCAACGGCGGCAACGGGTGCGTGAGCTTCCGGCGGGAGAAGTTCGTCGAATTCGGCGGCCCGAATGGCGGCGACGGCGGCAAGGGCGGCGACGTGATCTTGGAGTGCGTGGCGAACCTCAACACGCTGCTCGACTACCGCTACCAGCAGCACTTCAAGGCCAAGAAGGGCGGGAACGGCATGGGCCAGAACCGCACCGGGGCGGGCGGCGCCGACGTGGTTCTCAAACTGCCCCCGGGGACGCAGGTCTTCGATGAGGACGGCGAGACCCTGCTCGCCGACCTGACCGAGCCGGGGGAGCGCATCGTCCTGCTCGAGGGCGGCAATGGCGGCTTCGGCAACGCCCGCTTCAAGACTTCGACAAATCGTGCGCCACGCCACGCCAATCCTGGCCAGGAAGGCGAGGAGATGTATATCTGGCTGCGGCTGAAGCTGATCGGCGACGCAGGCATTGTCGGCCTGCCCAATGCGGGCAAGTCCACCTTCCTGGCGACCGTCAGCAAGGCGAAGCCCAAGATTGCAGACTACCCCTTCACCACGCTCATTCCCCATCTCGGCATGGTGCGCGCCGATGGACTGGACTTCGTGCTCGCCGATATCCCCGGCCTGATCGAAGGCGCGCATGAAGGTGCCGGCATTGGCGATCGCTTCCTCGGTCATGTGGAACGTACCGCCGTGCTGCTCCACCTTGTCGACGCGACGGCGGACGATCCGCTGGAGGCTTACGAGATCGTACGCGACGAGATGGCGGCCTACGGGGCCGGGCTCGACGAGAAGCCGGAGATCCTGGCCCTGTCGAAGGCGGATGCGGTTTCGAAGGACGAACTCAAGAAGAAGGCGCGTGCCTTGAAGAAGGCGAGCGGGATGGCACCGCTCGTCGTTTCGGCCGCCACGGGCGAAGGCGTGCAAGAGGTCTTGCGCGCGCTGGCCGTCGAGATCGAGGCGGCGCGGAAGGCGGCGAAGGCCGCGCCTTTGCGCAAGGCGGGCCCAGGGTGGCGGCCATGAGAACGGAGTGGACCGTCGCCCGCCGTATCGTCGTAAAGATCGGCTCGTCGCTTCTCGTCGACAGCGGCGCGGGCACGCTGAAAAGCGAATGGCTCAACGCGCTTGCTGACGATATTGCGGAGCTCCGCGCGCAGGGGAGGGAGGTGATCGTCGTTTCCTCCGGCGCCATCGCGCTTGGCCGCAACGTGCTCAAACTTCCCAAGGGTCCGCTCAAGCTCGAGGACAGCCAGGCCGCCGCCGCCGTTGGCCAGATCGATCTCGCGCACGCCTACGAGGATGCGTTCCGTGCGCGGGGTTTGGTGGCCGCCCAGGTGCTGGTGACGTTGGGCGACACCGAAGAGCGCCGGCGCTATCTCAACGCGCGCAGTACCGTTACGACACTCTTGAAACTCGGCGCGGTGCCGGTGGTCAATGAGAACGACACGGTCGCGACAAACGAGATTCGCTATGGCGACAACGACCGGCTTGCCGCGCGCGTGGCCTCGATGATGAGCGCCGACTGTCTTGTGCTGTTGTCGGACGTGGACGGCTTCTATACGGCGCCGCCGGGATCTTGCGCCGACGCCACGCGTCTCGAGGCGGTGTCCGAAATCACGCCTGAGATCGAAGCCATGGCCGGCGATGTCGGTTCGGAACTCTCTCGCGGCGGGATGGTCACCAAGATCGAGGCTGCGAAGATCGCCGTCCAGGCGGGCACCGACATGGTGATCGCAAGCGGCAAGGTGATGCATCCGCTCAAGGCGCTGGCGGAGAAGGACGTGTGCACGTGGTTCTTGGCGCATTCGGACCCGATGGCGGCCCGCAAGCGCTGGATCGGCGGCTCGCTCGAGCCCCGCGGCGCCTACATTGTGGATGGGGGCGCCGCGACGGCGCTCGGCTCCGGTAAGAGCCTGCTGCCGGCCGGCGTCACGCGGGTCGAGGGCCATTTCGAGCGCGGGGATGCCGTGTTCATCAAGACTGGCGACGGGGTGGAAATCGGCCGCGGATTAACGGCCTATGGCCATGCCGAAGCGGAGGCCATTATCGGCCGCAAGAGCAGTGAAATCGCCGACATTCTCGGCTACCTTGGCCGCCCTGAATTGATCCACCGCGACGACATGGCATTGAACCGTAAAGGCCAGTAACCGTGCCCCTTCCCGCCCAAGATCCCACAGCCAGCCTGGAGCCGATGATGCTCTATATGGGCAGGCTTGCGCGCGAGGCGGCGGCAGAGCTGGCGCTGGCGTCTACCGATGCGAAGAACGACGCGTTGGGGCGGATGGCGGCGCGGCTCGAAGCCGGCACCGAGACTATTGTCGGAGCGAACCGTCAGGACTTGGAAGCCGCGGAGAAGAAGGGTCGGGATGCCGCCTTTCTCGACCGGCTCCGGCTCGACGGTTTGCGGGTGGCTGCCATGGCGCGCGGGCTGCACGAGATCGCGGCGCTGCCCGATCCGGTCGGTGTGACCATGGCGTCATGGACGCGGCCCAACGGGCTCGAGATCAGCCGCGTGCGCGTACCGCTCGGTGTCATCGGCATGATCTACGAGAGCCGTCCCAACGTGACGGCCGATGCTTCGGGGCTGTGCTTGAAGGCCGGCAACGCGGTGATCTTGCGAAGCGGCTCGGAAAGCTTTCTGACGTCGCTCGTCATCTCCAATCTCCTGACCGAGGCCATCACCGCCTCGGGGCTGCCCGGACCGGCTATCCAGCTCGTGCCGACGGTCGATCGTTCAGCGGTGGGCTTCATGCTCGGCGGTCTTGACGGTGCCATCGACGTGATCGTGCCGCGCGGCGGCAAGAGTCTGGTTGAACGCGTGCAGGAAGAAGCGCGCGTGCCGGTGTTCGCGCATCTCGAAGGCGTCTGTCACGTCTATGTGGACGAGAACGCCGATCTCGACATGGCAAAGAACATTGTCGTCAACGCCAAGATGCGGCGGACCGGCATCTGCGGTGCGGCGGAGACGCTGCTCGTTTCGCATGGAGCCGTCGACACGCATCTCACGCCGATCGTCGATGCGCTGATCGAGGCCGGCTGCGAGGTTCGCGGCGATCCGGAGACGCAGCGCACCGACAGCCGCGTGAAGCCGGCGACCGATGAGGATTGGGGCGCGGAGTATCTTGCGCCTATCATCGCCGTGAAAGTTGTCGACGGGCTCGACGAAGCGATCGCGCATATCGCGGCGTACGGTTCCCAGCATACCGATGCCATCGTCACGAACGATCAGCGTATAGCCGACACATTCCTGGCGCGTGTCGATAGTGCCATTGTGCTGCACAATGCCTCGACCCAGTTCGCCGATGGCGGCGAGTTCGGCATGGGGGCGGAGATCGGCATCGCCACGGGCCGCTTCCATGCGCGCGGGCCTGTCGGCGTCGAGCAACTCACCACGTTCAAATATGTGGTGCGCGGGCAGGGCCAGACCCGACCTTGAACGCGGCACGCCCTGCGCAGCTGAGAATCCCCGCCGCCGCGCCCGGCATGCGCATCGGGCTGCTCGGCGGCTCGTTCAATCCGGCGCATGAGGCCCATCGCGAGATCAGCCTGACGGCGTTGAAGCGGCTCGGGCTCGACCAGGTGTGGTGGCTGGTGACGCCGGGCAATCCGCTGAAGGACGTTTCGCAACTGCCGGACCTGATGGAGCGTGTGACGGCCGCCGAGACAGTCGCCCGGAACCCGCGAATCGTCGTCACCGGCTTCGATGGCGGGAGCAGTTCCGGCTACACCATCGACCTTCTCGGCGCTCTGAAGGAGCGGTTCCCCACCGTAAATTTCGTGTGGCTTATGGGGGCGGACAATCTCGCGGATTTTCATCGCTGGAAGGCCTGGCCCGAGATTTTCGGACTGGTCCCGATCGCGGTGTTGGACCGCCCCGGGTTTCGCCTGAAAGCCCGCGCCGCCCTCGCGGCTCGGCGTTTCTCACCCTATTACGTGGATGAGACCGACGCTGCGGGGCTGGCGCTGCTCGAGCCGCCGGCCTGGACCATCCTCAGCCACAAGCTGTCGGGGCTGTCTTCCACCGCCCTTCGCGAAAGTGTCTTGAAATCAGGCTAGACCCACAAATAAGAGCAAGAAGAGGGCCGGCCAATACTAGCTATTGAAACCCGGGGAGCCGGCATACTATCTTTGAGGGGTGAAGCGGCAACCTAGGGGCTCTCTCAAGCGCATGCATGAGATATTGCTAAGGCCGCTTCCGGGAGCAATGGTAGAAGGATACTTACGCAAACATGCGCTCACCTAGAGAGGGTACCGAACAAGGTACGCCTCCAGCCGGATTTGCGTCATTCCGCGCCGATCCGAATAGACTGCTCAAGATCGTGCTGGACACGCTCGACGGCGCCAAAGCCGCGGACGTTGTCACCATCGACTTGAAAGGAAAGACCTCGATTGGCGACCACATGGTGCTCGCCTCGGGTCGTTCGCAGCGGCATGTCGGCGCCGTCGCCGACCACCTCATCAAGAAGCTGAAGGATGAAGGCTATGGCCGCGCCCGCGTCGAAGGACTGCCCCAGAGCGACTGGGTGCTGATCGATGCCGGCGATGTCATCGTTCATCTCTTCCGTCCCGAGGTTCGTGAATTCTACAACCTCGAAAAGATGTGGTCCGCTGACCGGCCCATGGAGCGGATGGTGGTCTGAGAAACGGCGGACCGCCACCGGCGGCGCGCGCGGCACGGGTGAGCCATGAGGTTCCTAATCGCCGCCGTCGGCAAGCTGAAGCAGGGGGCTGAGCGCGAGCTCTGTGCCCACTACCTCGCCCGGGCCGAAGCCCTCGGTCGGAGCTTGAGCCTCTCACCACTGGCGAGCATCGAGCTGGCCGAATCCAGGGCCGCAACCGATAACGCGCGAAAAACGGCCGAGGCCGAGGCCCTGCTCGCCAAGGTGCCCGCCGCGCATGCCCTGGTCTGTCTCGACCCCAGGGGCAAGATGCTGTCCAGCGAGGAGCTCGCGGGCGCCCTGGCCGACTTCAGAGATGGCGGCACAGCGGGTCTCGCCATTCTCATCGGCGGCGCCGATGGGCTCGGCCAGACCGCGCGGGAAAAGGCCGATTTGCTGCTGTCCCTGGGCCCCATGACCCTGCCACACGGGCTTGCCCGCATCGTCCTGGCCGAGCAGCTCTACCGGGCCATGACCATCCTTGCCGGCCACCCCTATCACCGGGCTTGATGCCTGGCTCCTAAGGTTAAGGATTCGTAAGCGTTTTGCCTTGATTCTGCCGTTTCACTCCGGTGCCATCGACTGAACGGCCAGGGCGTATGGCGCAATCCGATCATTTGGCTTCCACAAGACAAAGACTTCGGTTGGTGCTGCTCCTCGCCGGGCTGCTCTGTGTCTCGCCGTGGCAGGTCAAAGCGCAAGACGATCTGTCGCGCGACGAGGCCAGAAAGCGTCTCGACCAGACCGAGCAGGAACTGAAGTCGAGCCGGGTTAAGGCGGAGGACCTCACTAAGGATCTCGTCGGCCTGGCGGAGGAACGGGCGCGGCTGAATAGCGCGCTGATCGAGGCCGGTAAGCGCGTGCAGGCGAGTGAAGCAAAGCTGTCGGAGACCGAAGGCAAGCTCGCCGAGCTCACCGAGCAGGTAACGGTCATTCGGACTTCGATCACTGAACGTAAGGCCGCAATCGTCAAGATGCTGAGCGCCATGCAGAGGATCGGCCGCACGCCCCCACCAGCCATTGTGACGCGGCGCGACGATGCCCTGGCTGTGGTGCGTGGCGCCATGCTGCTTGCCGAGGTTTTCCCGGAGTTGAAGTACCAGGCGGACAACCTTTCGGGCGAATTGGAAGGTTTGGTTACGCTGGAGAACAACATCCGGACGCAACGTGATGAGCAGAAGCGCGAGGCGGACCTACTCGCGGCGGAGCAGGGTCGCCTCGACCGGCTGCTTGCGGAAAAGAAATCGAAGCAGGCGCAAGGCGAAGTGGAGCTTACGCAGCTAAAACAGTCCACCGAGCAGCTCGCAGCCGAGGTCACGAATTTCAACGAGCTCATCCAACGCCTCGACGTCCAGATCGAAAGAGCTGAAGTCGCGCAGTACGATGCCGAGATCGCGGCCGAGAAGGCCCTGCGGGCTCGATTGCAGCAGGAAGTCATGGCGACCCCTGCAAACGAGAACGTGATCGAAATCAAGCCGGAGTCGACCAAGGTGGCTTTTGCCAGCCCCGACCGGCTCAAGCCGGCCATGCCGTTCGAGCAGGCCCGGGGCTCGCTGAGGCTACCGGCGCAAGGGCGCAGAACGCAGGGATTTGGAGACAAAGACGCCGCTGGAACCGCAGTTCAAGGCGTATCGCTGGAAACGCGCGGAAAAGCCCGGATTACGGCGCCTGCCGACGGCTGGGTGGTCTATTCCGGTCCCTTCCGCTCCTATGGGCAACTCTTGATCATCAATGCAGGCGGGGGCTATCATATTTTGCTTGCGGGGATGAGCCGCATAGATGTCAGTCTCGGTCAATTCGTTCTAGCTGGCGAGCCCATCGCGGTTATGGGAGAGTCAGGGTCGGGCAGCAGCGCCGACGATAGTTCACGCCCCGTCCTCTACGTGGAATTCAGGAAGGACGGCAGGCCAGTAGATCCCGGTCCATGGTGGGCCGAGGAATCGGAGAAGGTGCAAGGATGATGCGGAAATCCGAATACGCGCTTTGGGCGCTTCTGGTGTTGGCCGTGCTTGCTGCGGGTTCGACCATGGTGAGCCTGGCGCGAAGCCAGTCAGCATCTGCGGCGAACTCGGAAATCTACAAGCAGCTCGACCTGTTTGGTGAGGTGCTGGAGCGCGTGCGCGCCGACTACGTGGAAGAGCCCGAGGACTCCGAGCTGATCGAATCCGCGATCAACGGCATGCTGACGGCGCTCGACCCGCACTCGGCCTATCTCAATCCTAAGCACTTCCGCGACATGCAGGTTCAGACCCGCGGTGAATTTGGCGGTCTCGGCATCGAGGTCACCATGGAGAACGGTGTGGTCAAGGTGGTGGCGCCGATCGACGATACGCCTGCGTCTCGCGCCGGTCTCATGAGTGGCGACCTGGTCACCCATCTCGACAAAGAGCAAATTCTCGGTCTCACGCTTCAGGAAGCGGTGGAGAAAATGCGCGGGCCGATCAATTCCCCGATCACGCTGACGGTTGTCCGCGAGGGCGTCGAGGACCCGTTCGAAGTAAAGGTTGTCCGCGACATCATCCATATCAATCCGGTGAAGTACAACGCCGAGGGTGACGATGTGGGTTATATCCGGGTGACGACCTTCAACGAACAGACCACCGAGAATTTGCAAGGGGCCGTTGAGGATCTGAAGAAGCAGCTTGGGCCGAAGCTCAAGGGATACATCATCGATCTCCGGAACAATCCGGGCGGATTGCTCGATCAAGCCATTTCAGTGTCCGACGCCTTCCTCGACCAGGGGGCCATCGTACTGACGCGCGGCCGCAATCTTGAGGAGACGCAACGCTCGAATGCCCGCCAAGGCGATATCACCGATGGCGAGAAGATCGTGGTGCTGATCAATGGCGGTTCGGCCTCGGCTTCGGAGATTGTCGCTGGCGCGCTTCAGGATCATCATCGCGCCACCGTCGTCGGGACGCGCTCCTTCGGCAAAGGGTCGGTGCAGACGATTATTCCGCTCGGGTCGAACGGCGCGTTGCGACTGACCACGGCGCGCTACTACACGCCGTCCGGACGCTCGATCCAGGCCAAAGGCATTGATCCCGAGTTCGAGATCGAGGAAGAGCTCCCCGAGGACCTCAAGAAGAAGCAAGAGATCCAAGGCACCCGCGGCGAGTCCAACCTGCGTGGGCACCTCAAGGGCGAGCTCGAAGACGACGAGGAAGAGTCGGGAAGCTCGTCCTACGTGCCGAAGGACAAGGAGAAAGATACGCAGCTCAACTATGCCCTCGATCTGTTGAGGGGCATCAAGTCGGTCGACACGGAAACAAAGAAAAAGGCGGAAGCCAATTAGGCCTGTCGGCTTTGATCGCGGTGGCTCCGGAGCGTTAGCCCCAAACTACGGCCGGGAAGTGGGGAGGACGAAGACATGAAGGCCCTGGCCATCGCTGCTGGGATTGTGTTCTGGACCTTGGTGCTCGGCGTTGCCGTGCTCATGTTTTTTCCGAGCGGCGAGGACGGCGAGCCGGTCGCCGTCGTTCAGATCGATAAAGCACCTCCTCCTTCGGAAGCGCCCCAAGCCAATACGCCCGGTGTAGATCTCCCGCCGGGGTTCTCCGTGACAGGACCCGCCGTCGCACCGAAGCCCCCGCAGCGCCCGGGCGCGCCGATCCTCGCGCCGCCGGGCCAGGGCACGACCATGATGCCGGTTACGCCGGGCCAGCTTAACGCGCCGCCACCGCCGCCACCGCCGGGTCCGAGTGGAGCGCTGGAGAATCCCGCTGGGCCCAAGGTCGCCATGGCCGAGCTATCCGCCGGCATCGACCTGACGGGCTCGGTCCCGCTGTCGCCCGTGCCCGTGACTGCCTTGGTGGAAGAATCGCCTTATGGACCGCTGCCCAAGATCGCGGTCGACGGACGCCGCGCGGCCGAGGTCTATGCCCGCCCGTCGGACTACGCCAAGGTGGCCGGTGGACCGCCGCGTGTCGCGGTGCTGCTCAGCGGGCTCGGCGTGCCCGGTGCCCCTGACGGCGATATCATAAAGGGCTTGCCTCCACCGGTAAGCATTGCCTTCGGCGCCTACGGGCGCGGCGTTCAGGAGTGGGTGACACAAGCCCGCGCCGAGGGCCACGAGGTCCTCCTGGCGATCCCCCTGGAGCCAAACGACTACCCGGCCGAGGATCCCGGCCCCCATACTCTCCTCACCACCCTCCCCACAGACGAAAACATCAAGCGGCTTCAATGGCTGATGTCGCGCTATACCGGCTATGTCGGTATCACCAACTATATGGGCGCGAAGTTCCAGACGGTGCCGGCGTCGTTGCGCCCGGTTCTTCAAGAAGCAAAGCGGCGTGGGTTGATCTATCTCGACGACGGTAGCGTCGAGGGATCGGTCGCGGGACAGATCTCCGAAGAGCTCGAGCTCGAATACGCCACGGCTCACGTCCTGCTTGAGGCCGGCACCTTGGACAAGGCGTTGGCCGAGCTTGAAGCCGCCGCCCGGTCGCAAGGCGCCGCCATCGGCGTGGCCAAGGCGGAGTCGGCGACCGTGAAGCAGATCGCCGAGTGGGCCGGATCGCTTGAGGACAAAGGTCTCGTGCTCGTCCCGGTCAGCACCGCGCTGCGCTCGCCACGGCAGAGCTGATCCCCCTCCCATGACAGACCCATCCCGGTTGCCCTACCGGCCCTGTGTCGGCGTGATGCTGCTCAACGCGGAAGGTCTGGTATTTGTCGGCCGGCGCGCCGAGCGCAAGGGCGCGTCGGAGGGGGAGGGGCAATGGTGGCAGATGCCCCAAGGGGGCATGGACAAGGGAGAGACGCCGGAGGAAGCGGCAAGACGTGAGCTTTGGGAGGAGACTGGCATTCGCAGCGCGCTCTTCTTCGCGCAGACCGCGGACTGGCTCTTCTATGACCTGCCGCGGGAACTCGCCGGCGTTGCCTGGAAGGGGCGCTATCGCGGGCAAAAACAGAAATGGTTCGCCGCGCGCTTCCAGGGGCCGGAGAACGAGATCGATCTTGGACCGCATCCCGGCCACAAGGCAGAGTTCGACGCTTGGCGTTGGGTGCCGGTCGCGGCCCTGCCCGACTTGGTGGTGCCCTTCAAGCGTGAGGTCTACACCACCGTCGTAACGGAGTTCGCACCGCTCATCGAGAGGCCGTGAGCGCAGAGCTAAAGATTGAGCGTGGCCTGAACCTGGCGCAGATGGTCGAGCTTGGTCTGAGCGCGATCCTTGGCGTCGTCGCTCAAATCCGTGACATCTTCCTCGGCATCCTGGATCGCTTGGGCGAGTTGCTCCGCCTTCAGCTCATCGAGATCGATGGCCGTCTCGGCGAGCACAGTAAGGCCTTCCGGATTGACCTCGGCAAAGCCGCCGCGAATGAAGAAGCGCTGGTTCTTACCGCCGGGAAAGCCAATGTCGAGCAGGCCGGGACGCAAGGTGGTGAGCACGGGCGCGTGGTGTGCGAGCACTGTCATGTCGCCCTCCGCGCCCGGGACCAAAACCTGTTCCACGTCGCCCGAGACCAGAAGCCGCTCCGGCGATACCAGCTCGAATTTGAACGGATCGGGCATTGCTATGCGGCCTCGGCGGCGAGCTTCTCGGCCTTGGCCACAGCCTCTTCGATGGTGCCGACCATGTAGAACGCCGCTTCCGGTAGATGGTCGTAGTCGCCCTCGCAAAGGCCCTTGAAGCCCTTGATGGTGTCGGCGAGATCGACGAACACGCCGGGCGAGCCGGTGAAGATCTCGGCCACGTGGAAAGGCTGGGACAGGAAGCGTTCGATCTTGCGGGCGCGGGCCACGGCGATCTTGTCCTCTTCCGACAGCTCGTCCATGCCGAGAATGGCGATGATGTCTTGCAGCGCCTTATAGCGTTGCAGGATTTCCTGCACCTGACGGGCCACCGCATAGTGCTCCTCTCCGACCACGAGCGGCGAGAGCATGCGCGAGGTGGAATCGAGCGGATCCACGGCCGGGTAAATGCCCTTCTCGGCGATCGACCGCGACAAGGTGGTGGTCGCGTCTAGATGGGCAAAGGAGGTGGCAGGGGCCGGGTCGGTCAGATCGTCGGCCGGCACGTAAATCGCCTGCACCGAGGTGATCGAACCTTTGTTTGTCGTGGTGATCCGCTCCTGCAGCGCGCCCATGTCGGTGGCAAGCGTCGGCTGATAGCCCACGGCCGAGGGGATACGTCCAAGCAGCGCGGAAAGTTCCGAGCCGGCCTGGGTGAAGCGGAAGATGTTGTCCACGAAGAACAGCACGTCCATGCCTTCGTCGCGGAAATATTCGGCGACGGTCAGGCCGGACAGGGCGACACGGGCGCGGGCGCCGGGCGGCTCATTCATCTGGCCGTACACCAGCGCGCACTTGGAACCCTCAACGGAGCCGTCTTTCGGGTCCTTGTTCACGCCGGACTCGATCATCTCGTGATAGAGGTCGTTGCCCTCGCGGGTCCGCTCGCCAACGCCGGCAAACACGGAGTAACCGCCGTGCGCCTTGGCGACGTTGTTGATCAGCTCCATGATGAGCACGGTCTTGCCCACGCCGGCGCCGCCGAACAGGCCGATCTTGCCGCCCTTGGCGTAAGGTGCGAGCAGGTCCACGACCTTGATGCCCGTGATCAGGATTTCCGACTCCGTCGACTGATCGACATAATCGGGAGCCGGAGCGTGGATCGGCCGCGTTTCCTCGGCGTCGATGGGACCGGCTTCGTCAACGGCCTCGCCGACCACGTTCATGATGCGGCCCAAGGTCTTCTCGCCAACCGGCACGGCAATGGGCTTGCCGGTGTCGATCACCTCCTGGCCGCGCACCAGGCCGTCGGTGCCGTCCATGGCGACCGTGCGGACGGTGTTCTCGCCGAGATGCTGCGCGACCTCGAGGATGAGACGGGAACCGCCATTATCGGTCTCAAGCGCGTTCAAGATCTCCGGCAGATTTTCGTCGAACTGCACGTCGACCACGGCGCCGGTCACCTGGCGGATATGGCCTTTCGCGCCTCTGCCTGCGGCGACCTTCTTCGCTTGTTTCTTCGTCTCTGCGACCACGGGTTTATTTGCCATCGTTCCGTTCCTTCGAGTGACTAAAGCGCCTCGGCGCCGGAGATGATCTCGATCAGCTCCTTGGTGATCTGGGCCTGGCGGGTACGGTTGTAGTTGAGCGTCAATTTGTCGATCATTTCGCCGGCGTTGCGCGTGGCGCTGTCCATGGCGCTCATTCGCGCGCCCTGTTCGGAAGCCGCGTTCTCAAGCAGCGCCTTGAAGATCTGCACGGTGATGTTGAGCGGCAGAAGGTCCGTCAGAATTTCGTCTTCGTCCGGCTCGTATTCGTAGACGGCGCCACCAAGGTCAACATCCGCCTTTTCGCTCTCCGCCGGGATCGACGCAGGGATAATCTGCTGCGCGGTCGGGACCTGGCTGATCACGGACTTGAAGCGAGAGAAGAACAGCGTGGCGACGTCGAACCCGCCCTCGTCGAACATCGACAGGACCTTCTGGCTGACCTGCTCGGCATGTTCGAAGGTGAGCTGGCGTACACCGCGGAACTCAATCGTGTCGATGATAAGCCCTTGGTACTGGCGGCGCAGTTGGTCGTAGCCCTTCTTGCCGACGCAGAGGATCTTCACCTCCTTGCCCTGCCCACGCAGGCGCAAGATGTGCTCGCGGGCGAGCCGTACGATCATGGAATTGAAACCACCGCAAAGTCCGCGCTCGGAGGTGCACACTACGAGAAGGTGGACGTCGTCCTTGCCCGTGCCGACCATCAGAGGCGGTCCGCTCTCCCGGCCTTCCAAGGCCTTGGCGAGGTTGGCAAGCACCGACTCCATGCGTTCCGCATATGGCCGCGCGGCTTCAGCCGCCGTTTGCGCACGGCGCAGCTTCGCCGCGGCCACCATTTGCATGGCCTTGGTGATCTTCTGGGTCGCCTTGACCGAGGCGATACGGTTGCGGAGCTCCTTTAGGGACGCCATGGATCAACTCACGCAAATGCCTTGGCGAATTTTTCGGCGGCGTCCTTCAGCTTCTCACCGGTCTCATCGGAAATCTTCTTCTCATCACGAATGGTGTCGAGAATGTCCTGATGCTCGGCGTGCATGTAGCGGAGGAACTCCTGCTCGAAGCGGTTAACATCGGGCACTTTGACGTCATCGAGATAGCCGTTCACGCCCATGTAGATGACGACAACCTGCTCTTCGACCTTGAGCGGCGAGAACTGCGGCTGCTTCAAAAGCTCGGTGAGGCGCGCGCCGCGATTCAAGAGGCGTTGCGTGGTGGCGTCGAGGTCGGAGCCGAACTGCGCAAAGGCCGCCATCTCGCGGTACTGAGCGAGTTCACCCTTAATCTTGCCGGCGACCTGCTTCATGGCCTTCACCTGAGCAGCGGAGCCCACGCGCGACACCGACAGACCCACGTTCACCGCGGGACGGATGCCCTGATAGAACAGGTCGGTCTCGAGAAAGATCTGGCCGTCGGTGATGGAGATCACGTTGGTCGGGATATAGGCCGACACGTCGTTGGCTTGCGTCTCGATCACCGGAAGTGCGGTGAGCGAGCCGGAGCCGCTGTCTTTGTTGAGCTTGGCCGCGCGCTCCAGAAGACGTGAATGGAGATAGAACACGTCGCCCGGATAAGCCTCGCGTCCGGGAGGACGACGGAGCAGGAGCGACATCTGGCGGTAGGCCACGGCCTGCTTTGACAGATCGTCGTAGGTGACGAGCGCGTGCATGCCGTTGTCGCGGAAATACTCGCCCATGGTGCAGCCGGTGAACGGCGCCAAAAACTGCATGGGTGCGGGATCGGACGCCGTGGCGGCCACCACGATGGAGTAAGGCAGCGCGCCGTTTTCCTCGAGAATCTTCACGAACTGCGCCACGGTGGAGCGCTTCTGGCCGATCGCGACATAGATGCAATAGAGCTTCTCGGACTCGTCGCCGCTCTCGTTGATCGATTTCTGGTTGAGGATGGTGTCGAGAATGATGGCGGTCTTGCCTGTCTGGCGGTCGCCAATGATGAGTTCGCGCTGGCCACGGCCGATCGGGATCAGTGCGTCCACGGCTTTCAGGCCTGTCTGCATGGGCTCATGCACGGACTGGCGGGGGATAATGCCCGGCGCCTTTACGTCCACGCGGCGCTGCTCATCCGACTTGATCGGGCCTTTGCCGTCGATCGGGTTACCGAGCGCGTCCACGACGCGGCCGAGCAGGGCTTTGCCTACCGGCACTTCCACGATGGCGCCGGTCCGCTTGACGATGTCGCCTTCCTTGATGTGGCGGTCGTCGCCGAAAATCACGATGCCGACATTGTCGACCTCGAGGTTCAGCGCCATGCCTTGCGTGCCGTCGGCGAACTCGACCATTTCGCCGGCTTGGACTTTGTCGAGTCCGTAAACGCGGGCGATACCGTCACCGACGGAGAGCACCTGGCCGACTTCGGCAACTTCGGCGTCCTGACCGAAATTCTTGATTTGGTCCTTGAGAATCGATGAGATCTCGGCGGCCCTGATATCCATTAGCCAACCTCTTTCATGGCGTGCTTGAGACTAGTGAGTTTGGTGCGAAGCGAGGTGTCGATCATGCGGCTGCCCACCTTGACGACGAGGCCGCCGATAAGGCTTGGATCGACTCGCTGATCGAGCATGACGTCCTTGCCGAATGTGGCCTGCAACGCCTGCTTCAGCGCGGTGATTTGTGAATCCGTCAGTTTCGCTGCCGTGGTGACCGTGGCGCTCATCTCGCCGCGATGGGCGGTCAGCAGGGCCCGGAAGGCACGGATCATGTCGGGCGTTGCGAACAGGCGGCGGTTCTTGGCGAGCAGCAGTAGGAAATTCTCGGTGAGGCCCGCGATCTTGAGCTCATCGAGGATGGCGGCGAGCGCTTGGCCTTGCTCCTCGGCCGAAAACATCGGGCTTTTCACCAGCCGCTGCAGGTCCTCGACGGCGTCGAGCGCCTCACCGAAACGGTTGAGATCGACCTCGATCTGCTCGAGCGCCTGTTCCTCGAGCCCAAGCTCGAACAGGGCGTTGGCATAGCGGCCTGCAACGCCTGATACGATATGGTCCTCGGCTGCCACTTCGAAAAACGCCTCTTGCTCAGGGGCGGGCGCTTCAAGAAGCCGTCCCACCCACGGACCCCGGAAATGCTGGGATTAGAGCCTCCGCGTCGCCGGGCGAAACCCCCGAAAACGGTCCCCTGGAAAGCCCCGCGGAGCCTGTAACACAGGGGGCAAGGGGGCGCAATATCGCGACCGATACCTGCGGCCGTATGTGCCCCCTCGAAGGGCTGACATAGGTCCGACGAAGGGCGCTTAGAGGAAACTGTAGGGGTCGATATCGACAGTGAGGCGGAGGTCGCCGCGAGCCTTGGGGACGTGAGCGAGCCACAACCGCAAATAGGCTTGGAGATCAGTCTCGCGCGGGGCCTTAACCAGCAGCCGGTAGCGGTAGCGGCCCCGAATGACCGACAACGGCGCTTCCGCGGGGCCCAGAACCTGGATTTTGTCGGCAGGCGGCGCCGCGCGGGCCACTTCCCTGGCATAACCTTCCGCCACCGCCCGGTTGCCGGCGGTGACCAGGATCGCGGCCAGGCGCCCGAAAGGCGGCATGCCGGCCTCCCGTCGCGCCTCGATCTCCTGGGCATAGAAGGCGTCCCTGTCGCCGGCAACGAGGGCCGAGATCACCGGGTGCTCGGGCATATAGGTCTGGAGCAGGCCGCGGCCGGCGACGGCGGCGCGCCCGGCGCGGCCCGTCACCTGGCTCAAGAGCTGGAAGGTCCGCTCGGCGGCGCGGGGATCGCCCTGGGCGAGACCGAGATCCGCATCGACCACGCCGACCAGCGCCAGGCCCGGAAAGTGATGGCCCTTGGCCACGAGCTGGGTGCCGATGACGATGTTCACCTCGCGGTCCTCGATCTCGCGCAGGGTCTCGCGCAAGTCCGAGATAGAGGGCGTGAGGTCGCTCGACAAAAGCGTGCGGCGCGCCTCGGGAAATAGCTCGGCGACCTCCTCGGCGATGCGCTCGATGCCGGGCCCGCAGGCCACCAGCGACTCCTCCGCGCCGCAGCTCGAGCATTCGTGCGGGATGGGGACGAACTTGCCGCAGTGGTGACATTCGAGGCGGTGGCGGAAACGGTGCTCGACCAGCCAAGCCGAGCAGTTGGGGCATTCGAAGCGGAAGCCGCATTTCCGGCACAGCGTCACGGGGGCGTAGCCACGCCGATTGAGGAAGAGCAGAGCCTGCTCTCCGCGTTCCAAGGTCTCGCCCATCGCCTCGATCAGAACCGGCGACAGCCATGACCCGCGCTCCGGCGGGGCCTTTCGCATGTCGATGGCGTCCAGCTCCGGGAGGCCTGCCGCCTTGTAGCGGGTGCCGAGGCGAATGTGCCGGTAGCGGCCTTGCTCCGCGTTCACCAGGCTCTCGATCGATGGCGTGGCGGAACTCAAGACCACGGGGCAATGGCCCAGATGCCCCCGCACAACCGCCATGTCGCGGGCCTGATAGGCGACGCGGTCCTCCTGCTTGTAGGCCTGGTCGTGCTCCTCATCGACGACGATGAGGCCGAGATCGGGGAAGGGCAGGAACAACGCCGAACGGGCCCCGACCACGAGCTGCGCCTTGTTCTCTGCGACCGCGCGCCAGACGCGGCCGCGCACCGACGGCGTGATGCCTGAATGCCACTCGGCGGGCTTCGCCCCGAAGCGTTCCTCGCAGCGGGCGATGAACTGACTGGTGAGTGCGATCTCGGGCATCAGCACCAACGCTTGGCGGCCGCGCTCCAGACATTGAGCGATGGCCTCGAAATAGACTTCCGTCTTGCCGGAGCCGGTGACGCCATCGAGCAGGCTCACCGCGAACCCGTCGCCCGTGTGCTTCACGAGCTCCTTCGCCGCTTCCGCCTGCTCGGCGTTGAGTGTGGCCCGTTCGCGCGAAGGATCGAGCGGCAGGGCATGCCAATCGGGCAGGGGCTCGGCGACCAAAGTGCCGGCATCGACCAGCCCGTCGATCACGCCCGGGCTGACGCCGGCGGCCTCCGCCAGATTGGACTTCACCCAGATCAGGCCGTTCCTCGCGGCTTCCAGGACGCGCGCACGCGCCGGCGTCATGCGCTCAGGCGGCGGTCCTTCGAGGCGGACGCCGTAGCGTGTCGCGGGCGGCTGAAAGGCCGAACTCGCGCTCATCATCATGCGGAGCACCATTCCGAGCGGGGCCAGCGTGTAGCCCGCCACCCAATCGGCGAAATCCATGGAGACCGCGGGCAGTTTCGGCACGTCGTCGATGATGGCGACAATCTCGCGCAGCTTCTTGCGCGAAATCTTGGGCGGCTCCTCGTCTTGCGCGCGGCGCCAGACGGCGGCGAGGTATTCGACAGGCCCGAGCGGCACCACCACGAATTCGCCCGGTTCCACGGATGCGCCTTTCGGCACCAGATAGTCGTAAGGGGCCGGCAGCGCGAGCGGCACCAGGACGGGCACGGTCTCCGAGCCTTCTTTCGTCGACTTAGGGCTGGTGGAAGTCTTAGCCAGAACGAGCTCTTCGAGGTTAGTTAAGGGTTATTAACGACTCACCGACCCATAGTAGCGCGCACGGGGCCAAGTCGAGGGACGGATGGCAGCCAAAGCGAAATCCAAGAAGGCGCAAGCGATCGGCGCGGCGCCGGACGTGGACCGGGCGGTCAACGCCTGGTTCGTGTATCTCGTGACCGAGCGCCAGCTCGCCGCCCATACGGTCGAAGCCTACCGGCGCGATCTCTCCCAGTTCCTCGGATTTTTAGCCGGGCATCTCGGCAAGCAGCCCGATCTCAAGTTGCTGTTCGCGCTGTCGGCGCGGGACGTGCGCGCCTTTCTTGCCGCGCGCCGCGCGCAGGATGTGGGAAGCCGCAGCCTGTCACGCACCTTGAGCGCGCTGCGCATGTTCTACCGCTTCCTGGAGCGGCGGGGCCTGGGCAAGAACGACGCGATCCGCGCGGTCTCTCTCCCCAAATTGCCGCACTCGGTGCCGAAGCCGCTCACCGCTGTGAAAGCCACCGCGCTCATGGATGGCGCCGATAGCGCGCGGCCCGACGCCGAAGAGTGGATCCTGGCGCGCGACACCGCCGTGCTGACGCTGCTCTATGGCTCGGGACTTCGCATCTCCGAGGCGCTGTCACTGCGCGTAAAAGAAGCGCCGATCAAAGGCCGCGACATGCTGCGGGTCACCGGCAAGGGCAACAAGACGCGCGTGGTGCCGGTGCTTCCCGTGACGCGGCAGGCCATCGAGCACTATCTGAAGCTCTGCCCTGCGAAGCTTGGGCCTGACGACCCGCTGTTCATCGGCACGCGCGGCAAGCAGCTCTCGCCCCGCATCATCCAGCTGCGAATGGCGCGGGCGCGCGCCGCGCTGGGGCTCCCTGACACGGCGACACCGCACGCACTCCGGCATTCCTTCGCCACGCATTTGCTCGGCGCCGGCGCGGATCTGCGCGCCATCCAGGAATTGCTCGGCCATGCCAGCCTGTCGACGACCCAAGGCTATACGGAGGTCGATAGGGCACATCTCTTGAAGACCTACGAAAGCGCCCACCCTCGGGCTTGATCCCACTCACATATGGATGGGGCGCTTGTCGACGGCGAGCGCGGCTTCTTTCACCGCTTCGTTGAGGGTGGGGTGCGCGTGGCAAGTGCGCGCCAGATCCTCGGCCGAGCCGCCGAACTCCATCAAGACGGCCGCTTCGGCGATCATGGTGCCGGCGTCTGGCCCGATGATATGCACGCCGAGCACGCGGTCGGTCGCCTCGTCGGCGAGGATCTTCACGAAGCCGTCGGTGGTGCGGTTGACCTTGGCGCGGCCGTTGGCGGTGAAGGGGAATTTGCCCACCTTGTAGTGGATCTGCGCCTCTTTGAGCTGCTCCTCGGTCTTGCCGACCGATGCGACTTCCGGCGCGGTGTAGACCACCGAGGGGATCACCTCGTAGTTCACGTGACCTGATTGCCCCGCGAGATCCTCGGCCAAGGCAACGCCCTCTTCCTCGGCCTTGTGGGCGAGCATGGGGCCGGCGATCACGTCGCCGATGGCGTAGATGCCGGGCACGTTCGTCTGGAACTTGTGATCGACCACGACACGGCCGCGGCTGTGCAACTCCACGCCAATCTCGGAAAGTCCTAGGCCCTCCGTGTTCGGCACGCGACCGATGGCTACCAGCACGATGTCGGCGTCCAGCTGTTCCGCCTTGCCGCCATCAACCGGCTCGATGGTGAGCTTCACCAACTTGCCTTTGGAATCGACCTTGGTGACCTTGGCGCCGAGCTTGAAGACGAGGCCTTGCTTCTCGAGGATGCGCTGGAGCTGCTTGGCGAGCTCCCCGTCGAGGCCGGGCGTGATGGTATGCAGCATCTCGACCACGGTGACATCCGCGCCGAGCCGCGACCACACCGAACCGAGCTCGAGACCGATATAGCCGCCGCCGATCACCACCATGCGCTTGGGCACCTTCGGGAGATCGAGCGCGCCGGTGGAGGATACGATGCGCTTCTCGTCGACCTCGATCCCCGGCACATGGGCCACTTCGGAGCCGGTGGCGATGACGATGGCCTTGGTCTCCAGGACCTGCGCCTTGCCCTTGGCGGGTGTGACCTCGACTTGGTGAGCGGCGAGAATGCGTCCCATGCCGTGATAGGCGTCGATCTTGTTCTTCTTCAAGAGAAACTCGACGCCGTCCACGTTGCCTTTCACGCCCGAGTCTTTGAAGGCGAGCATGGCGGCAAGGTCGAGTTCCGGCTTCACCTTGATGCCCATATCGGCGAAGTGGTCCGCCGCGTCGGCATAGGCTTCGCTTGCGTGCAACAGCGCCTTGGAGGGAATGCAGCCCACGTTGAGGCAGGTGCCTCCGTGGGTGGCGCGTTTCTCCACAACGGCGACCTTCATGCCGAGCTGCGCGGCGCGGATGGCGCACACATAGCCGCCGGGACCAGTGCCGATAACGATCAGATCATATTGGCTCATGCTTGAAGTCTCAAAGGTCGAGGACGAGGCGGGCGGGATTTTCGAGGGACTCTTTGACGTTCACCAGGAAGGTGACCGCCTCTTTGCCGTCAACCACGCGGTGGTCGTAGGACAGCGCAAGATACATCATGGGCCGGGCGACGATCTGGCCGTCGCGCACCACGGCGCGTTCCTCGATGCGGTGCATGCCGAGAATGCCCGATTGCGGCGCGTTCAGAATAGGGGTCGAGAGCATCGAGCCGTAGATGCCGCCATTGGAGATGGTGAAGGTACCGCCTTGCATCTCGTGAAGCCCGAGCTTGCCGTCGCGGGCGCGGGCACCGAAATCGGCGATTCCCCCCTCGATCTCGGCGAGGCTCTTCTCGTCGGCGTCGCGGATCACCGGCACCACCAGGCCGCGCTCGGTGCCGACGGCGACGCCCACGTGGTAGTAGTTCTTATAGACGATGTCCTCGCCGTCGATCTCGGCGTTCACCGCGGGAATGTCCTTGAGCGCCAGGACGCACGCCTTCACAAAGAAGCCCATGAAGCCGAGCTTGACGCCGTGCTTCTTCTCGAAGTCCTCGCGATAGTCCTTCCGCATCTTCATGATCGCGCTCATGTCCACGTCGTTGAACGTGGTGAGCATGGCCGCGGTGTCTTGGGCTTCCTTGAGACGCTTGGCGATGGTCTGGCGGAGCCGCGTCATGCGGACCCGCTCTTCGCGGGCCTCGTCCTCGGGGCTGATGGGCGCGCGCGGTGGCGCGGGCGGCTTGGGCCTCGGCTCGCGCACCAGCAGCGTCTCCGCGGCTTGCGCGATGATGTCGCCCTTCAGCACCTGACCGCGCCGGCCTGACCCCTTCACATCCGCCGGGTTCAATCCCCGTTCGGCGAGCAGCTTGCGGGCGGCAGGCGAGGGCGGCATCGCGGCGGCGCTCACTTCTTCGCGGATATGCGGTTCGCGCGCGAGCTCTTTCAGCTCTACGGGCGGCCGCACGGCCGGCTCCGTCTCAGTCTTTGTCTCAGTTTCGGCCTCGGTCTTGGTCTTGGCTTCGGCCTTGGGTTCGGTTTTGGCGCTCTTGGGAGGCGACTTCTTTTTGGTCGCCGGTTTCGCCTTGCCGTCGCCGTCGACGATGGCCCCGAGCAACGCGCCCACTTCCACCGTGTCGCCGGCGTTCACCACGATCTCCGACAGCACGCCGGAGGCGGGCGCCGGGACTTCGACGGTGACCTTGTCCGTCTCGAGTTCCACCAAGGGCTCGTCGGCGGCGACCGCGTCGCCCGCCTGTTTGAACCACTGGCCGACCGTCGCCTCGATGACGGACTCTCCCAAGGTCGGCACGCGGATCTCTGTTGGCATCGGTTCCTTCGCCTGTCCTTTTCGGCCTAGCCCAGCGCCTCGTCGAGAAAGGCCTTCAATTCGCGCAAATGCTTACTCATGAGACCGGTCGCGGTGGCTGCTGAATTCGGCCGCCCAGCATAACGCGGGCGCTTGTCTTTGGCATCGATGTGATCGAGCACCCAGGAAAGATTCGGCTCGATGAAGCTCCAGCCGCCCATGTTTTTCGGTTCTTCCTGACACCACACCATCTCCGCGTCCTTGAATCGGGAGAGTTCCTGAATCAGGGCACGCGCCGGGAAGGGATAGAGCTGCTCGACCCGCAACAGATAGATGTCGTTGATGCCGCGCTTCTCGCGCTCCTCGTAGAGATCGTAATAGACCTTGCCGGAGCAGATGACCACGCGCCTGATTTGATCGTCACGCGCGAGCTTGATCGGCTCATCGTGGGTCTGGGCATGATCCCATAGCAGCCGGTGGAAGCTGGCGTCCGGGCCAAAGGCATCAAGATCGGATACCACTTTTTTGTGACGGAGCAGCGACTTGGGCGTCATGAGCACCAGAGGCTTGCGGAAATCGCGATGCAGCTGACGCCGCAGCACGTGGAAATAATTGGCCGGCGTCGTGCAGTTTACGACCTGCCAATTGTCCTCGGCGCAAGACTGAAGGTAGCGCTCCAGCCGTGCCGAGGAATGCTCCGGGCCCTGGCCCTCGTAGCCGTGGGGCAGCAAGAGCACGAGGCCCGACATGCGCAGCCATTTGCGTTCGCCGGAGGAAATGAACTGGTCGATGATGACCTGGGCGCCGTTGGCGAAATCGCCAAACTGCGCCTCCCACAGCACGAGCGCATTTGGCTCGGCCAGGCTGTAGCCGTATTCGAAGCCAAGCACGGCTTCCTCCGACAGCATGGAGTTGATGACCTCGAACTCCGCTTGCTCCTGCGAGACGTGCTTGAGCGGCGTGCACATGTTCTCGGTCACCTGATCCATCAGGACCGAATGGCGCTGTGAGAAGGTGCCGCGCTCGGAGTCTTGGCCGGATAGCCGAACCTTGAAGCCCTCGACCAGCAGCGTGCCGAAAGCGAGCGACTCCGCAGTGGCCCAGTCGATGCCTTTCCCCTCGTCGATCATCTTGCCGCGGCTCGCCATGATGCGCGCGATGGTCTTGTGCGGGGTGAAGCCCTCGGGGATGGTGGTGAGCTTGCGGCCGACTTGGCGAAGCATATCGAGATCGACGCCGGTCGTGCCCCGGCGGGCGCCTTCTTCGGCGAAGCCGATGCCGGACCATCTCCCATCGAGCCAGTCGGCCCGGTTCGGGCGGTAGGTTTCGCCAGCGAGGAACTCCTCCTCGAGAAAGGCGCGAAACTGCGCTTGCAGGTCTTCGACCTCTTCCTCGCTGAAAAGGCCCTCTTCGATCAGGCGATTGGCATAGGTCTCCACCACGCCCGGATGCTTGGCGATCCGCTGATACATCAAGGGTTGGGTGAAAGCCGGTTCGTCCGCCTCGTTATGGCCGTGCCGCCGATAGCAGAACATGTCGATGACGACCGGCTTGCCGAAGAGCTGGCGGAACTCCGTGGCGATCTTGGTGACGTAGACCACGGCCTCCGGGTCGTCGCCGTTCACGTGGAAGATCGGTGCATCGATCATCTTGGCGACGTCGGAGGGGTAGGGCGAAGAGCGCGAGAAGCGCGGCGCCGTTGTAAAGCCGATCTGGTTGTTGACGATGAAATGGATCGGGCCGCCGGTGCGGTGTCCGCGCAAGCCCGACAACCCCAAGCATTCGGCCACCACGCCCTGGCCGGCGAAGGCCGCGTCGCCGTGGAGTAGAAGCGGTAGGACCTCTTTCCGCTCCCGGTCGCCGATCTGATCCTGCTTGGCGCGCACTTTGCCGAGCACGACCGGATCGACACTCTCCAGATGCGAAGGGTTGGCGGTCAGCGACAGGTGCACGCGGTTGTCGTCGAACTCGCGGTCTGAGGAGGCGCCCAGGTGATATTTCACATCGCCGGAGCCCTCGACATCGTCGGGCTGCGCCGAGCCCCCACGAAACTCGTTGAAGATCGCGCGATAGGGTTTCGCCATGACATTGGCGAGGACATTGAGCCGCCCGCGATGGGGCATGCCGATGACGATCTCACGCACGCCGAGTTGACCGCCGCGCTTAATGATCTGTTCGAGCGCCGGGACCATGGACTCGCCGCCGTCCAGGCCGAACCGCTTGGTGCCCGTATATTTGACGTTGAGGAAGCGCTCGGAGCCCTCCGCCTCGATGAGCTTGGCGAGGATCGCGCGCTTGCCCTGGTCGGTGAAGCGGACCTCCCTGTCGCTGCCTTCGACGCGCTCCTGCATCCAGGCCCGCTGTTCGGGATCGGAAATATGCATGTATTCGAAGCCGATCGGCCCGGCATAGGTCTTCTTCAGAATGTCGAGGACCTGCCGCAAGGTCGCGAACTCGAAGCCGAGCGCCCCGCCGATATAGATGGGCCGGCTGTAATCGGCCGTGGTGAAGCCGTAAGTCTTCGGGTTGAGCTCCGGATGCTCGCCACGGCTGATGAGCTGAAGCGGATCGAGCTCGGCGACGAGATGGCCGCGGGTCCGGTAGGCGCGGATCAGCATGCGGGCGCCGAGCGTATCTCGGGCGGCATCGAGGGCCTGCTGCTGGGTCAGGGCGCCGGTCAGGCTCTTGGTGATCGGCTGCGTGGCCTTGCCGGCGGACCAAGACGGCCCATTGGCGTCGGCCAGCACGTCCATCGCGTCATCGCCGAGGCTTGCGAAGAAGCTCTGCCATTCGGGGGCGAGTGAGGCGGGATCGGTCTCGTAGAGCGCGTAAAGCTCCGCCAGATAAGTGGCGTTCGCGCCATCCAGGAACGACGTGTAGGCAAACACCTCGTTCAGTTCGTGTCGTGTCATTGCACCAACCTGCCGGTTCGCTACTGGAACACCGGCGTGCCGGGCAATCAAGGCGAGCGTTAGGCGCCCGGCTAACCTTTACTTGAAAATTCCTGCAAGGGTCGTTCCAAGGGCCGCAGGCGATTGCGCAACGACGATGCCGGCCTCTTGCATTGCCTCAATTTTACTCTTTGCGTCGCCTTTGCCGCCCGAGATGACGGCACCGGCATGACCCATGCGACGGCCAGGCGGCGCCGTGGCGCCGGCGACGAACCCGACAATCGGCTTCTTGTTGCCCGCGGCGATGAGGAACTCGGCGGCCTCTTCCTCAGCCGAGCCACCAATCTCGCCGATCATGATGATGGCTTCGGTGGCGTCGTCCTCCAGGAACAGCGACAGCGAGTCGACGAAGTTCGTGCCGTTGACGGGGTCGCCGCCAATGCCGATGCAGGTCGTCTGGCCAAGGCCCACGGCGGTGGTCTGTGCCACGGCCTCATAGGTGAGGGTGCCGGAGCGCGACACAATGCCGACTTTGCCGGGCGTATGGATGTGGCCCGGCATGATGCCGATCTTGCATTCGCCGGGGGTGATGATGCCGGGGCAGTTCGGCCCGATCAGGCGCGTTCCAGACTCGCAAAGCGCGCGTTTGACCTTGACCATGTCGAGCACGGGCACGCCCTCGGTGATGCAGACCACAAGGCCAATGCCGGCGTCGATCGCCTCGAGAATGGCGTCGGCGGCAAAGGGCGGGGGTACATAGACGGCGGACGCTTCGGCGCCGGTCGCTTCGACCGCCTCGCGGACCGTATCGAAAACCGGCAGATCGAGATGGGTAATGCCGCCTTTGCCCGGCGTGACGCCGCCTACCATCTTGGTGCCGTAGTCGATAGCCTGCTCGGTGTGAAAGGTGCCTTGAGAGCCGGTGAAGCCCTGGCAGATGACGCGCGTGTTCTTATCGACGAGTACGGACATGATGTGAGGTTCAGCCGGTTAGCGGAAGGATTGGTGACAAAAGGCGGAAAGACTGCTCTGCAAAATTCAAGGCGCCGCTTTGATCGCGGCGACGGCCTTCTTCGCGGCGTCGTCGAGGTCGTCGGCGGGGATGATGGCGAGGCCGGATCCGGAGAGCAGCTCTTTGCCGCGCTCCACATTGGTGCCTTCGAGGCGGACGACCAGCGGCACGGCGATGTTCGTTTCCTTTGCCGCGGCGATGATGCCCTCGGCGATGGTGTCGCAGCGCATGATGCCGCCGAAGATGTTGACCAGCACGCCCTGCACGTTGGGGTCGGACAGGATGATCTTGAACGCCTCGGTGACGCGCTCCTTGGTGGCACCGCCGCCGACGTCGAGGAAGTTCGCCGGTTCGCCGCCATAGAGCTTGATGATGTCCATGGTGGCCATGGCGAGCCCCGCGCCGTTGACCATGCAGCCGATTGAGCCGTCGAGCTTCACATAGGAGAGGTCGTGCTTGGAGGCCTCGACCTCGGCCGGGTCCTCCTCGTGAATGTCGCGCAACGCCTCGATGTCGGGATGGCGAAACAGCGCGTTGTCCTCGAAGCCGATCTTGGCGTCGAGGCACACGAGCCTGTCGTCTTCCGTCACCACGAGCGGGTTGATCTCAATGAGGCTCGCGTCCTTCTCCATGAACAGCGTGTAGAGCGTCTTGATGAGCTTGGCGCATTGCTTGGCGAGATCGCCCTTGAGGTTCAGCGCCGCGGCGATGACCCGGCCGTGAAAGGCGCTCAAACCCGAGGCGGGGTCCACGTTGATGGTGGTGATCAGCTCCGGGGTGTTGGCCGCGACCTCTTCGATGTTCACGCCGCCCTCGGTGGAGGCGACGAAAGCGACGCGACCCGTTGCACGGTCGACCAGGAGCGAGAGATAGAGCTCCCGGGCAATGCTCGTGTCCTCGACCACATAGACGGACCGCACGAGGCGGCCCTTCGGTCCGGTCTGAGGTGTGACGAGCGGCTTGCCGAGCATGCGGTCGGCCTCGGCGTGCAGCTCCTCAAGCGTTTTGACCAGCTTGATGCCGCCGCCTTTGCCGCGGCCGCCGGCATGGATCTGCGCCTTGACGACGAGGACATCGGTCTCGAGAGTGTTGGCCCGTTCCGCGGCCTCGTCCGCCGTCGTGGCGATGTGTCCCTTGGCCACCGGGGCACCATAGGCCTTGAGGAGATGCTTGGCCTGATATTCGTGAATGTTCATAAGACTCTCTAGGCGAGGTTGGGTGCGATCCTCTGGCAAAGCTCGACCAGAGCCTTCACCGACTCCACCGAATGAACGAAGGCGTCCTTCTCCGCCGAGGACAGGTCGAGCTCGATGACGCGCTCGACGCCCTTGGCGCTGATAATGACAGGAACGCCGGCATAGATGCCCTTCACGCCGTATTCGCCGTTCAGATAGGCGGCGGCGGGAAGCACGCGCTTCTCGTCGTTGAGATAGGATTCCGCCATGTCCAGCGCCGCGGTGGCAGGCGCGTAGTAAGCGGAGCCCGTCTTGAGCAGGCCGACGATCTCTGCACCGCCGTCACGGGTGCGCTGTACGATCTCATCGAGCCGCTTCTGGGTGATCCAGCGCATCTTCACGAGATCGGCGAGCGGAATACCCGCCACCGACGAATAGCGGATCAACGGCACCATGGTATCGCCGTGGCCGCCAAGCACCATGGTGTGGATGTCCTGCGGGCTGACGTCGAACTCCTCGGAGAGGAAGAAGCGGAAGCGGGCGCTGTCGAGCACGCCGGCCATGCCGACCACTTTGTTGCGCGGCAGACCTGAGGTCTTCTGGAGCGCCCAGACCATGGCGTCGAGAGGATTGGTCACGCAGATGACGAAGGCTTCCGGCGCGTATTTGCGAAGCCCGGCGCCAACCTGCTCCATGACCTTCAAGTTGATCTCGAGCAGGTCGTCGCGGCTCATGCCTGGCTTGCGCGGTACGCCCGCGGTGACGATCACCACGTCGGCGTCCTTGATCTCGGCATATTCATTGACGCCCTTGAACTTGGGGACGAAGCCATGGACGGGGGCGGAGTGTGACAGGTCAAGCGCCTTGCCTTGAGGCACACCGTCCACCACGTCGAACAGGATGACGTCGCCAAGCTCCTTGATTCCGGCAAGGTGGGCGATGGTGCCGCCGATCTGGCCGGCGCCGATCAGTGCAATCTTACTCCGCGCCATGGAAATCCCCTTCTAAAAGGCTTGCTGAAACGGGCCGTTTTCCGCGCATGCCGGCCCCGCGTGAAACTGGGGGTTGGTTAAATGCAATCGGGCGTTCGCGCAAGGTGGGGAATTGCGTGAAACTGTCAGGGCGTCGGCTCAGGGGCTTTGCTGGACCGGTGCCGGGGCGATCGGATAGGGTTGATCGAGAGACGCGCGGGAGATTGAAGTTGCCCATAGCGGAGAAGTGGCCGGCCAAAAATAATGAGAGGCCAGCGCCAACGGACGAAGAGCTGGATCAGACCCCGGCGCTGCCGCTCGTCGTGTGGGCCGCGCGGTGCAGCGCCTATTTCCTGGCGCTGGGCGGCATTATGCTGGTCACTTTCCTGTTTTATGGCTTCGAGACCAATCCGCAGAGCTTTCCGCCGGGCTTCCGCCTGAACCCGCTCCAGGCCGGCGTCGACTTCATATGGGGGTTGGTGGGCACGCTGATTGGCTTCTTCCGCCCGCGTTTCGCCACCGCCTTCGTGCTCGCTTTTGCCGCGTTCTACACGCTCGTGGCGGGGCTCGGCACGTTCGCGGGCTCGGCGCTCGGCATGGAATTGGGGACACCCGCCAAGGTGTTCTATTGGGTGGTGGTGGCCGGCGCCTGGGCGGTGGGCTTGTGGGCGCTGTTGAAGCCCCGGCGTGCCGCGATCTCGCGATAGCACCGCCCTAAGGCTGCAATCCCGGATAGGCTTCCGGCGCGGGGACGCCGGAAGGCGACGTTGCGGGAGCGGCCGCCTCCGGCGGCTTCACGATCTCGGCCAGCGGCTGTCCTACGGGCTTGATGCGGACCACATAGACCTTGGCGGCTTCCGTCTTGCTGGCGTTCCAGCCGCGATGCACCACGTTCGGCGCCAGGTGGAACGCCTCTCCGGCCTTCAGGGCGCGCGGCGGTTTGCCGGCCACCTCGATCATCAGCGTCCCCTCGAGCTCGTACTCGAACTCCTGGGCGCCGGGGTGGATATGCCAGGGCACGGCGCTTCCCGGCGGGAAGGTGTAGAGCTGGATGTCCACCTCCTTGCCGGGGTCGCCGGCGACCGGCTGGGTCAGAAGATGCTGGGCCTCGACCTTGGGAGTCGCTCCGTCTTCCCGCGCTTCGAGCAGGCCTGTGCCGAGCAGACTTGTGCCGACCAGGCCGATGATGGCCAAGACGCCAAAGACGGCGACGAGTTTTCGTTTGAATGGGCTTGCGATCATGAGGAGCACTCTAGCGCACGCCACTTCCCCCGAGGATAGTCAAATGACGCTACAGTGGCGCGAAACTTTGCGGAGGACATCATGACTTATACGTGGACGGGCGCGCAGTACGGCATCGGCTTCGGCACGGCGCTGGCTATCGCCATCTCTTACGACAACAACCACTCGATTCTGTGGGCCATCATCCACGGCTTCTTCAGCTGGCTCTACGTGATCTATTTCGCCATCGCCTATTAGGCGCCCATGCGTGCGAAAGCCCCTCCCGGTGTGGGAAGGGCTCTCGTAAGTCTCGGCACGATGGCTTAGCGGATGGTGATGCTGAAGCCCGGACCGCGGTCATAGTAGTACGGCGCGCGGTAGCCGTAGCGATATCGCGGAGCGTCATAGCTGTAGCGCGGCCCATACCGGTCGCGATAACCACGGGCATAGTAGCCGTGGTTCCGATGGCGCTTCACGTAGCGATTGTCCTTGGGCCCGATGGGTGCCCAGGTGCCGCCAAAATAACCATCCCGTTGAATGGACTTGGCTTCGACTGAGGCCGGCGCGGTGATCAGCGCGGCGCCTGCCACGAGCGACAAGGCGAGCGCACCATTGCGAATAATGTTCTTCATTAGAAGCCTCCTTTCGTTGGCTTTTCCATACCGAACAAACGGATGAGCGGAGGGCACGGTTCCGAGCCCCGACAGCATGTCGCAGCGGTGTGATCGGGGGTGCGCGTTGCGGGCATGACAAAACTCTCGCCGGGCCAAGCCCGCGAGTCCAAATGCTTTCTCCCATGGCTCCCTTGCAAAGCCCCCGTCCTTCGAGAGGGAGGGGGTGGCGCGCCGCGTGGCGCAAAGTCCTGATAGGTGTACGCGGGGGTTTGCGAAACCCCGCGGCGGGCGCCTTAACGGCGCGCCACATGCAGCGGTGTTTTAGAGCCTCTTATCGCCGCTTATCACCAGTGGCACAGGCGCGGTGCTCAGCAGAGCGCGCCTCACCCGTCGGCCCACGCGTTACAGCGCAGGCGGGCAAAGTCGAGACCCCCGAGGCTGGTCCGTTCGCCATGGCGCGGTGGTCAGGGCCTATCGGGAATGGTCCGTCCGAGATCAGCCCATCTTTACCGCGCCACCCCGGGCGCCGCCCCTCGTCCCGCCGTCACGAACGTCTCGCGAAAACGCCCTCAAACGGACGAGGTGACGCGTATTGTACGGGAGGTTTTCGGGGCGGGGATAAGGTTCTGGCACCGCTTGTGGCCAATGAACCGCGCGTTTTCGCCCCGAAACGCTCGCAATCTGGCGCTACGGCCTTCTCAGGCGTATGAAAAGGCATGGATTTGCGGAATTCTCGGCGGAATGGCCTGGTGGGCTTCGGGTTCGCGGCGGCGCTTGCAGGCGTCAGCGCAGGATGTGCCAGCGGTTCCGGCCCCCAAGACGCCTATACGCAGCTCACGCGGGTGGACTACGGCAAGCCCTATGTCGGCATGAGCAAGGCCGAGGTGTTGAAGTGCGCCGGCCAGCCGCGCTCGCGCATTCCCGCCGGCTCGAGCGCCGAGACGCTGATCTATCATTATAGCGGCGCCGGCCCCGTGCCGACCCCCGGAGGCGTCAAGAACGCCACCTGCTCGGCGAGCCTCACCTTCGAGAAGGACACGCTGGTGCGCGTGAGCTATGCGCATATGAACGTGCGCAGCCCTTACGACTGGCAAAGCGAGCGCGATCCCAAGAAAGCGGAAGCGATGCGCAAAGAGGGCGCGCCTTCCTGCACCTTCTCGCTGCCGCGCTGTCCGCGCTAGAAAAATTATTGATGCGCTACCGCTTCGCTGCTTGAGCGCTCTAGGTCCTCTCGACCATCTTGCGCTTCAGGTTTGCGATGGCCGCCGCCGGGTTCAGCCCCTTGGGGCACGCCTTGGTGCAGTTCAGAATGGTATGGCATCGATATAGCCGGAACGGGTCCTCCAGATCGTCGAGGCGCTCCCCGGTATGCTCGTCTCGCGAGTCTTCGATCCAGCGGTTGGCCTGCAACAGAATGGCCGGGCCGAGATAGCGGTCGCCGTTCCACCAATAAGACGGGCAGGCGGTGGAGCAACAGGCGCACAGGATGCACTCGTAGAGCCCGTCCAGCTTCTCGCGGTCTTCATGGGACTGACGCCATTCCTTTTGCGGCGTCGGACTGTCGGTCTGGAGCCACGGTTCGATCTGGCGGTGCTGCGCATAGAACTGCGTCATGTCGGGGACTAGGTCCTTGATCACCGGCATATGCGGCAGCGGATAGACGGCGATCGCGCCATGCGCGTCGTCGGCGTGCATGGTGCAGGCCAGCGTGTTGCTGCCGGCGATGTTCATGGAGCAGGAGCCGCATACGCCTTCGCGGCAGGAGCGACGGAAGGTCAGCGTGGGGTCGATCTTGTTCTTGATCCACAGCAGCGCGTCGAGAACCATCGGCCCGCAATCGTTCATGTCGACCCAGTAGGTGTCGACGCGCGGGTTTTCGCCCGTTTCGGGGTCAAAGCGATAGATGCGGTATTCGCGCCAGCGCCCGGCCTCCGAGCCCCTCTCGGGCGGGTTCCATTCCTTGCCCTTTTTTATCTTCGAATTCTTGGGAAGTGTGAATTGGACCATGTCTATCTACCTCTGCCCAGGCCGGTTTGATCCGCCATTTCCTTAGAGGTAGCGAGCGGGGGCCATCCGGGCAAGGGCGAGATGGCCGCATCAGACCCGGATTCGAGAGTCCGATATCAGCCGATCAATGCGCCGCTCCGCCTCGGCGACAGCGGCCTCGAGCGTCGGCCCATCGACGAAGCCACGGCTCAAGATCGGTGCGCCTGGCTGCGACGGCCTGATGTGCACCTCCCAGCCCGGCCGGGTGGCCTGGCCCTGCAAAATGTATCCCCGGTAACGCGTGTACATGGCTAACCTCGCTTCCCTGGATTTTGCTTCGAATTATCGAGCAATTGTCGTGGTCTAACGCCAAGAAGGGATAAACGGATCAGCGGCAGTTCACGTCTTGGTTAGCGAGCGGTAAGCCGGGATAGTGGAGTCCGTTGCTCAAGCCCGGTCCAGCATTTCGCGGATTTTCTGAGCGAGGTCCTGCTCGGTATAGGGTTTGCCCAGAAGCTCGACATCGGCGTCGAGGCGGCCCTGGTGGACGATGGCGTTACGGGTGTAGCCGGTGGTGAACAGCACAGGGAGGCCGGGATATTTCCGCCTGACCTCGTCGGCGAGCGTTTTGCCATTGAGGCCGCCCGGCAGGACCACGTCGGTGAACAAGAGGTCGATCGGCGGCTTGTTGCCCAGAAGCTCGATGGCCGACGGTGTGTCGGCGGCTTCCAACACGGCATAGCCGAGCCCATGGAGCACCGTCGCGGCGTAGTCCCGGACGCCGTCATTGTCTTCCACCAGAAGGATCGTCTCTTGAGGTTTGGCGCGTGGCGGCGGGGGGGCCTTTTCGGGCTTGGCCGCGGCCGCGGCTTTCTGCTCCTCGGCCACGGTCATGCGCGGCAGGTAGAGCTTCACGGTCGTGCCGTGAAGCTCCTCGCTGTAGATGCGCACGTGCCCACCCGATTGCTTCACGAAGCCGTGGACCATGGAGAGACCGAGCCCCGATCCTTCGCCGGCAGACTTGGTCGAGAAGAACGGCTCGAACACTTGATCGATAACATCGGCCGGGATGCCGGTTCCGGTGTCGGTTACGCAGAGCACGACATATTGTCCAGGCTCGACGTCGCCGAAGCGGCGCGCGTAGGCGTCGTCGAGATAGGTGTTCGCGGTCTCGATCGTAAGACAGCCACCCTCCGGCATGGCAGCACGGGCATTGAGGGCGAGATTGAGTAGCGCGTTCTCCAGTTGATTGGGATCGACGTAGGCGGACCAGAGGCCTGCGCCGAGCACCGTCTCGACACTGATCTGTTCACCCAGGCTGCGCTTCAGCAGATCCACCATGTCGGTAACAAGCCGGTTCATGTCGACGCGATCAGGTGCCAGCGCCTGGAGGCGCGAAAAGGCCAGCAGGCGCTGCGTCAGCTGAGCCGCGCTGCGCGCACCATACAAGGCAGCATCGACCGGCTTCTCCAACTTCGCGGCCTGGCCCTTGGGCCCGTTGGCGACGCGTCGTTTGATCGTATCGAGATTGCCCATGATGATCGTGAGGAGGTTGTTGAAGTCGTGCGCGATGCCGCCGCTGAGCTGCCCCACGGCTTCCATCTTCTGCACCTGACGCAAGGAATCCTCGGCTTCCTGGCGTCGCAGGGACTCCTCTTCGAGGTCGCGGCTGCGCGCGATGAGGTCCGCGACCGCGTGCCGTGTCGCGATGGCGAGGAGGGCGGTGAGCACCATCGCCGTGAGCAACGCCACGCCAATCAACGCCGCGAGCCAGCGCCGAAGCGCCGACGCCTCTTCCTGGCGCATGTTCAGGAGCTCGCGCTCCGCGTTGAGAAACTCGAAGAGCTCTTCGCGGATGGATTTCGAAAGCCCCTCGGCGCGGGAGGATCTTATCGTGTTGAGCGCCTCGGTGCGCTCGCCTTGTTGATCGAACTCCAGGGTTTCGTCCATTTCTGCGAGTTTGGCGTCGATGAGCGGCCCAAGAGTCTCAAGGCGCGAAACTTGATCGCTATTATCGGCGACGAGGTCGCTCAGCGTCTCGAACAGGCGTGGTATGGCGCCCGAGGACTGATTGAACTCGTTCAGATAGTCGCTGTCCCCCGTGAGCAGGTATCCCCGCTTGGCACTTTCGGCCAACTGGATCTCGCTCAGCAGGGCCTCGCCGGCCTTCTGGACTTTGATGGTGTGCGCCAGCCAGTAATCCGCCTCGCTCGACCGCACCACGAGCAGGCCCACGGCGACCACGGCGGCGGCCACCAATGCTAGCCCGACGAAGATGATAGCTGTGGAATTTCTGAGGAGGCGGCGGGCTTTGATGAGACGATGAGGCACTCGATTACCCGTTGGCTAAGGCAGATTTTAAGCCGGTCATAGCTAACCTGTAATCCTCCTGATACAATTAGGTTCCGGCAAGCAATGGTAAAGGGTCTTCCGGTGCCGCGCATCCTGGTCGTCGACGATGAGCCGCTCATTTCAATGATGGTCGAAGACTGGCTGACGGAACTCGGCCACGAGGTGGTCGGGCCAGTGCTGTCGGTCGCGGACGGGATCGAATTTGCCAAAGCGGCCGCCCTCGACGGCGCCATTCTCGATATTCGTCTGAGCGACGGCGACTCCTACCCGCTGGCCCATGCCCTTCTCAGCCGCGGGATTCCCTTCGCCTTTGCTACGGGACAGGGGGATGGCAGCCTGGACGCGGACTTCGCGAACCATCTCGTCCTTAGGAAGCCGTTCGACTTCGCCTCGGTTCAGGAGGTGGTGGGAAAGCTGCTTGGCGGGCCAGACGCCCCGTGACGCTGTCGCCAATCCGCGCCTAAGAAAGCGCCGAGCGATGCGCTCGGGCGGACTCTAGTACACCCGCTCCTTGGGCTCGATATAGGCGACCTCGTTGGACAGCGTGTAGGTGTGCACCGGGCGGAAGTCGAGCGTCACCATGTGCGTGCCGTAATCAGCATAAGACAAAGTGTGCTTCATCCACTCGGCGTCATCACGCTTGGGGAAATCCTCGCGGGCGTGTGCGCCACGCGACTCCTCGCGGGCGAGGGCGCCCTGCACGGTGACCGCGGATTGCGAGATCAGATTGTCGAATTCGAGCGTCTCGATGAGGTCGGTATTCCAGATCAGCGAGCGGTCGGTCACCTGAATGTCGGCGGCGTCATCCCACACCTGCTTGATGCCCTTCACGCCTTCCGCCAGCACCTCCTTGGTGCGGAACACGGAGCAGTCGCGCTGCATGGTCTTCTGCATGCGCATCCTAAGCTCCGCGGTGGGCGTTGCGCCGTCGGCATGGCGGAAGCGGTCGAGCCGGGCGATGGCCTCGTCGCCCGCGCCCTTGGGCAGCTCGGGAATGGCATTCTCCTTGCCCACGACCTCGGCGCAGCGAAGCGCCGCGGCGCGGCCGAACACCACGAGGTCGATCAGCGAGTTTGACCCCAGGCGGTTGGCGCCATGCACGGACACGCAGGCCGCTTCGCCCAGCGCCATGAGGCCCGGCACCACGGCGTCTTTGTCGTCGCCGCGCGGCGCAATCACCTCGCCATGCATGTTGGTGGGGATACCGCCCATATTGTAGTGGCAAGTCGGGATGATCGGGATCGGCTCATTGCGCACGTCGACGCCGCCGAAGATACGGGCCAGATCGGTGATGCCCGGCAGGCGCTCGGCCAGCATGGCGTCGTCGAGATGGTCGAGATGCAGATGCATGTAGTCCTTCTCGGGACCGTGGCCGCGGCCTTCGCGGATCTCAATGGTGATGGCGCGGGAGACCACGTCACGCGAGGCGAGGTCCTTGGCGGAAGGCGCGTAGCGCTCCATGAACTTCTCGCCCTCGGAATTGCGCAAGTAGCCGCCTTCGCCGCGCGCGCCCTCGGTAATCAGCACGCCGGCACCATAGACGCCGGTCGGGTGGAACTGCACGAACTCCATGTCCTGAAGCGGCAGCCCGGCGCGCAAGACCATGGCGTTGCCGTCGCCGGTGCAGATATGCGCGGAAGTGCAGGAGAAATAGGCGCGGCCGTAGCCGCCGGTGGCGAGGATCGTTTGATGCCCGCGAAAGCGGTGGATCGAGCCGTCGGCCATGTTGAGGGCGATGACGCCGCGGCAGCGGCCCTCGTCATCCATGATCAGGTCGATGGCGAAATACTCGATGAAGAACTCGGCCGACTGGCGCAGGGCCTGGCCGTACATGGTGTGCAGCATGGCGTGGCCGGTGCGGTCGGCCGCCGCGCAGGTGCGGCGCGCCGGGCCCTTGCCGTAATCCATGGTCATGCCGCCGAAGGCGCGCTGGAGGATCTTGCCGTCGTCGGTTCGCGAGAACGGCACGCCCCAGTGCTCGAGCTCGTACACGGCTTGCGGCGCGTTGCGGCAGAGATATTCGATGGCGTCTTGATCGCCGAGCCAGTCCGACCCCTTCACGGTGTCGTACATATGCCAGCGCCAGTCGTCGGGGCCCATATTGCCGAGCGCCGCGGCGATGCCGCCTTGGGCCGCCACGGTATGCGAGCGCGTGGGGAACACCTTGGAGATGCAGGCGGTGCGAAGCCCCGCCTCGCTGGCGCCGACCACGGCGCGAAGCCCCGAGCCGCCGGCGCCGACGACGAGGACCTCATAGGCGTGGTCGGTGATTTCGTAAGCGCGGCCGTTCACGTGAACGGCGTTGTGCGGCGTATCTTGTGGCGTGGCGTCTTGAGGCATTACGCGTCAGCTTCCGAGACTAATTTTCAAAATGGCAAGTGTGCAGGCGATGGCGATAAGGCCTGCGAAAAACGTCGTCGCCACGAGGGCCGCCACCTTGCAGCCTTCGGCGTGGACATAGTCCTCGATGATCTCTCGCAAGCCGATGCGCATGTGGATCGCGGCGGAGACGATCAGCGCCAGCAGCAGCACGGCGACAATCGGGTTGGCGATATAGGCTTTCACTTGCCCATAGCTCGCGCCGAGATTGCTGACGATGGAGAGCACGAGGAAGATCACGAGCGGGATGTTGGCGATGGCCGTCACCCGCTGGCGCCAGAAGGTTTCCGTGCCGCGATGGGCGGCCCCTAAGCCGCGGACGCGCTTGAGCGGTGTGGCCATGGCTAGGGGCTCCCCATCAGCGCGTAGCCCGCGATCCAGATCAGAACCGTGAGCACGGTAGAGGAGCTGATGGTCAGCCAGGCGGCGACCTCGATGCTGGTCTTGTCCAGCGCCGCGCCGGTATCCCAGATCAGGTGGCGGATGCCGCCCAGCATGTGGTGGATCAGCGACCAGGTGAATAGGAACAGAAGCGCGCGGCCCACAAAGCTCCCGAAGAAACTGTCGACGGTGGCGTAGGCTTCCGGCCCGATGCTGATGGCCACCAGCCACCATGTGAGCAGGGCGAAGCCCACGGCATTGCCGAAGCCCGTGATGCGATGCGCGATCGACATCATCATGGTCAGCATCGGCCGATAGATTTGCAGATGCGGGGAGAGCGGACGCTCTGCCTCTAGCTTATTTGTCATTGGTATTTAGCGAGTGTTGCCCAGACGAGCCTTTTCAATAGCCCAGTCGCCGGGCAGGGGCAATCAGGGCCCCCGCGTCTCTTGGTCCGCCCTTCAGCTTTGCGGGCCCGCGGATCGCGGCCGCCGGATGTCTGGAAATCAAGGCGCCTCAAGCGGGGCGCGCGATCTCGTAGGTGGCTTCGACGTCTTCGGCGAATTTGGACATGATCCAGGTGTGGCCGCCATCGACGGATTCCCAGATATGCGAGCCGACGATATACGCCACGCCGCCCAGCATGCCCTCGAATGGACCTTCCCAAGCCATTGGCTAGTCCCCCACGCTTCACGAATCGTGAGGGTCAGGATGGGTCGCAAACCTTTGACAGAAGGTTTATTTCCGCTCCGAGGGCCGGTTTCCTGGGGGTTTGCGGCCTCTACTTCTCGATGACGCCGCAAGCGATCCGGGCGCCGGCGTCGCCCGCCGGGTCGGAGACATAGTCGTCCGGGCCCTCATGGATGACGATGGCCGAGCCGTCCTCGTCCAGCAGGCCCTGTTTCAGGTTCACCATCTGGTTGAGCACCTCGATTTTCAGCACGCCCGACTCGGGCACGTGGATATTGGGCATGTCGCCCGCATGCGGGCCCGCCTCGTTCATCAGGCCGTGCTCGTCTTCTTCAGGGTTGAAGTGACCCTCGGCCGACTTGAAATCGGGCGCCTCGCATTTGCCGACGCCATGGATGTGGAAGGCGTGATCGCCGGGCGGCAGGGCCGTGAGGTTCACGGCGAGCAGGACGCCGGTGGGAACGGCGGTCAAGCTGACCTTGCCCACCTCCTTGCCCTCGGGGTCCAACAACGTGGCGGTAGTCTGGTCGGCGGCGAAAGCCGGGGCGGACAGCGCCAGCCCGGCAACAACGGCGCCGAGGCGCCAAAACGTCTTGGGGGTCATCATAAGCCTCCTGGTACTCGATCCTCTCACAAGCAACGCGTGACAGTCTAACGGAGTTCGATCTATCGGGGCAGGGCGACCCAATAATCCATGTCAAGGACCACCTCGTCCTCGAGCTTGCCGTCCGCCTTCATGCCAGGGAAGTCGGCACAATTGCGGTCCTTTGCGGCGAAAGTGCGCAAGCGTAGCGCGCCCACGTCGGAGCGGCCTGGGAGCTCGGCTTTGTCGAGCACCTCGCTCCAGGCATAGATGGTGTCGCCGGCGAAACTTGGGGCCGCGTGGCGGGCGCCGTTCAGCCCCAGAACGTGGAAGGCATTGGCCAGGCCGTTGAAGCTCAAGCTGCGGGCGATCGAGATGATATGTCCGCCATAGACGAGGCGGCGGCCAAAGCGCTCTTGGGCTTCGCGGTGCTGATTGAAGTGGACGCGCGCGGTGTTCTGATAGAGACGCGTGGCCATCTGGTGCTCGGCCTCCTCGATGGTCTGGCCGTCGACATGGTCGATCTTGTCGCCTGTCGCGTAATCCTCCCAGCGGCGGGGCGATCCTGCCAGCGCGTAGTCGTACACGGTGAGCTTCAAGGGCGGCAGCGCCTTGCCGAGGGACTCCGGAGAGACGCTCTTCTCAAGCTCCGGAATGACGGTCTCCGGCGCCGGCGCGTCGACGTCGCGCTTCGGCACCATGACCCAGCGCTTGAAGCGCAGCACGATCTCGCCCTTCTGGTTGCGCCCGGTGGTGCGCACATAGACCGTGCCGTTCTTGCCGTTGGAGTTCTGCTTGACGCCGATCACCTCCGACACCGAGGCGATGGTGTCGCCCGGATAGACGGGCGTCTCGAAGCGGAATTCGGCATAGCCGAGATTGGCGATGGCGTTGCGCGAGATGTCGGGCACGGTCTTGCCGATGACGAAGTGGAACACGAGTATGTCGTCGATGGGGCTGCACGGATAGCCGATGCCTTGGGCGAAGGCGTCGGACGACTGCACGGCGAAGCGGCCGCCGTAGAGCGCGGTGTAGACGCTGGTATCGCCGACGGTGACCGTGCGCGGGGTCGCGTGCACGATCTCCTGGCCGAGCTTGAAATCCTCGAAATAGTTGCCGGTGACGGTCCGGTCGATCTTGTTTGCGTCGGTCATTTTGTTGCGAGCTTGAGGCCAATGATGGAGCCGATCAGCGTAGCGATGAAGAACAGCCGCAGCGCCGTGGCCGGCTCCTTATAGACGAGGATGCCGATAATGGCAGTGCCCGCGGCACCGATTCCGGTCCACACCGCATAGGCCGTGCCGATGGGGATGTCTTTCAAAGCCTTGTTGAGGAGGAGAAAGCTCAAGACGATGCAGACCGTGAAAATCAAGGTCGGCCAGAGCTTTGTGAAGCCATCGGTGAGTTTCAGGGTCGAGGCGAAGCCGATCTCGAACACGCCTGCAAGCACCAGTAAAGCCCATGACATAGGGTCGCACCTTCTTCGCACGTGGCGGGGAGGCGGTCTGCGCGAAGGCAGAGCCGCCTGGCGGGGCGGACCTTAATTTCGGAGATGCGGGCTGTCACCCCACTCTCGGGGCGATCTGACGGGAAGGAAGAGGCTAAAAACCAAAATGGCGGCCCCGCATCTCGCAAGGACCGCCATTTCAGCGAAAACGTTAGAAAGTTCAGTTCGCGCTAATTAAGCGCGGTCGAGTTCGGCCGGAAGATAGGAGGTAACCTCCATGCCAGCTTCAGACTCGGTGATTTCAGGTTTCAGCCACTGTTTCATTGTTCGTCTCCTCTGAGTGAACTACGGCCTAGATCAGAGATCTAGGAAGGTCGCCGCATGAAGCGGCAATGAGCTTCGCGCTGATTAAGCGCGGTCGAGCTCGGCCGGAAGATAGGAGGTGACCTCCATGCCAGCCTCAGACTCGGTAATCTCGGGTTTCAGCCACTGTTTCATGGTCAGTCTCCTTTCGTTGACTACAGCCTAGAGAATGGGGTGTGGGGATGAGAACCGCATGAAGCGATCATGAACTGCATCTGACAGTCAGATTAGGAGAATCTGACAGAATGTCGCAGGGGAAGAGGGCAAAAGGCGTGGGTGCGAAGGCTGGCGCCCAGAGGGCAGACGCGCAAAGAAAATGGCGGCCCCGCTATCGCTAGGACCGCCATTTTTGAAAACTTGCTAGATCAGCGCGGAATTACGCGCGGTCGAGCTCCGCCGGAAGGTAAGAAGTCACTTCCATACCAGCTTCGGACTCGGTGATCTCAGGCTTCAGCCACTCTTTCATGGTCGTCTCCTTCGGTGAACTTCAAGGCTAGATAATGGGGTATGGGGATGAGAGCCGCATGAAGCGTCCATGAACGCAGTCTGAAACGCACATTAATAGATTCTGACAGAAAAAAATGTTGCAGATCAGATATTTAGCCCAACTCCGGGCGCCGCTTGCGGCCTGCTGAGGCCCTCAAACAGGCTCTTCCCGGCGATTCCGGCCGCTAGCGGAACAGCAAAGCTGCCTTGGCCAGGGTGTTGTAGACGCCCCAGATCAGCGGAATCCCCACGAACGTCCAGGCGAGCACGAGCTTGATCGTGTTGGCCGCCGAGACGTCCTCGTGATGCTTTGCTTCGGTCATCGGTCCCTCCGTCAGGCGTCGACGTCTTCAGGGTTCATATGATGCTTCTCATGCACCGGGTGCATGAGCCAGTTCAAAACGAAGCCGACGAGCAGAAGACCCGCCATGATGTACATGGTCACGGAATAGGCGTCGGCCTTGGGCACGCCGTTGTTGATCTGGTATTCGCGGATGTAGTTGACCAGCACCGGTCCCAGCACGCCCGCGGTGGACCAGGCTGTCAGCAGGCGTCCATGGATGGCGCCCACATAGCGCACGCCGAAGACATCCCTGAGATAGGCGGGGATGGTGGCGAAGCCGCCGCCATACATCGTCATGATGACGCAGTAGAATAGCACGAACAGAACGATCGAGCCGGTCTTTCCCGTCCAGGGCACGGCGGCGTAGAGCGCCATGCCGAGCGCGAAGAAGATCATGTAGGTGTTGCGCCGGCCGATATAGTCGGAGGTTGAGGCCCAGAAGAAGCGGCCGAGCATGTTGAATAGGCTCAACAAGCCGACGAAGCCGGCGGCCGCCGCAGCCGTGATCTGGCCCGGAAACATCTCCTGGCTCATGGCCGAAGCCTGGCCCAGCACGCCGATGCCCGCCGTCACGTTCAGGCAGAGCACGCCCCACAGAAGATAGAATTGCGGCGTCTTGAGCGCCTCATCAACATGGACGTGGGATGTGGTGACGAGCTTCTTGGGCTGGGCCGGCGCCACGTAGCCCTCCGGCGCCCAGCCTTTCGGGGGCACGCGGACGATGGTCGCACCCACCATCATGAAGAACATGTAGAGGAGACCGAGGACGATGAAAGTCTCCATGACGCCGACATGGGTCGGGGTCGCGAATTGCTGCATCAGCCAGACCGACAAAGGCGAGGCGATCATGGCGCCGCCGCCGAAGCCCATAATGGCCATGCCGGTGGCCATGCCGGGCCGGTCGGGGAACCAGGTGATGAGCGTCTTCACCGGCGAGATATAGCCAAGCCCGAGCCCGCAGCCGCCGAGCACGCCGTAGCCGAGATAGACGATCCAGAGCTGATGAAGGTGGATACCAAGCGCCGAGATGAGAAAGCCGCCGCCGAAGCAGAGCGCGGCGGTGAACATGGCTTTGCGCGGGCCGACCCGGTCGAGCCAAGTCCCGGTAAAGGCCGCGGCGAGACCGAGGAACACGATAGCGATGGAGAAGATCCAGCCGAGCTCGGTGAGCTTCCAGTCACCAGGGGCGGATTCGGTGATGCCGATGAGCCGCGTCATCGGCAGGTTGAACACGCTGAAGGCGTAGACTTGGCCGATGCAAAGATGCACGCAAAGCGCCGCCGGCGGCACGAGCCAGCGGCTGAAGCCGTGCTTGGCCACGGTGTGCGAGCGGTCGAGCCAATGAAAAATGCCCCCAGAGTCCGCTTGTGCTGCGGTCGCCATCCGTCAAATCCCCCTAGAATATCGCTTATCGCTTTTATTGGCCGGTAGTCTGGCCGGGCTTCGCGCGTATCGCAAGGGCTCTTGGGTTGTGTCCGCACCCGCGCCCGCACGGTTATTTTTGTGGTGGGAGGGTGACAGCGGCGTGACGCCGAAGATGTGTGAGCGTGCGCGAAAGGCCCCGCGCTCCGAGGCGGGCGCGGTTTTGGCTCGCGCCTCTAGATGGTGGCGGCAGCCCCATTGCGCGCTTGGCGCGGTGCCCCAATCAAGGTGTCAGTTCCAAAGGCGGTGATCGATTTTGCCGATCGAATGGCAGGGCAAACTCCATCTAGACAAATGTTCGAGGGGCTGGAATTGTGCCGCCGTTTCTAGAAAGACACGGACATGCTCCCAAAACCTCTCATTGATGGATACTGGCGCTTCCGCCGCGACCGGCATGCGCCCGACAAGGGCCGTTACCGTCAGCTGGCCGCACTCGGCCAATCGCCCACAGCCATGATCATCGCTTGCTGCGATTCTCGTGTCGACGTGGCGGCGATCTTCGATGCCGAGCCGGGCGAAATTTTCATCATGCGGAATGTCGCCAATCTCGTGCCGCCGTTCGAGCCGGAAGGTAAGTTCCACGGCACTAGTGCGGCGGTGGAGTACGCCGCAAGCGTGCTCAACGTGCCGAACATCATCGTGCTTGGTCATTCGCACTGCGGCGGCGTCGCGGCTTACCGTGAGAAGCTGGCGGGGAAGGCCGATGAAACGAGCTTCATTGGCCGCTGGCTGACGCTGTTGGACGGTCTCGACGTGCACGAGCACGACGTGAAGGCGTTCGGACAGGAGACCGCATTCGAGCTCGCCGGTATTCGCCAGTCGCTTGAGAACCTGCGTAGCTTTGATGCGCTGAAACAGCGCGAGACCGAAGGCCTGCTCGCGCTGCACGGGCTGCATTTCGACATCGGCAGCGGGTTGGTGCTGGCGCTCGACGCGGAGACCGGGCAGTTCGCGCCGCTGCCCGAGGATGTAAGCGCCTAAGCCGCCTTCTTGAGCATGTTGCGCGCGATCATCGTCTCGGCGATCTGGATCGCGTTGAGGGCGGCCCCTTTTCGCAGATTGTCGGATACGATCCACAGCGACAGACCGTTGTCGATGGTCTGGTCGTCGCGAATGCGGCTCACATAGGTGGCGTAGTCGCCGACGCACTCGACCGGCGTCACGTAGCCGCCGGGCTCGCGCTTATCCACAACGAGCACGCCGGGCGCCTCGCGCAAAATTCTCCGCGCATTCTTTGCGGTGAGCTCCGTCTCGAACTCGATGTTGACGGCTTCCGAATGGCCGACAAACACCGGCACGCGCACGCACGTGGCGGTGAGCTTGATCTTAGGATCGAGGATCTTCTTGGTCTCGGCCATCATCTTCCATTCCTCCTTGGTCGAGCCGTCGTCCATGAAGACGTCGATATGAGGAATGACGTTGAAGGCGATCTGCTTGGTGAAGGTCTTGGGCTCCGGCGTGTCGGTGACGAAGATGCCCTTGGTCTGATCCCACAGCTCGTCAATGGCTTCCTTGCCGGCGCCGGAGACCGACTGATAGGTGTCCACCACCACGCGCTTGATCCTGGCGTGGTCGTGCAGCGGCTTCAGCACCACGACGAGCTGGGCGGTGGAGCAATTCGGATTGGCGATGATGTTCTTCTTGGTAAAGCCCAAGATGGCGTCGGGGTTCACTTCCGGCACGATCAGCGGCACGTCGCGGTCCATGCGAAAGCAGGACGAATTGTCGATCACCACGCAGCCGGTCGAGCCGATTTTCGGCGCCCATTTCTTGGCGACGTCCGAGCCCGCCGACATCAGAGCGAAGTCGACGCCCTTGAAGTCGAAATTCTCGAGGTCCTGGCATTTGAGGCGGTGATCGCCAAAGGACACCTCGGTGCCCTGCGAGCGGCGCGAGGCGACCGCGAAGACCTCATCAGCGGGGAATTCCCGCTCTTCCAGAATATTCAGCATCTCGCGCCCGACATTGCCGGTCGCGCCGATGACGGCGACTTTGTAGCCCATGGACGAAACTCCTGCTGGCGGCGGCCTATGCGCTGCCCTCGCGGCGGATTTATGGGAAGGACCGCCTATTGTAAAGGCGCGGCGAATTGGCCGGGAAACGGATGGCTGTCTATCGCGTTTATTCATCAGTAAAGCGATCCGAGGCCCAAAATGTCGACTTTTTCAAAATGCGCCGTGCCGTTCGCAGCCGCGCTGATCTTGCTGTTGGGAGCCTGCGATTCCGCCGATTTACCCGAGGAAGCCTCTCAAGGCGCCAATCCTACCATTCCCGAGCCTAGTCAGGGCGTTCTGCCGACGGTGAACGTCGCCGAGGCCGTCCATTGGCCCGACGGTGCGAAGCCGACGCCGGGCGAGGGCCTAGAAGTCACGGCCCTGGCGCGGGGGCTCGACCATCCGCGCTGGCTCTACGTTTTGCCCAATGGCGACGTGCTGGTGGCGGAAAGCAACGGGCCAAAAGGATCCGGCGGATTCGACGGCCTTCGCGGCATTGTGATGGGCTGGGCGATGAAGCGCGCCGGCGCGGGCGTGCCCAGTCCCGAGAGGATTGTGCTGTTGCGCGACGAGGACGGCGACGGCCAAGCGGACACGAAGAGCGTGTTCCTTGACGGCCTCAAATCGCCCTTCGGCATGACGTTGATCGGCGACAAGTTCTACGTCGCCAACACGGACGCGGTGGTGCGCTTTCCGTACGAGGAGGGCGACACGGAGATTACAGCGAAGGGCGAGACGGTCGCCGAGCTGCCGGCGGGTCCCATCAACCACCATTGGACGAAGAGCCTGGTGGCGAGTCCCGACGGCGAGCGTCTCTATGTCGGCGTGGGCTCCAACAGCAACATCGCCGAGAACGGCATGGAGGCGGAGGAGGGCCGCGCGGCCATTCACGAGATCGACGTGGAGAGCGGCAAATCGCGTGTCTTTGCGTCCGGCTTGCGCAATCCCGTCGGGCTCGACTTTGCGCCGGGGACCGATCAACTGTGGGCCGTGGTCAACGAGCGCGACGAGCTCGGCAGCGATCTCGTGCCGGACTACCTGACCTCCGTGAAAGAGGGGGGCTTCTATGGCTGGCCGTACAGCTATTGGGGCCAACATGTGGACGAGCGCGTGGAGCCGCAGAAGCCGGAGCTGGTGAAACAGGCGATCGTGCCGGACTATGCGCTGGGTAATCACGTCGCGCCGCTCGGGCTGACCTTCGCCGACGGCACGTCTTTGCCTGAGCCTTATCGAGAGGGCGCCTTTGTGGGCGAGCACGGCTCGTGGAACCGCGCGCCGCGCAGCGGTTACAAGGTCGTCTTCGTGCCCTTCATCAACGGCGAACCGCAGGGCAAGCCGGTGGATATGCTGACCGGCTTTCTCGATGAGGACGAGAACGCGCGCGGTCGACCCGTCGGTGTGGCGATCGCCAAAGACGGCGCGTTGCTCGTGGCCGACGATGTCGGCAACACGGTCTGGCGGGTCACGCCGGCATCACGGACCGCTGCGGCTCGCGGGACGGACTAGTTCTTCTACCTCAACGGCTCGCCTTGGCTGACCAAGCGCAGCACGCCGTCTCAGTGAACGCGGCGGCCTGGAAGCTTTTCCCTGACGTGGGCGCAGTCCTCGCGAATGAACTTGTTTACCTGGTGAACGACCTCGGGCCCGAGCGCATTGGTCGAGTTGTCCAACCCCGTCGCCGCGTAGAGCAGGGGGTAAATCGCCGCCGGCGCGGAGACGTCGCCCCAGTTCACCTTTGCGTCGGCCGCCTCGCCGTTCTTGAAGGTGATGCGGGGCGCGAGCTCGACCTCGATGACGTAGGGCTTGCCGTCCTGACGGACGCCGCAGCGGACGGTATGGGGTTCCACCTTTATTGTGGCGCGCGGGACACGCATCGCCTTGGCGAGGGCGGCGCGATCAAGGCGTAGATCCGCTTGGCACGCTGCTTCGCCCCACGCCCAATCGACCCGACCGCCCAAGGTGTCGACGATCTCTTCCGAGCGCCAGTTCCAGCCGACGTCGCACGCGATATCCGGGCCGCTCTGCTCCCGGGTCTCAAGGATGTCGCAGATCTCGATCTGGCAGGCTTCGCGCACCTGCTTCAGGGCCTCCTGCTCAGCCGTCGGACCGCGGTTGGATTTGATCTGCGGCCCGAGGTCTTCGGCGAGACAGGGCGCGCTTGTTCCGAGCAGGATGGCAACGGCCAGTAGGGCGTATCGCTGTTTCATGGCTCTCACCTGGCATTGTTTAGCGACGCAATGATGGCGTCGCCCATCTCCTTGGTGCCGACGGTCTTGCAGCCGTCTTGACGGATGTCGCCGGTGCGCAAGCCCTGATCGAGCACATCGGCAATGGCCTTTTCGATCTTGTCGGCCGCGCCGCCGAGATCGAAGGAATAGCGCAAGCACATGGCGAAGCTGGCGATGGTCGCGATCGGGTTGGCCGCGCCTTTGCCGGCGATGTCGGGGGCGGAGCCGTGCACGGGCTCGTACATGGCCCGGCGCATGCCCTTGTCGTCGGTGGCGCCGAGCGAGGCAGACGGCAGCATGCCGAGCGAGCCCGTGGCCATGGCGGCTTCGTCGGACAGCACGTCGCCGAACAAATTGTCGGTGACGATGACGTCGAACTGTTTCGGCGCGCGCACGAGCTGCATGGCACAATTGTCGGCAAGGATGTGTTCGAGTTTCACGTCCGCATAGCGGTCCTTGTGAACTCGGGTGACCACCTCGTTCCACAACACGCCGGTCTTCATGACGTTACGCTTCTCGGCGGAGTGGACGAGGTTGCCGCGCTTGCGCGCCAAGTCGAAGGCAACATCGGCAATGCGCTCGATCTCGTAGGTCTCGTAGACTTGGGTGTCGACGGCGCGCTTCTGGCCTCCTCCAAGATCGGTGATCTCCTTGGGCTCGCCGAAATAGACGCCCCCGGTCAATTCCCTGACGATCATAATGTCGAGGCCGTCGACCAATTCGCGTTTCAAGGACGAGGCGTCGGCTAGCGCGGGATAGCAGATGGCGGGGCGCAAGTTCGCGAACAGCTCGAGGTCCTTGCGCAGGCGCAGCAGCCCCGCCTCGGGGCGCTTGTCGTAAGGCACACCGTCCCATTTGGGACCGCCCACGGCGCCCAGCATCACCGCGTCGGCTTCAAGTGCGGTCTTCATGGTGGCGTCCGACACGGCCTCGCCGTGGAAATCATAGGCGCAACCGCCGACCAGGTCCGTCTCGGTCTCGATCGTGGCGATGCCGGACGCATTCACCCAGTCGATCAGGCGCTCCACCTCGCCCATCACCTCGGTGCCGATGCCGTCGCCGGGAAGTAGCAGGAGTTTGTAGGAAGCCATGAATTGAAATCCGCCCTGTGCTAAAGCATCGTCCCGAAAAGCCTGGAATTGGTCCGGAAAATGCGCCGAAAGCCTTGAAGGCGCTTTGGGTAACGGGAGTGAGACATGCTGACAAGAGTTCTGATTGCCGCCTTTCTGCTGGTTGCCGTCCCGGGGGCCGTTTCGGCCCAGGATGCCGCGGTCGCGACCCTCGGTCTGACCGATCACAAGGTTACGGACGAGGAGCTCACCAGCGGCGCCGCGCTGGCTGCGCCGAAATTCAACACGCCCGGCGTGGCCTATGTGGTGGTGGCGCACGCCAAGAAGGGCGACAAGATCGAGCTCCATCTCACCAAGGATGGCGAATCCTTGATGCACAATGTGCGTGAGCTGGACGCGGATGAGGACGGCGTGCTGGTCATGGCCGGCAAGACCGGCGTGCCCGCGGGCGGCTGGCCCAAGGGGAGCTACACGGCGAAGGTGAAGGTCACGCGCGGCGGCGAGACGATCGCCGAGCAGGAGACGGATCCGATCCCATTCGAGTAGGACTTAAGCCCAGGGACGGCTGGCGGCGTTCTGCTGCTCGAAGGTCTCGATGGCGTCCGCCTTCTCCAGCGTCAGCCCGATATCGTCGAGGCCTTCGATCAGGCAGCGCTTCCTATGCGGGTCGACGTCGAACTTGATGACGCCGCCGTCGGGGCCGCGGATCTCCTGCGCCTCCAAGTCGACGGTGAGGCGGGCATTGTCGCCGCGCGCCGCATCGTCGATCAGCTTGTCGATCTCTTCTTGGGGCAGGATGATCGGCAGAATGCCGTTCTTGAAGCAGTTGTTGTAGAAGATGTCGGCGAAGGACGGGGCGATGACGCAGCGGAAGCCGAAATCGAGCAGCGCCCAGGGCGCGTGCTCGCGCGACGACCCGCAGCCGAAGTTCCCGCCGGCGATGAGTATTTTCGCCTCGGTGTAGGGCTTCTGGTGCAGCACGAAATCGGGCAGCGGCTTGCCGTCTTCGTGATAGCGCAACTCGGCGAAAAGCCCTGAGCCCAGCCCGGTGCGCTTGATGGTCTTCAGGTATTGCTTGGGGATGATCATGTCGGTGTCGACATTGATCATCGGCAGATGGGCGGCAATGCCCGTCAGGGTCGTGAATTTTTCCATTTCGGTCCTCTTTCGTCCGCCATATAGCGGCTCACGGGTCCGGTTTCCACCGTCACACATCCGCGCTTTTCTCGGGCCATGGTCGGCCTTAAGGTCCGGGGCCAAGCGGCGGGAGAAGAAAACATGGTGGGCACGATGATTTACAAGGCGCATCCGGCGATGTTCCGGGCGCACCCGTTCTGGTTCATCCTGTTCGTGCTGCTGATCGCCGCCTTTGGGCTCGGTCTCCTGATCCTGCTCTACTGGTATATCAAGACCCGGGCCACGTCGCTGACGGTGAGCGAGCATGAGCTGCTCTACGAGAAGGGCATCTTGAGCGAGGAGCGGCTGGCCGTGTCGTTGCGGCATGTGCGCTCGGTGCAGGTGAACCAAGGGTTTATCAACCGCATCTTCGGCGTGGGGACGATCGAGATCAAGACGGCGGGCGACGAGCCCGAGTTTACCGTCGCGGATCTGCCGGACCCGCACGAGGTGCGCGAGGCGATCAGTCAGGCGCAGGAAATGCGGATGGACGACTAGGCGGAAGCCAAGCAGGCGGGGAGCGAGGCATGGGCGACGGAGACCGGCAGGACCGGAAAGAGGCCACGCGGCTGTTCGTGGCGGCGGCGGTCGCGCTGATCCTGCTCGTGGGATTCGGCTTTGCCGGGCTCTACTATTTCACCACGGTGATGGGCGAGGCCGACCCGTTCTCTGAAGGGCTCGGGCTCAAGAACGCCGCGCTGATCTCGTTTGCGGTGTCGTTCGTGGCGATCCTGGTGATGGCGGTCGTCTCGGGCGGCGACGCCATTTTCGGCGAGCTGCCCTTCACCATCGTGGGCTTTTTGATCTTTTTCGTGATCTTCTGGCTGCTGATCGCCTGGATTTTCTAAGGCTCATGCGCCGTCATGCCCGCGTAGGCGGGCATCCAGTAACCACCACCCGCAGTTGATTTGCGAATACCTCGGTTACTGGATTGCCCGGTCAAGCCGGGCAATGACAAAGGAACTTAGTTCGACGGCCCGAGCGTGTAGACGCCTTGGCTGCCCCCGCTTTCCGCTCGCTGGGCACCGTTGATCAACTGGCGGTAATAGTCCCGCATGGTCTCGCAGCGCTTCGGCCCGGGCGGATGCACGGCATCGCCCTTCAGCTGGGAGATAAAGACGCAGATCTCCTCCATGCCGGCTGCGTCGAGCCAGCCCCATTTGACACCGCGCCGGATGGCGAACAGATCGGCCTTCGTCTCGCTGGCGCCGATGAACTGGTGCCCGCATTCGTGCGAGTAGACGTAGAGCTTCACCTGGGTGGAGAGCGGGGCGATCTTCTTGGTGTTGAGGATCAGGAAGCCGGGAAAGGCGCCGCCCCAGCTGTCGAACGCCGGGTTCAGGACGGTCGGCCGCGTGCCGCAATTGACGGAGATGCCGTCGATCTTGAGCTGGCCGTGCGGGATTTCCTTCCCGACCGGGCCGACCTGCTCCAGATATTGCTCGATGGTCGGGCCGTTGACCGTGCTGCCCCGATAGACGAACTCCTGGGCGCCGGCGCTTCCGCTGAAGAGCGCGAAGCCGGTCACAAGGGCCGTCAAGACCGCAAAGCGATGGATCGTTTGTCCGAAATACATGGCAAGTCTCAGTCTAAGGGCGGATTCGTAACCGTGCAATTACCGCAAGGTCGCGGACCACTCTGAGCCGAAATTGCGGCCTTTTTGTCGAACACTGTTGCAATTCCGCACCCGTCTCCGGCGAACGGATGACCCAGGTCAGTTGTGTCAGTTGGCGGCGTCTGCCTCGATGCGCGCCATGTCGTCGTCGGACAGGCCGAAATGATGGCCGATTTCGTGCACCAAGACATGCGTGATGATGTCGCCGAGCTTGTCGTCATGCTCGGTCCAGTAGTCGAGGATGGGGCGCCGGTAGAGAAAGATCATCTCGGGCAGCGGCGAGGGATCGAGCACGCTCTGCCGCGTGAGATCGACACCCTGATAGAGGCCGAGCAGGCCGAAGGGCGAGTCGATGCCAAGCGAGTCCAGCACGTCGTCGGTGGGAAAGTCCTCGACGCGGATCAGCACGTCCTTGGTCATGTCGCGGAACGTCGCGGGCAAGCGCCCATAGGCTGCGTTGGCGATTGCCTCGAACTCGGTGAGGCTCGGCGCGCGGTGGCTGTGCCAGTCGGTGGTCATGGGCGTCTGTTTACCCGAGCGCCGTGGCGGCGGGATAGATAAAAGTCGGTAACCCGTGTGCGCCCGCGCGCGTGATAGACTTCTTCCATGACGATCCGCCTGAGCCTGAGCGCGGCCCTTGGCGCCGGTCTTCTGCTGGCCTTGAGCGTGGGCGCGCCTGTATTCGCCAAGGATTGCGGGGCCTGGAATAATTGGTGCCGGCCGGCCTGTGGCGATTGGAATGCCTGGTGCGCCGGACAATCGCTGCCCGACGTTCTGCGGCGCATGCAGCCGCGCAGCACTTTCGCAGATCCAACATGGCAGGCGCCCAATTACGCCCGGCCCGAGGACAGTGAGGCCGCCGAAAAGCCGGCGCGCAAACGCTGCGCCGCGCGGCGGAACTAGCCGGGTTTCGCCGCAACGAGGATCGCTTCACGCAAGGTGAAGGTGAGCCCGTCTTGCGTCTCGCGTGGGCGCAGGAACCCGCGCAACGGTGCCGTCTCAAGCATCTCTTTCAGGCGGGCGACGGTGGCGGCGGTGCAGAGCATTCGCGCGACCCAGGGGTCGAAGGGGATGTCTTGATCCAGAACCTCGGTCACGACCGGCGTCAGCCCCGCGTTCTCGATGAGATCGGTCCATTCCTGAAGCCCGAGGCATCTGCCGTGGCTCGGGTCGCGCAGCTTCTCGAAGGCGTTGTAGGCCTCCGCGAGGCCCGCGTCGTCGGGCGAGACATTGTCGACCAGCGCGAAACGGCCGCCGGGGATGAGCACGCGGGCGGCCTCGCGCACGAAGGCTTTCGGATTTGGGAAGTGATGCGCGGCGAGCCGGCAGGCGACCAGGTGATAGCTCGTGTCGGGGAAGGGAAGGTCTCCGGCCTGGGCCTGCGCGGTGACCACGTTGCCCAAGCCCCGCTCCTTGGCCAGCTTGCGCGCCTGTTGCAGCATTTCCGGGGTGATGTCGCTGGCGGTGACCTTGGCGACGTTCGGCGCGAAGGCGAGCGCGGTATGTCCGGCGCCGGTGGCGATGTCGAGCACGCGCCAGGTGGGCTTCGTCTCGACGAGTTGTGTCAGCCGCGCCAGCGACGGTCCGACCGCATGCACGGCCGACGCTGCGTAGTCCGAAGCCGCCTCACCGAATTTCTTTTGAACGAGGGATGTCACGGGCGGATGCTCCCGTTAATGCATCTCGCGGATGTCGACGAAGCGCCCGGCGATGGCCGCCGCGGCGGCCATTTGCGGCGAGACTAGATGGGTGCGGCCCAAGCGGCCCTGGCGCCCCTCGAAGTTGCGGTTCGAGGTCGAGGCGCAACGCTCGCCGGGTAAGAGCTTATCGGGGTTCATGGCCAGGCACATGGAGCAGCCCGGCTCGCGCCACTCGAAGCCCGCTTCCAAGAAGATCTTGTCGAGACCCTCTTCCTCGGCTTGCGCCTTCACGAGGCCGGAGCCCGGCACGATCATGGCGTTCAGGTTCCCGCTGACCTGCTTGCCGGCGACGATCTTGGCGACGGCGCGCAGGTCCTCGATGCGGCCGTTGGTGCAAGAGCCGATGAAGATGCGGTCCAGCGCGATGTCGGTGATCTTCTCGCCGCCCTTGAGACCCATATAGTCGAGCGCGCGCTCGGCGGCCTTGCGCTTGGTCGGATCGGTGATCTCTCCGGGCACCGGCACGCGGCCCGCCACGGAGACGACCTGCTCGGGGCTCGTGCCCCAAGAGACGATCGGCGGCAGCTGCTCGGCATGCAGCACGATCTCGGCGTCGAACTCGGCGCCTTCGTCGGAGTACAGCGTCTCCCAATGCTTCTGAGCAAGCTCGTAGGCGCCGCCTTTGGGCGCGCGCGGGCGGCCTTTGATGTAGTCGAAGGTCTTGGCGTCCGGCGCGATCAGGCCGGCGCGGGCGCCGCCCTCGATCGACATGTTGCAGATGGTCATGCGCCCTTCCATGGAGAGCGCTTCGATCGCCTCGCCGGCATATTCGATCACGTGACCCGTGCCGCCGGCGGTGCCGATCTCACCGATGATGGCGAGGATGATGTCCTTGGCGGTGACGCCTTCGGGCAATTTGCCGTCCACGCGCACGCGCATGTTCTTGGCCTTGGACTGGATCAGCGTCTGGGTGGCGAGCACATGCTCCACCTCCGATGTGCCGATGCCATGGGCCAGCGCTCCAAACGCACCATGGGTCGAGGTGTGGCTGTCGCCGCACACGATGGTGGTGCCGGGCAGAGTGAAGCCTTGCTCGGGCCCGACCACGTGGACGATGCCCTGGCGCTTGTCGCGCTCGTGATAATAGTCGATGCCGAAATCCAGCGCGTTCTTCGCGAGCGCCTCGATCTGAATCTTCGACTCGGGATCGTCGATGCCGAGGGAACGGTCGGTGGTCGGCACGTTGTGGTCGACCACGGCAAGCGTCTTTTCGGGCGCGCGCACCGTGCGGCCGGCCATGCGCAGGCCCTCGAAGGCCTGCGGGCTGGTCACCTCATGCACCAAATGCCGATCGATATAGATCAGGCAGGTGCCGTCGGGCGCCTCATGGACCAGGTGCTCGTCCCAGATCTTGTCGTAAAGGGTGCGGGGCTTCGCCATTTTCGGTTTCTTCAGTCGCGCTGCTGTTTCAGGGCTGGAGATAGCCTCTCCGAGGGCCGTTTACAAACCCCTGCATAGAGCTACGCGCGTCATCGCCCGACTTGACCGGGCGATCCAGTAACCACTGGTTCGGTTGAAGCGCGAAGTCCGTGGCTACTGGATGCCCGCCTACGCGGGCATGACAGCAACTGGGGCCTACTTCTTCTCGGCGTCGCCTTCGGCTTCGGCCGTGCCTTCTGCCGGTGCGGCCTCGGCGGTCTCGGCCACGGGCTCTTCCGCAGCGGGTACCTCGTCAGCCGTGGTCTCGGCCATGAGCGCCACCGCCTTGCCGGTCCAGTCGTCTTTCTCGATCTGGTTGCCGAGGGATAGGACGTCGTCGACCTGCGCGATCTCGTCGTCGGTCAAGTTGGCGACCTGCTCGAATTTGGTGAGGCCGAGCTTGTTCAGCTTCTTCTCGAGGTCGGGCGTAATGCCTTCGATGAGCTTCAGATCGTCCGACGCGCCCTTGGGCTTCTGGAAACCCTTGAAGGCCTGAGACTTCTTGCCTTTGCCGTCGCCACGGGTGTCCCGGCGCTCCGGAATACGGGCGGACTTGCCGCGGAGGCCCCGCAGATAATAGAGCTTGGCGCGGCGCACGCGGCCGTGGCGCACCACCTCGATGGAATCGATCAGCGGCGAGTGGATCGGAAAGACGCGCTCGACGCCTTCGCCATAGGAAATCTTGCGGACGGTGAAGTTCTCGTGGATGCCGCCGCCGGCGCGGCCGATGCACACGCCTTCATAGGCCTGAACGCGGGAGCGCTCGCCTTCCACCACGCGAACGTTGACGCGGACGGTGTCGCCAGGGCCGAATTCCGGCACGCTGCGCTTCTTGAGACGATCGGCGACCTGCTCTTTCTCGAGCTGGGCGATAATATCCATGACTTCAAGCCTTTCACGGGCGCCTGCTGAGGCCTTTTGGCCTGTCGGCGAACGCCATTCTTTTTGATTGATCCGATGAGTGCGGGGAGGGGGCTCAAAACCCACAACCAGCGGGAGTTTCCTACCCTAGGTTTCCCCACTTGTCGATGGATTTTCGCCGGGAAAACCGGTGTTTACCCTTCGCCCTTGAGGCTGCGGATATAGGCGATGACGTTCCGCATGTCGTCCTGCTCCAGCACGATATTGGGCATGGTCGGGTGGGAGCTCTGGAGCCAGACGCTCAGGGCCAGCTCGGTCATGCCGGGCGTGTCGGCCACCGTCTGAAAGGGCGTGGCTTCGAACAGGGGGGATTCCAGGTCGCCTGCTTGCACGGCATGACAGGCGGCGCAGACTTGCTCCGCATAGGCCTTACCCGCCGCAATATCGGCCTCTTGGGCCGCGGCGCCGTCAGACAGGCCAAACGTCACCACGGCGGCGAGCAGCATCGAACCCTTCATGCCCAGTCTCCTTTTCTCGACTGGGATAAGGCCCGGGCGCCGGTGCGGCACTGACTTCGATCAAGATTCTGAGTTTCCCCTCATCCTGAGGAGGCGCGGAACGCGCCGTCTCGAAGGGTGAGGCCTCATGGTGAGGGCGCCCTAACGGGCGCCCTCACCATGAGGATCAGCGTTTGCCGCGCTTCTCCCACAGATCAGGGCGCCGGGCCTTGGTGAGGGCCTCCGCCTGTTCGCGGCGCCATTTGGCGATTCTCTCGTGGTCGCCGGAGAGCAGCACGTCAGGGATGGCGTGGCCCTCCCACTCCCGGGGCTTCGTGTAGTGCGGATATTCCAAGAGCCCTGAGGCGAAACTTTCTTCGTCCAAAGAGACCTCGTTGCCGGCGACGCCCGGCAGCAGGCGCACGCAAGCATCGATCAGAACTTGGGCGGCAAGCTCCCCGCCCGACAGCACGTAATCGCCGATGGAGATCTCCTCCACGTCACGCGCTTCCAGCACGCGCTGGTCCAGCCCTTCGAAGCGGCCGCAGAGCAGGATCGCGCCGGGGCCTTGGGCGAGCGCGTGGGCGCGGCTTTGCGTGAACGGGAGCCCGCGCGGCGAGAGATAGATGGTCGGCGTGCCGGGTGCGGCGTCCTTCCGCGCGGCGTCGATGGCGGCTGCGGCGATGTCGGCACGCATCACCATGCCGGCGCCGCCGCCCGCCGGGGTGTCGTCCACGGAGCGGTGCTTGTCGGTGGCGAAGTCGCGGATGTCGATGGTCTCAAGCGCCCAGGTGCCTTCGCCGCGTGCCTTGCCGGCAAGGCTCAAGCCCAACGGTCCGGGAAACATCTCCGGGAAGATTGTGAGGACGGCGGCGCGCCAAGTCATGCGGATGCACCTAAAGAAGCCATGCGGATGCACCAAGAGAAGTCATGCGGCGACACCCTGATCGGTTCGGCGCTCTTCTTTCAAGAGCCAGGTCTCGAGCGTGCCCACCCCCTTCACCTCGATCGGGCCGCGGGCCTCGAAGACGAAGCCGTGCTTGAGCGCCGCGCGCACGTCGCTCGAGACTTGGATCTCGCCCGGCAGCCCGTGGGACTCTAGCCGCGAGGCGAGATTCACCGTCTCGCCCCAGACGTCATAGGAGAACTTGTTGGCGCCGATAACGCCGGCCATGACGGGCCCGCCCGCGATGCCGATGCGCACGCGCAAATCCACGTCATGGGTCTCGGAGAGCCGTGCCACCAGTTCTGGCAAGCAGAGCGCCATGCGGGCAAGCCGCACGGCATGATCCGCCTGCGGATGGCTCACGCCGGCCACGGCCATGTAGCCGTCGCCGATAGTCTTGATCTTCTCCACGCCGTGGAGCGCCGCCAGCAAGTCAAACTCGGTGACGACCCGGTCGAGGATCTCGACGGTGCGCGCTGCGCCGAGTTCCTGCGCCAGCTCGGTGAAGCCCACGAGATCGGTGAACAGCACGGAGGCTTGGGGAACCGCGTCGGCGATGGGTTCGCCGGGCTTGGTCTTGAGCCGTTCGGCGATCGTCTCCGGCAAGATATTGGCGAGCAGGCCGTCGGCTTCGGCGCGGGCGCGGTCGGCCACGGTGAAGGCATAGCCGACGATCAGCGCGATGATGCAGAACGATGTGGCCGCCGAGGAGACATAGAGATTGCTCAGCAGAAGTGGATCGGCGGCAATGATCGCGTTCTCCGCCGGATAGAGGAACCACGTCGCCAGGTGCAGGCCGAGCGCGACGGCGATCACGGTGACGCTGAGGCCGATGCGGGTTCGATCGTAGATGGCGAAGGCGACGGCCGCGGCGATGATGTAATTGAGCTGGATGCCGGAGTCGCGGCCGAGTTCCCGCACGAACAAGAACAGCGCGATGTATTCGGCGGCGCAGATCAGCAAGGCCGCGGCGACGTCGTTGATGCGATGGGCAAGCGGCGCGAGGAGCGCAACCACGGCGAGGCCGAGGTTGAGCACGATCAGCGGCCAATACTCGTCGATGCCGAAGGCGGCAAACACGCCCGCGTAGACCACGGAGAACACCGCGATCATCAAGGCCATGACGTTGACGATCTTGAGCCGGCGCTGCGTTGCGCGCGGGTAGCCGCCAATGCCGATCTCGGCGAGACGCGAGAGCGGCCCGAGCCAGGCGGGGAGCGGGGTGTCGCGCAAGAATGCGATCGTTTCGCGTTTAAGCATCGATTGACCCTCGTACACAGCGGCAGGCCGTGGGTGGCACTCCTGATCGTATAGGAGGGGCTGGCGGCGGGCGAGAGAAGGCCATGCGGCCTAATCTTCGGTCACTTCCTCAGGCGGGACGACGACGATGCGCCCGCCTTCGACGTCGACTTCGGGCACCGCGGCCTCCGTGAAGGCGACCAGCAGATTTTCGCCGCCGCTTTCCGGCGCCACCTCGACGATGTCGCTGGCGCCGAAATTATGCACCGCGACCACGGACCCGAGCGGGGTGCCTTGCGCATCCACGGCCTTGAGCCCGACGAGATCGGAGACGAGCCACTCGCCCTCTTCGCGCTCCGTCTGCGCCGGGATCTTTGCCCGCGGCAGATAGAGCTTGGTGCGGGTGAGCGCTTCGGCCCCCTCGCGGGTGGTTACGCCCTTGATGCGGGCGATGAGCGCCTTCGGGGTGACGCGGACGCGCTCGATCTCGATCTCACGCGTCCCCGTCTCGTCTTGCAGCGGGCCGTAGGCGGCGATGTCGGCGGGCACTTGGGTATAGGAGCGAAGACGAACCTCGCCCTTTAGCCCTTGCGCCGCACCGATCTCGCCAAGCAGAACGCGGTCCGCGTCGTCCGCCAAGGAGCCTACTCGGCCTTCTCGGCTTCGCCGTCCGCAGGAGCTTCCTCGGCCGGCGCTTCTTCGGCAGGAGCCTCTTCAGCCGGAGCCTCTTCGGCAGGAGCCTCCTCGGCAGGAGCCTCTTCGGCAGGGGCTTCTTCGGCCGGCGCGGCAGCAGCTTCTGCAGCGGCTTCTGCAGCGGCCTTCTTGGCCTCTTCCTCGGCCTCGGCCTTGGCTGCGGCGGCCTTGGCTTTCTCTTCCTCGCGATCGAGGCGCTTCTGACCGGGCTTGGCCTTCTCCGGGTTGTTGCGCGGCTCGCGCTTCATGAGGCCTTCGGCATCGAAGAAGCGCAGCACGCGGTCCGTCGGTAGCGCGCCGTGGGACAGCCAATGCTTGGCGCGATCGACATCGAATTTGATGCGCTCGGCTGAATCCTTCGGCAATAGCGGATCGAAGGTGCCGATCTTCTCGATATAGCGGCCGTCGCGGGGGCTGCGCGAGTCGGCGATGACGATGCGGTAGAAGGGGCGCTTCTTGGCGCCGGCCCGCGACAGTCTGATTTTCAGTGACATGGCTTTCGTTCTCCTAGGCGTTCAATCTTAAAAGGGTTCAACGTTTCTTCTTTCTCTGCGGCAGGCCGGGAAGCCCTCGCGGCAAAGCGCCGGGCAGACCAGGCAGGCCACCGGGCAAGCCGCCTGGCGGCAGGCCCAAGAAATTCGCCGGCAGTTCGCTGCCGGGCGGCAGGTCGGCGGGCGCTTCGGGCATGCCGCCGCCGCCGAACAGCGCGGACAGCGCGCCGCGCTTTTTGCCCATGGACTTCATCATGTCGGCCATCTGGCGATGCATCTTCACAAGCTTGTTGATGTCCTGCACGGAGGTGCCGGAGCCGGCCGCGACGCGCTTCTTGCGCGAAGCGTTCAAGAGCTTGGGTGTCTTGCGCTCGGCGCGCGTCATCGAGCCGATGATCGCTTGCTGGCGCTTGAAGATGCTCTCGTCGAGATTGGCGGCGTCGAGTTGCTTCTTCACCTTGCCGATGCCGGGCAGCATGCCGAGCACGCCGCCCATACCGCCCATCTTCTGCATCTGCTTCAGCTGCTCGGCGAGATCTTCAAGGTCGAAGGCGCCCTTCTTGACCTTCTTGGCGATGGCCTCGGCCTTGTCGAGCTCGACGGTCTCCATCGCCTTCTCGACGAGGCCGACCACGTCGCCCATGCCGAGAATGCGTCCGGCGATGCGGTCGGGATAGAACTCCTCGAGCGCGTCGAGCTTCTCTCCGACGCCGATCAGCTTGATCGGTTTGCCCGAGACGGCGCGCATGGACAGTGCCGCGCCGCCGCGCGCATCGCCGTCGACGCGGGTCAGCACGATGCCGGTGAGGGCGACACGCTCACCGAAATTCTTGGCGAGGTTGACGGCGTCCTGGCCGGTCAGCGCGTCGGCGACGAGCAGTGTCTCATGCGGTTGGGCGATCTTCCCGATGGCGGTCGTCTCGGCCATGAGGTCTTCGTCGATATGCGTGCGGCCGGCGGTATCGAGCAGCAGCACGTCGTAGCCGCCGAGCTTCGCGGCCTTGAGGGCGCGCTCGGTGATTTCCGTAGGGCTCTGGCCGTCGACGATGGGAAGCGTGGCGACGTTGGCCTGCTCGCCCAGCACGCGAAGCTGCTCTTGGGCGGCCGGCCGGCGCGTATCGAGCGAGGCCATCAGGACCTTTTGCTTGTCGCGGGTGGTGAGCCGGAGCGCGAGCTTCGCCGTGGTGGTGGTCTTGCCGGAGCCTTGCAGGCCGACCAGCATCATGGCGACCGGCGGCGTGGCGGCGAGGTCGATGGCTTGGGCGTCGGAGCCCAACATGCGCACCAACTCGTCGTTGACGATCTTGATGACCATCTGGCCGGGCGTGACGGAGCGCACGATGTCTTGGCCAACGGCTTGCTGCTTCACCCGGTCGGTGAAGGAGCGCACCACGTCGAGCGCCACGTCGGCCTCGATCAGGGCGCGGCGCACCTCGCGCATGGCCTCGGTGATGTCGGCCTCGCTCAGCGCACCGCGGCGCGTGAGCTTGTCGAGAATGCCGGAGAGGCGGTCTGAGAGGGTCTCGAACATCAGCCGGCGATGTCCGTGACATATTTTCGGTAGACCCAGCCCGAAGCGCACGGGCCGGTATAGGCGCCCGCGCGGGGCCAAGGCGTGCTGACGCTGCAGTCCTGCTTGTTATGGGAATAGACCACGCCGAGCCAGTTGCCGCCCTTGCCGCTCTGGTCGCAGATGTTCAGCAGATAGCCGTTATAGACCTTGTCGATCATCGCGTAGTCGGACGAGGGGCCGGCGCGCACGGCGAGGAAGCCGTCGCCGCCTTGCGGGTCGAGGCCGCGCACTTGGCCCACCGTGCCGCAAGCGTCGTAGCCCGCGTTCTGGCCCGCGATCACCGGCACGTGCCGCTGCTGGGCGATGCTTGCCGCCGGCAGGCAGGCGAGCGCCAGCGCGGCGAGAATGCCGGCGGGGCGTAGCGTGCGGTCTGTCACCATTCCGACCTCATCGGCCTCACCCTTCGAGACGGGCCTTCGGCCCTCCTCAGGGTGAGGATTTCCCGAACATGCGCTCAAGTAGGCCAAAGGCCGGTAGCGCAACGAAAAGTGCGCTCAAGTAGGCCAAAGGCCGGTAGCGCAACGAAAAAAGCACCCGCGGGCGCATCGCGCTGACGGGTGTTGACCCCCCTGGCTCCCTTTATCCGCTCTACCGCGCTTCGCGCTACTTGAGAGCAAGTGCTCAAGTAGGCCAGAGGCCGGTAGCACACTAAAATGTCCAGGGCGGCGGCTCGGATAAGGAGCTGCCTTGAATTTCGGCCGGAATGTCGGGGACGGACGCTCTTAAGTCAAGCGCGGATCAGGGGTTCCAGCTTTACAGCCAAGTCGAGCAGGGCCTCATCCCCGCCCTCCCAGCCGATGAAGGAGAGCCCGGCCGGTAGACCAGAAGCCTCGCCGGCGGGGATCGAGATCTGGGGCAGGCCGGCATGGCCGGCTAGGCAGGTGCTCTGCAAGGTGCGGGTCCGAAACTCCGCGAAGGAGGCGCCGTCGGGGATATCGCGCTCGGGCGGGAGCGTCGGCGTGGTTGGCAGCACGATCGCCGTGCCGGGGGTGACGATCTCTTTCAGCCGCTGGGTGATCTCGTCGCGGAGTTGCCGGGCGGCCTTCGCCTCGTTGACGGCGATGCGCGAGGCGATGTCGAACCGCTCCTTGATGCCGGGTCCGAGGTTGACGTCGTGGGATTGGACGAAGGGCAGCAAGGTCGACTGGATCTCGAAGCCCTGAATCGTGGCGAAGGCCTTGCGCCAGTCCTCGATGTCATCGCCGGCGATATCTCGATGCTCGGGTTTGGGGATTGCGCCACTGAGCTTGTCGAGGGTCTGCCAGAGCGCCTGGTCGGTGCTCGTCTCGGAAAATGCGACAATGTCCTGGGCGAGCACGAGCTGTTCGATGGGGGCATCGACGCGCGACCCCTCGAGCAGCATTCGGCCCACCGTCTGGAACAGTTCGGCGTCGCGCGCGAGAACGCCGATCGTGTCGAAGCTCGGCGCCATCGGCGTGGCACCCGTGGCGTCGATGCGGCCATGGGTGGGGCGCAAGCCATAGAGCCCGCAGAACGAGGCCGGCACGCGGATCGAGCCGCCCGTGTCGGAGCCCAGCGCGAAGTCGCACATGGAGGCGGCGACGGCGGCCGCCGCGCCGCAGGACGAGCCGCCGGTGACGTAGCGACCGGCGCGCGCATTCATCGGCTGGCCGTAATGGGCATTGGTGCCGAGCACGCTGTAGAAAAACTCGTCGCAGATGGTGATGCCGGTCAGCGATGCGCCGGCCCCAAGCAGACGCGTGATGACTGGCGCCGTCGTGCTCGCTGGCGTGGCGTGCTCGTAGAAATCGGGATTGCCGTTAGAGACCTTGCGTCCTTCGATCGCGAACAGGTCTTTCACCATGAAGGTGAGCCCCGAGAGGGGACCTTCGTTCCGTCCCAGAAGCGGTGCTTCCAGCGTGTGCGGGACGAGGGCATGGACCGGATCGTTGCTCGGAACGGCGATCATGGGGGATCCTTGCGCGAGGGGTGCGATCGGCGAAGAGAACGCCATATAAGTGAAGTCTTCGCAACGCTTCGATCCTGGGCTCTCGTGAAGACTGAAAACACAGCACGCTCGCGCTTGCCCAAGACGGTTTGGGCACTCGGCTTCACCTCGCTGTTCATGGACATCTCCTCGGAGCTGATCCATGGGCTTCTGCCGCTCTTCCTCATGGTGAATCTCGGGGCAAGCGCCGCGGTGCTCGGCCTCGTGGAAGGTATTGCCGAAGCCGCCGCCAATATCGCCCGCGTGTTCTCCGGCTGGCTGTCCGACACGCTCCAGCGGCGAAAGGCGCTCGCGGTCGCGGGCTACGGCCTGGCGGCAATCACCAAGCCGCTGTTTCCCATTGCCAGCGCCGTCTGGCTCGTTCTCGCCGCACGTTTCCTCGACCGCATCGGCAAGGGCATCCGGGGTGCGCCACGCGACGCGCTGATCGCCGATGTGACCCCGGCCGCGCAGCGGGGCGCGGCGTTCGGCTTGCGGCAATCGCTCGACACGGTCGGCGCCACGATCGGGCCGTTGCTCGCCATTGGTCTGATGCTGGCGTTCAACGACGACATCCGGACCGTACTGTGGTTCGCGGTCATCCCGGCTGTGATCTCCGTGGCCATTCTCGTGGTCTTCGTGCGTGAGCCGGCGCCCGAAACGAAAGAGAAGAACAACGTGCCGATCAAGGCGCGTGAGATCGGCGAGCTTGGCCGGTTCTACTGGTTCGTCGTGGCGGCGGGCGCGGTGTTCACGCTCGCACGGTTCTCCGAAGCGTTCCTCGTGATCCGCGGGCACGATTTGGGCCTGGCGCTGGCGCTGGCGCCGGCGGTGATCGCGGTGATGAGCGTCGTGTTCGCGGCAAGCGCCTATCCGGCCGGCCGGCTCCAGGACAGATTTGGCGCGCGGCCGCTGCTCATCGCGGGCCTCGCCGCGCTGATCGCGGCCGATCTGTTCCTGGCCTACGGGGCGGGGCTTCCCGCCATCTTCCTTGGCATCGGCCTGTGGGGCCTCCATATGGGGCTGACGCAAGGCGTGCTGTCGGCGCTGGTGGCGCAAGCCGCGCCCGCGCGCTTGCGCGGCACCGCGTTCGGGCTGTTCGGGCTGGTCACCGGGGTTGCCACGCTGTTGGCGAGCGTCGCGGCCGGAATTCTATGGGAGGCGATTGCCCCCGAAGCCACGTTCCTGGCGGGGGCCGGGCTTGCCGGCGTGGCGCTCATCGCCTTTCTGAGCATCCGGGGCGGAACAGTCGCACCCCAATGAACCCGGGTGCTATAGAGGCGGCAGATTTTGGGCTTTCGGTCATGAACGCGAACACGATCAACTTCCGCAAGATGAACGGGCTCGGCAACGATTTCGTCGTGGTCGATGCGCGCACAGGCGCGCTCACATTGTCTCCGGAGGCTGTGCGCGCGATCGCCGACCGCAAGGAGGGCATTGGGTGCGATCAGCTCATCGTGCTCGAGCCGTCCGACAGCGCCGATGTTTTTATGCGCATCTGGAACGCCGATGGCGGAGAGGTCGCGGCCTGCGGCAACGCGGCACGCTGCGTGGCGGCGGTCGTGGCGCAAGAGCAGGGGCGGCCACAGGTCACCATCGAGACCGAGGATCAAGTGCTCGGTGCCGCGGTCGCGGGCGACGGCCAAGTGACCATCGACATGGGGGAGCCTCGTTTCGCTTGGGACGAGATCCCGCTCGCGGAGGAATTCCACGATACGCGCCGCATCGAGCTTCAGGCCGGGCCGATCGACGCCCCGGTGCTGCATTCGCCCGCGGTGGTCAATGTGGGCAACCCGCACGCCATCTTCTTCGTGGACGATTTGGCGGCGATCGACCTGGCGCGCGTCGGGCCGATGCTGGAGCACCACCCGCTGTTTCCGGAGCGGGCCAATATCTCCATCGTCCAGGTGCTGAGCCCCGACCATGTAAAGGTGCGAACTTGGGAGCGGGGCGCGGGGATCACGCAGGCCTGCGGCACCGCGGCGTGCGCCTCGGCCGTGGCGGCGATCCGCCGCGAACTCACGAACCGCAAGATCACCACCACACTGCCGGGGGGCGATCTCGTCATCGAGTGGCGGGAGGCGGACGGCCATGTGCTGATGACCGGCCCCTATGCGCTCGACTTCGAGGGCACGTTGCCTGCGGCGCTGCTGGTCTCCGCGAGGGTCTGACTTTGCTCAAGATTTCGTGTTAGAAGCCGCCCATGTCGGACCTTGAGATCATCACCTTTGGCTGCAGGCTCAATGCCTATGAGTCTGAGGTCATGCGCGAGCATGCGAACGCCGCGGGCCTTTCGGACGCGGTGATCGTCAACACCTGCGCGGTGACGTCCGAAGCCGTGCGCCAGGCCCGCCAGGCGATCCGCAAGGCGCGCCGCAACCGGCCCGACGCCAAGATCGTGGTCACCGGCTGCGCCGCGCAGATCGATCCCGGCCGTTTCGCCGCCATGGACGAAGTCGACCGCATCATTGGCAATCAAGAGAAGCTCGAGGCGAAGACCTATCGCGGCCTCGGCACGGGCGATACCGAGCGGGTCGCGGTCAACGACATCATGTCGGTCACCGAGACCGCCGGCCATCTGATCGAAGGCTTCGGCAATCGCGCCCGCGCCTATGTGCAAATTCAAAACGGTTGCGATCATCGCTGCACGTTCTGCGTCATTCCCTTCGGCCGCGGCCCCTCCAGATCGGTGCCGGCGGGCGAAGTGGTGGCGCAAGTGCGCCGGCTCGTCGAAAACGGCTATGCGGAGATCGTGCTGACCGGCGTCGACATCACCGCCTATGGCGCGGACCTGCCTGGCGCTATGACGCTCGGCAAGTTGACGCGCACGGTGTTGAAGCTCGTGCCGGAACTGCCGCGGCTTCGCCTGTCGTCCATCGATTCCGTCGAGGCGGATCCCGACCTTATTACGGCAATCGCCGAAGAGGAGCGGCTGATGCCGCATCTGCATTTGTCCTTGCAGGCGGGCGACGATCTCACCTTGAAGCGGATGAAGCGCCGGCATGCGCGCGCCGACTCGGTCGCATTCTGTGAGGCGATGCGCCGGGTTCGTCCCGATATCGTGTTCGGCGCCGATATCATCGCCGGCTTCCCCACCGAGACGGAGGACATGTTCAAGAACTCCTTGTCTCTGGTGGACGATTGCGGGCTCACCTTCCTCCATGTGTTTCCCTTCTCGGCGCGCGAAGGCACGCCGGCCGCGCGCATGCTGCAAGTGAACGGCGCCGTGGTGACACACCGTGCCGCGGCGCTGCGCGAGAAGGGCGTGGCCGCGCTGAAGTCACATCTCACGAACGCCAGAGGACGGCGCATCCAAGTGCTCATGGAGACGGAGGCTCAAGGCCGCTCGCCTGATTTCACGCCGGTGCGGCTCGACCCTTGTGCCGCCGGTGCGGGCGCTTTGGTCGACGCGGTCGTCTCCGGCGACGACGGTGCATCGCTTTTGGCAGAGGCCGGATCATGATGGAAAGCAAGAGAGGGTCGTTCTTCGACCGCCTTCGACAAGCCACGGCGGCCGATGGGGATGAGCCCGACGAAGAGGCCGGTCCGACCGCGCCGAAGCCGAAACATTCGGAGCCGAAGGAGCATCCGGAGCCGAAGACGCCCAAGCCCGAGCGGCCCGCGCCGCCGCCGAATGCCCCCGAGCCCACCGAGCCCGACCCGGAACCAGACCGTGAGCCCGAGGAAGAAGCGGGACCGATGTCGCCGGAGCCGAACAAGGGTAAGGCCCGCGCCGCCGAAACGAAACGAAGCTGGTTCGCCCAGCTCAAGTCCGGACTGTCGCGCACCTCGAACTCACTTACCGAGAATCTTGCCGGCGTTCTCACCAAGCGGAAGCTCGACGAGGACACCCTCGATGAGCTCGAAGACGTGCTGATCAAGGCCGATCTCGGCGTCGCCATGGCGGACCGTATCCGCGAGGCGATCTCAAGCGGCCGCTTCGACAAGGGCTTCACGGAAGAAGACGTGCGCGCGGTGCTCGCCACCGAGGTGGCGCGCGTGCTGGGGCCGGTGGCCCAGCCCTTTGCGCTGGATGAAAGCGCCAAGCCGCACGTCATGCTCGTGGTCGGTGTCAACGGCACGGGCAAGACCACGACGATCGGCAAGCTGGCGCATCAATTCGCGCGCGACGGCAAAAAGGTGATGCTGGCCGCCGGCGACACGTTTCGGGCCGCCGCCATCGATCAGCTGAAAGTGTGGGGCGGGCGTGTGGGCGCGGAAGTGGTCGCCAAGGATGTCGGCGCCGATCCTGCTGGCGTGTCTTACGAGGCGCTCGAGCGCGCCAAGGCGGAAGGCGCCGACGTGCTGCTCATCGATACCGCGGGGCGCTTGCAGAACAAGGGCGATCTCATGGCCGAGCTTGCCAAGATCGTGCGCGTTCTGAAGAAGCTCGACCCGGCCGCGCCGCACTCCGTGGTGCTGGTGCTCGACGCCACCACGGGGCAGAACGCCATCAACCAGGTGCAGTCCTTCCAAGAGATCGCCGGCGTGACCAATCTGGTGGTGACCAAGCTCGACGGCACGGCGCGGGGCGGCATTCTCGTCGCTATCGCCGAGCGCTTCGGTCTGCCCATCAACGCCATCGGTATCGGCGAGGGGATTGAAGATTTCGAACCGTTCGACGCGCAGGACTTCGCGCGCGCTATTGCAGGAGCATCACGCGAGAATGACGCCGCCGCCTAAGACAAAGACCGAAAAGGACTCCGAGCAGTCCGTCGCCGCCAAGCTGCTAATCGAGCTCGGACCGTTGCTCGTGTTCTTCGCGGTGAATGCCGCCTACGGCATTTTCGCCGGCACCGGCGCCTTCATGGCGGCGACCGTGCTGTCACTCGGCGTGGCCTGGTGGCTCTATCACAAGGTTGCGGTGATGCCGCTGGTCAGCGCGGTGATCGTGCTCGCCTTCGGCGGGCTCACGATCTACCTGCAGGACGAGACCTTCATCAAGATCAAGCCGACCATCGTCTATACGATGTTCGCGATCTTGCTGGTTGGAGGGCTTGCCGCCCGTAAGCCCGTCTTGGCGCTCCTATTCGGACCGGTCTTCAACCTTACCGATGAAGGCTGGCGCAAGCTGACACTGCGCTGGGCCCTGTTTTTCGTGATCATGGCGGTGCTCAACGAGTTCGTCTGGCGAAACTTCTCCACGGATACCTGGGTTAGTTTCAAAGCGTTCGGCTTTCTGCCGATCACATTTTTGTTCGCCATGGCCCAAGTGCCCCTGATGCAGCGCTACGGCGTGGCCGAGGAGCAGGCTTCCGAATAGGCGCCAATTGCGTAAGGTTACCAATAAATTGGCGGTTCCCGTTGACTTGTAAGGGCCTTTAGGCATCCCGATATGCCGGACGACCAACGTTTCTTGCTTGGTTGTCTCGATCGGCCGCAGGACATATTTGCAACCGGACGTTTGCTGATTACGTTCTCCAGTTGTAAAAGGAGCCCCGCAGCGCCCCCGAGAAGGCCAGGTCGCTGTAGAGATTGGCGGCTCGATGATGGTAAAGGCTGGAAATCCACTGAATCGCTCTGCAACGCATCTGTTGCACCGGGCCGGGCAACGCGCGGCCGATATTTTTGCCGATGAGGCCCAGCTGGGAGGGTTGACCCCGCGCCAATTCGCGATGCTCGCTGTGGTTTCCGAGCAGGAAGGGCTTACCCAGAGCGATCTCGTAATGCGGACCGGTATCGACCGTTCGACCCTTGCCGACATCGTCGCGCGCCTGCTCAGCCGCGGGCTGATCCAGCGCCGCCGGGCCAAACACGACGGACGGGCCTATGCCATAAAGCTCAGCGCACAAGGCGCACGGGCGTTACGCGAAGCCAATCCCGCCGCGGCCGCGACGGATACGCGGCTCCTCGCCAGCCTGCCGCCCGGCAAGCGGCAAGACTTTCTCGAATCCCTCAATTTGATCGTCGGCGAGACAGACGACTAGCCTGACGGCTTGTCGGCCTTCGGCCGCATGAGCGGCAGGATTTTCGTGGCGATCGCCTCCTCGGTGAGGGGGCCCACGTGGCGGAAGGCGATCTTGCCGTCGCCTGAAATCACGAAGGTCTCCGGTACGCCATAGACGCCGAAGTCGATGGCGGTGCGGCCGTTGCGGTCAGCGCCGGCACGGGCGTACGGGTTGCCGTAGAGCCCGAGAAAGCGCCGGGCGGAGGCGGGATCGTCCTTGTAGTTGATGCCGTAGATCCGCACATCGTCCTTCTCGGCAAGGGCCATGAGCATTGGATGCTCCTCCAGGCAGGGCACGCACCACGAGGCGAACACGTTGACGATGGTGGGCGCGCCTTGTGCGAGGTCGGCCGCATCGAAGCTCTGCATGTCGTCGCCGTCATCGGCTTTCAGGCCTTCGAGCGGCCGCAGCGTGAATTGCGGTACGGGCTTGCCGATCAGCGCGGAGGGGAGCTTCGAGGGGTCGCCGGTGTGCAGCGCGAACCAGAAGAGCCCAGCCAGGGCGGCGAAGATGAGGAAGGGCAAGGCAACGCCCCAGCGCCCTCGCTGGCGTGTGTCGCGTTTTGCGTTGTCCGTCATGACGGGGTCTTCCGCGATGACGGGGTCTTGCGCGCTGACGGCGTCTTGCGTGCTGACGGCGTCTTGCGTGGTGCCGGCGTTTTGCGTGCGCCGGGCTTAGCCGGTTTCCGCTTGGCGGGGGCCTTCTTCTTGACCGCCGATTCTACCGTGGAGGACTTGACTGTGGACGACGCGGGTCTCGTGGCCGAACGCCGCCGAATGCCCATACGTTCCAACTCCGCGAGCGTGCGCCGCTGTTTGCGGTCATCCTCGAGCGTGGCGAAAACGAGCGCGCCGACGGCAAGGAGGGTGACGCCATAGGCGGCGATGATGAAGCTCGCATGGGGGCCGAGGTCGAACATGCGTCCTCTTAAGCCTCTGCCAGCGCGGCGCGCGCGACTTGGGTCTGCTGAAGCGCACGCACGCGGCGGCGCAAGATCTCGGCGCGCATGGCGATGAGATGCAGCAACACGAAGAGCGCCGTGAAGCCTGCCGCCATGACGAAGAGCGGCGTGAGTAGCGCCGGGTCGATGGTCGGACCGCCGGCGCGGAACACGCTGGCCGGCTGGTGCAACGTATTCCACCAGTCCACCGAGAACTTGATGATGGGGATATTGACGGCGCCCACCAGCGCCAGGATTGCCGCGGCGCGGCCCGCCCGCCCCGACTCCTCGATGGCCTGCCATAGGGCGATGAGGCCGAGATAGAGCAGAAAAAGCACGAGCATGGAGGTGAGCCGCGCATCCCAGACCCAATAGGTGCCCCACATGGGCTTGCCCCATAGGGAGCCGGTGACGAGCGCGATGAAGGTGAAGGTGGCGCCGATGGGGGCCGCGGTCTTGGCTGCGACGTCGGCCAGCGGATGCCGCCAGATCAGGGTGCCGAGTGCCGCGAGCGCAATCACCGTGTAGCCGAACATGGCGAGCCATGCGGCCGGCACGTGGATGAACATGATGCGCACGGTCTCGCCCTGCTGATAGTCGGGCGGCGCCACGAAAAACGAGAGATAGAGCCCGGTACCAAGCAGGATGACCACCAGTGCGGCGAGCCACGGCACGACCGCTTTGACGAGCTCCAAGAAGCGCGTGGGGTTGGCGAGGCTGATCATGGGGGCTGATCTAGTGGCTTTGAGGGGCGAGCGCAAATGAGGCCTATCGAAGCGCCGTGCGCAGCGCCGCGGCCGCGGCAAGCGGCGCCAGCACGATGCTGGCAAGGCTGAGGGCGCAGAGCATGAGGAAAGGCGGCCAGGGCGAGCCGGGTCCGACCATCGCCGCTGAAACGGTGGAGACGCCAAAGATGAGGACCGGCACGTAGAGCGGCAGCACGAGAAGCGCGAGCAGAAGTCCGCTGCGCCGCAAGCCCAGCGTCAGGCTCGCGCCGATCGCGGCGATGAAACTCACGGCGGGGGTGCCGGCAAGCATGGACAGCACCAACAGCGGCATGGCGTCGAGCGGCAGGTTGAGCAACAGCCCCAGCACCGGCGCCAACAAGGCCAGCGGCACGCCGGTCGTGACCCAGTGGGCGAGCGACTTTATCGCGGCAAGCACGGGCAGCGGCAGGGGCCCGGTGGTGAGCACGTCGAGCGTGCCGTCCTCATAGTCGTTGTGGAAGATGCGGTCGGCGGAGAGCAGCGCCGCGAGCAGCAGCGCCACCCACAACATGCCGGGCGCGACGCGCGCCAGCAGGTTGAGATCGGGGCCGAGGCCAAACGGCGTGATGGCGACGACGACGAGATAGAAACCGAGCGCCACGCCGATGGCGCCGCCTTCGCGCCAGGCAAGCTTGACGTCACGGACGAGAAGAGCGAGGGCCGCGTTCACGCCGCGTGCTCCAGGCCAAGCGTCAGCTGTTTCGCGAACCTGGTCTTGAGGGGCACGTGGGTTGAGACGATGGCGATCCCGCCCGCTCTCAGTTGATCGCGGATCGCCGCGTCCAGGCGCTTCACGGAAGCCGCATCCAGCGACACGGAGGGTTCGTCGAGCAGCCAAATGGGGCGCGGCGCGGCGAACAGGCGCGAAAGCGCCAGCTTTCTCTTTTGCCCGGCCGAGAGCAGTCCGGCCGAGATCTCAGCGAGGGGGCCAAGCCCGAAGGCGGCGAGCGCCGCATCGACTTTCCCGTCGGCCAGGAAGTCCGCCCAGAAGGCGAGATTCTCTCGCACGGTGAGGGCGCTTTTCACCGCATTCAGATGGCCCACATAGTGGCAGAGCTCGGCGACGGCCATGTCGGGCTCGGCGCCAGGAGCCGACAGCCGGCCCGCCTCAAGCGGCAGGAGGCCGGCGAGTTGGCGCAGCAGGCTCGTCTTGCCGGCGCCGTTCGGTCCGCTGACCAGGAGCGCCTCGCCCTGCTTCAGCGCAAAGTCCAGGCCCTCAAAGAGCGTCCGCCCGCCCCGCTCACAGGCGATGTCTCGGGCCTCGAGGCTGACGGTGAAGGGCGGTTGCATGAGGCTTTTTTTGCGCAAAGTTGAGGCAGATAGGTGGGCGGCGGCTCAGACGCGTCTCTTCGCGTCATTGTCTCGTTGCCGCAAGGCCTTTTATAGTGGTTCCAAGAGCACGCATCCAAAAGCCAAACGCCCCTGGCGCGAGAGGGTGACCGCTTCTCGCGGACAATTGGCTATGTCTTTGCATGCTCTGTTGCTGGGACCTGCCCGTTTTCTCGGGCCCTCGAAGGAGATTTCATTGACATCGGCGGTTTCGACCTCGCGTGACAGCTTCAAGTGCCGGCGCACCCTCAAAGTGGGCAAGCGCGACTACGATTATTTCGATCTCAAAGTGGCGGAGGAGTCCGGGCTCGACGGCATCAGCCGGCTGCCGTTCTCGCTCAAGGTGCTGCTGGAGAACCTGCTGCGTCACGAGGATGGACGAAGCGTGACCGCCGACGACATCCGCGCGGCGGCCGCGTGGCTGAACGAGAAGCGCAGCGACCGCGAGATTGCCTTTCGTCCGGCGCGGGTGCTGATGCAGGACTTCACTGGTGTGCCCGCCGTGGTCGATCTCGCGGCCATGCGCGACGCCGTGACCACGCTCGGTGGCGACCCGCACAAGATCAATCCGCTGGCGCCCGTCGATCTCGTCATCGATCACTCGGTGATGGTCGATGCGTTCGGAACGGGTATGGCGTTCCAGTTCAACGTCGACAAGGAATATGAGCGCAACGGCGAGCGCTATGCCTTCCTGCGCTGGGGCGCGGGCGCGTTCGACAATTTCCGCGTGGTGCCGCCGGGCACCGGCATCTGCCACCAGGTCAATCTCGAATATCTCGCGCAGACTGTGTGGACGAAAGAAGAAGACGACGTGACGTTCGCCTTTCCCGACACGCTGGTCGGCACGGACAGCCACACGACCATGGTCAACGGGCTTTCGGTGCTCGGCTGGGGCGTGGGCGGCATTGAGGCGGAGGCCGCGATGCTCGGTCAGCCGATCTCCATGCTGATCCCCGAGGTCATCGGCTTCCGTATGACCGGCGAATTGCGCGAAGGCGTCACCGCCACGGACCTCGTGCTCACCGTCACCGAGATGTTGCGGCGTAAGGGCGTGGTCGGCAAGTTCGTCGAGTTCTTCGGGACCGGCCTCGATCATCTGCCGCTCGAGGACCGCGCGACCATCGCCAACATGGCGCCGGAATACGGCGCGACCTGCGGCTTCTTCCCTATCGACAAGGAGACGCTTGCCTATCTGGAGGCGACCGCGCGGAAGGATTCGCGTATCGCGCTGGTGGAGGCCTACGCGAAAGCCCAGGGCCTCTACCGCAAGGACTCCACGCCCGATCCGGAATTCACCGACACGCTGGCGCTCGATCTCGGCGACGTGGTGCCGTCGATCGCCGGGCCGAAGCGCCCGCAGGATCGTGTGCCGTTGGACAGGGCCGCGCCTGCCTTCGCCGAGGTTCTGGAGAAGGAATACGGCAAGGGGGCGGAGGCCGGGAAACGCGTTCAGATCACGGGCAAGAATTTCGATCTCGGACACGGCGACGTGGTCATCGCCGCCATCACGTCGTGTACCAACACGTCGAACCCGTATGTGATGGTCGGCGCCGGCGTGCTCGCGCGCAACGCGGTGAAGAAGGGTCTCAGCGTCAAGCCTTGGGTGAAGACGTCGCTCGCGCCCGGGTCGCAAGTTGTGACAGATTATCTGGACAAGGCCGACCTTACTGACGACCTCGACAAACTCGGCTTCAATCTTGTCGGCTATGGCTGCACCACCTGCATCGGCAATTCGGGGCCGCTGCCGGAAGAGATCTCGCAGACCATTCACGAGCATGGTTTGGCCGTCGCCTCGGTGCTGTCCGGCAATCGCAATTTCGAGGGCCGGGTGAATCACGACGTGAAGGCGAACTATCTCGCCTCGCCGCCGCTCGTGGTGGCTTACGCTCTTGCCGGTTCGATCATGGTCGATCTTGCCACCGAACCGCTGGGCTTGGGAAAAGACGGCAAGCCGGTCTATCTCAAGGAGATCTGGCCCTCGACGAAAGAGGTGGCCAAGCTCGTGCGCAAGGCCGTGAAGAAATCGATGTTCAAGGAGCGCTATGGCGACGTGTTCCGCGGCGATCCCGAATGGCAGGCGATCGAGGTCGCCGGCGGGCTGACCTATCCCTGGGACACCGAGTCGACCTACGTCCAGGAGCCGCCCTATTTCGCCGGCATGCCGACCGAGCCTGCTGCGCTCACCGATGTCGACGGCGCGCGCATCCTCGGGCTGTTTCTCGATTCGATCACCACGGATCACATCTCGCCGGCGGGCGCGATCAAGCAAGACAGCCCCGCAGGCCGCTATCTCAGCGAGCACGGCGTGGCCGTCCACGATTTCAACTCGTATGGCTCGCGGCGCGGCAATCACGAGGTGATGATGCGCGGCACCTTCGCCAATACGCGCATCAAGAACCAGATGGTGCCCGGCGTCGAAGGCGGCGTGACGGTGCACTATCCATCCGAAGAACGCATGGCGATTTACGATGCGGCGATGCGTTACGCGCAAGACGGCGTGCCGCTGGTGGTTTTTGCCGGCAAGGAATACGGCACAGGCTCCTCGCGCGATTGGGCGGCCAAGGGCACGCGGCTTCTCGGCGTGAGCGCGGTTATCGCGCAGAGCTTCGAGCGCATCCACCGCTCGAACCTGATCGGCATGGGCATACTGCCGCTCGTGTTCGAGGACGGCATGTCTTGGGAGACGCTCGGACTCACGGGAAGTGAAACGGTGTCGCTGAAAGGCCTGGGCGACATCAAACCTGGACAGACGGTCGAGGTCGACATCGTCTATCCGGGCGGCGATATGCGGGCCGTGCCGCTCAAAGTCCGGATCGATACCTTCGATGAGCTCGACTACTTCCGGAATGGCGGAATCCTGCACTACGTGCTCCGCTCGCTCGCGCGCGAGGCGGCTTAAGGTCACCGAGTTGTGACTCTCCGCGATCCGTTTTTGCCGGAAATTCAGCGCCGCTTCCGGCATGCTAGGGGCATGAGGCCAACCACTATCATCGCGGCATGCGCCGGCGCCTTCGTTTTGTTCGCGCTGTCTGCGTCGGGCCAAGCACAGCCGCCCGCGGGCAAGTCGCGCACGCCTGTCTTGCTCGAGCTGTACACGAGCCAGGGTTGCTCTTCGTGCCCGCCGGCGGATGAATTGCTCAATGCTTGGCGTGACAAGCCGGGCGTGATCACGTTGTCATTCAATGTCGATTATTGGAACTATCTCGGTTGGCGCGACACGTTGTCGAGTCCGGAGAACAGCGCGCGGCAGCGCGACTATGCGATGTCGCGCGGCGACGGCCGGGTCTACACGCCGCAAATGGTGGTGGACGGTATCGCCCATGTGAACGGCGCCAACGAGGCGGCGATCGAGATGGCGATGCGGCGGGCAACGCGGCGCCTTCAGGACGTGAAAGTGCCGATCACCATGCGCGCGGACGGCAAGAGTCTTGTTCTGGATATCGGTGCCGCGCCCAAGACGTCCGACATGCGCGAGGCGACGGTGTGGCTCGTGGTGGCCAAGGACAAGGAGACGGTTGCTATTCGCCGCGGCGAGAATCGCGGGAAGAAGATCACCTACTCGCACCCGGTGCGGGAGCTGACACCGATCGGCATGTGGAAGGGCGAGCAGATGACGCTGCGGCTGCCGCTCGACGAGCTTCAAACCATTGGCGGGGATTGCCTGGTGGCGATGTTGCAGGTCGAGGGATTGGGCCCGATCCTGGGTGCCGCCGCCTATGAGCGGAAATAGGCCCTCGTTCTTTTCAGCATTCCGAAAAAGAAAAGAGCCGGCTCTTGCCGGCTCTTTTGCAAGGCCTCTTCAAGAGAATGGCCCGGTCCGAGAAAAACTTCGGGGGGCTGGGGGGCTGAATTCCGAAGCTTTTCTTGTTGGACCGGGCCGAGAGGCAACAAGGGTTACCCTCACGAGTTTTTGGGGCGTGCCCTTGACTGAACTTGGGCGGAACTGTGATTTATGTTTCGTTTTGTTACACGCCGTGTGATGCACCGTGCGGCTTGAATTTCCGCGGGCTGGCGGTCATCATGAAGCTTCCATTACAGGAGGCGCGCGTTGAGCGAAACCGAGCCCATAGTCTTGCCGCTGGCCCGCAAGGCTGGCGGCGATTGGAGCCCATCCGAGGGCCCTTCACGGCGCAGCAGTATCTCGTTCAACCGTCAGGAACTCTCCCAGATCCTCAATGTCTACGGCCGCAAGGTCGCGAGCGGTGAGTGGCGCGACTACGCCATCGATACGCTGAGAGAGAAGGCCGTGTTCTCGGTGTTCCGGCGGTCCTCCGAAATCCCGCTCTACCGCATCGAGAAGACCCCGAAGCTCGCGCGCCGTCAGGGCGCCTATAGCGTGATCGCGGCCACCGGCCTCATTTTGAAGCGCGGGCACGATCTCGCGCGGGTCTTGCGCACGCTCGACAAGGGCCTGCGCCTGGTCGAGGCCTGACCCCAGATAAAGGAGAAGCCCCGGAGACGGGGGACTCGGGGCTTCTCCGGTTCCTTATGGGGGGAACCTGTGATGGGGAGGGATTGCCCATCACTCGGGGCAAATGGGCGGTCGCGGTCCGGTTTTCAACCTCTCCGCAGGGCCGGGTGGAAGCAGGCTAAACCGAAAATAAAAGGCCCCGGCGTTTCCGCCAGGGCCTTTTTCGTTCCGAAGGCTTGCGTTGGCTTAGCGGCGGTCGCCGCCGTTTCCGCCAGGGCCTTTTTCGTTCCGAAGGCTTGCGTTGGCTTAGCGGCGGTCGCCGAAGAGCTGCAGCAGCATCATGAACAGGTTGATGAAATCGAGGTAGAGGCGCAGCGCGCCCATCACGGCCTTGCGGCCCGAGACGGAGCCATCGTCGTTGGCGCTGTACATCTCCTTGATCTGCTGGGTGTCGTAGGCGGTGAGACCTGCGAACACCAGAACGCCGATCACCGACACGGCGAACTGCAGCGCAGTGGAGCCGATGAACAGGTTCACCAGCGAAGCGATAATGATGCCGATCAGGCCCATGAACAGGAACGAGCCCCAGCCCGAGAGGTCCTTGCTCGTGGTGTAGCCCCATAGCGACAGCGCGCCGAAGGATGCCGCGGTGATGAAGAACACCTGGGCGATGCTCTGGCCGGCATAAACGAGAAAGATCGAGGAAACCGACGCGCCCATCAGGGCCGAGAACACCCAGAACGAGATCTGGGCCGTGCTCAGGCTCATGGAGCTGATGCGCATCGAGAGGAAGAACACCATGGCGAGCGGCGCGAAGATCACCACCCACTTGAAGGCGCTGTTGAACATGATGTTGCCGAACGGGGTCAGCCCCGTGACCGCACCGTCCGCGCCCGTTATCACCGACATGGCGTAGATCGTGTAAGCGACGACACCGGTGATGGCGACGCCCGAGGCCATGTAGTTATAGACGCGGAGCATGTAGGAGCGCAGGCCCTGGTCGATAACGCCCGCTTCCGCGCGCCCGAGGCCCGTGCCTTGCCCATACCGTCTGTCGAGTTCCGCCATGTAAGACAATCCTTGCTGAGGTTGTTCAGTTAGCCGATTTGTCAGGAAATATGGTGGTTTGAGCCTATTTGCGCAAGATGAAGAGACTGTGTCCGACGCTGATTGGAAATGCCTATCCGTCTGATAGGCGGCGACTTGTAGACGGGGCTGGCCCGGAAACTGGCCCTATTCCGCCCGGAGATAGGGTGCGGCCTTCACCGACAGCACCCGCCAGGTGGTTATGGCGCCTACGGTTAACACCAGCGCCAGGGCCAGCCCGATGGTCTGAAGCGCGGCGCCTACGTCGAACACAAAGGCGATATCGAACGCGAAGGTACACAGGGCCCAGGCGGTGATGGTGGCGATGAGGACCGCCAGCAGCGAGGTGGCGAGGCCCAAGGCGCCGAATTCGAGTAGCTCAGCCGAGATGATGCGGGTTCGCGTGGCGCCCAGCGTCTTGTAGAGCACGGCGAGATATTTGCGGCGCTGCTGGCCCGCCGACACGGCGCCCGCCAGCACCGCGGCGCCGATCAGCAGCGTGAAGCCGGCCGTCGCCTGGATCGCGGTCATCAGCTTGGCGAGCATCGCCTTGGCCGCATCGACGATGTCGCCGATCTTGATGGCGGTGACGAGGGGAAAGCGCTCCGCCAGCGATTGGATGATCTTGGCTTCTGTTTCCGGGCTCGTGCCCTTCGGCAGCTCCAGCGTGGTGACGAGCCGATGGGGCGCGCCCTGCAGCGTGTTCGGCGAGAACACCATGACGAAGTTGATGGCGAGCGACTCCCAGTCGATCTTGCGCATGCTGGCGATCTTGGCCTCGACGTTGCGGCCGAGAATGTTTACCGTGACCATATCGCCGAGCTTCAAGCCAAGACCCTTCGCGAGTTCGCCGTCGAACGAGACGAGCGGCGGGCCGTCATAGCCTTTCGGCCACCATTCGCCTTCCTCGATCGTGGAAGCGCCGGGCACACTGTCGGTGTAGGTCAGGCCGCGATCGCCGGAGAGCACCCAGCGGGAATCGGGCGACACCTCCGCCTCGTCGGCGGACACGCCGTTCAGCTTGACGATGCGGCCGCGCAGCATCGGCGCGTCGTCGGTCTTGGCGGTGGGCTCGATGGTCTTGGCCGTGGCCTGGAAGGTGGCGAGGTCGTCAGGTTCCACGTCGAGGAAGTAATAGGCGGGCGCATCGATCTCCACATGGCTTTCGATCTCGGTGAGCAGCGAGGTGTGGATCAGCGCCACGGCGATGAGAAGTCCGAGCCCCAAGCCCAGCGAGACGGCAATGGAGCGGGCCAGCGAGCCCGGCGCGCCGATGCTGGCTAGGGCCAGTCCCCAGGCAGGCGGCTTGGTACGGCGAAAGCGGGCGGCGAGCCGCTGCACCAGGAGCCCAAAACCGAGCAGCAGCACGAAGGCGAATAGGATGCCGACCGAAATCGCCGCCGTGACCAGCCGCTCTTCGGACGCGGCCACGGCGAGCACGAAGAGCGCGAGCCCCGCCGCCGCCGAACCAATAGCAAAAGGAAGCGCGGAGCGTTCCCGCTCTTCGGTGAGATGGGCGCGCATCAGCACCGCGGGCGAAATGCGGCTTGCCTTTCCCAACGGCCACAGCACGAACAGCACCATGGTGAGGAGGCCGGCGAGGGCTGCAACGATGAGCGGCACGGGATGCGGCTCGACCGCGAGTGCGATGGGTAGGGCATCCTGATAGAGCGTGGCGATCACGACCGGGGCGAAGGCGCCGAGCACAAGCCCGATGACGATGCCGATCAGGGCCAGTAGGAAGGCCTGGATCAGATACACATCGAGGACGAGCCGGCTCGTGGCGCCGAGGCATTTGAAGGTGGCGATGACGTCGCGCTTCTTTGCCATATAGCTTTGGATGGCGTTGCCGACGCCAATGCCGCCAAGCAGCAGCGCCGTGAGTCCGACGAAGTTGATAAACTGGGTAAAGCGCTCCGCGTCACGCCGCAGCGACGGGGCCGGGTCGGTCCAATCGCGAATGGAGAATCCGCTTTGAGGGAATTTCTTCTCCATGTCTTTTCGCGCGGCGGTGAGCTGCTTGCGGTCGACGCCGATATCGTCGGGCATCTTCACGCGATAAGTCCAGCGGATAAGGCTGCCCGGCTGCACCAGCCCGGTCTTGCCGAGCGTGTCGCGGGACATGAGGAGCTTCGGGCCATAAGAGAGCCGGTCGGCGAGGCGGTCGGGCTGCTCGCCGAGCGTGCCGCCGAGTGTGACCGTCGCCTCACCGATCTTGAGGGTGTCGCCGATCTTCACGCCGAGGCGATTGAGCAGAGCGGGTTGGGCCAAGACAACGCCGGGCTCTCGCCACGCGGCGCCGGCATCCTTCGGCTCGAGCACCGCGACTTCGCCATAGAGCGGGTAGGGGGCATCGACCGCCTTGACTTCGACGAGCGCGCTTTTGCCGTCTTCGGCGCGGGCCATGGCGCGGAAGCTCGCCGACTCGCTGACTTGGCCGAGCTCGTTCAGCGCGGCCAGTTCCTCGGCACCGGCTTGGCGATGGATCACCTCGAAGGAGAGGTCGCCGCCGATGAGCAAGCGACCTTGATTGGCGAGCGCCTTGTCGAAGGCGGCGGCCAGCGAACCGATGGCGGCCACAGCAGCGACGCCGAGGGCAATGCACAGCACAAAAACCACGAGCCCGCCGGCGCCCGCACGTAGCTCGCGCAAGGCAATGCTCAGCGCCAGCGGAAAGCGCGCGGGTTGAACGGGGGTTGCGGCAGTCGCCGCGGCAGCGGTCACGTGGCGCGCGCGCGGCGTTTGACGCCGCCCTTCACGATGCGCCCGTCGGCAAGGCTCACGGTGCGGTCGCAGCGCTTGGCGAGCTCGTTGTCGTGGGTGATGAGGAGCAACGTCGCGCCGGTCTTCTCCTTGAGCGTGAAGAGGAGGTCCATCACCGATGCGCCGGTGGCAAGGTCCAGATTGCCGGTGGGCTCGTCCGCCAAGATCAGCGTCGGCTTGGTGGCGAGCGCGCGGGCGATGGCGACGCGCTGCTGCTCGCCCCCCGAGAGTTGTCCGGGGAAATGCGATTCGCGATGGTCGAGCCCGACTTCGGCAAGCGCCTCGCGTGCGACCTGGAAAGCGTCGTCCTTGCCGAGGAACTCCATCGGCAGGGCCACGTTCTCGATGGCCGTCATCGTGGGCACGAGGTGGAAGGACTGAAACACGATGCCGATATTGGCGGCGCGCAGCCGCGCGAGCCCATCTTCGTCGAGTGTGGCGAGATCGGTGCCGACCACCGTGACCTTGCCGGCCGTGGCACGCTCTAACCCGGCGATGACCATGAGCAGGGTCGACTTGCCCGAGCCGCTGGGACCTACGACCGCCACAGCTTCGCCCGAAGGCACGGCTAAATCGATACCGCGCAGAATGGCGACGGCGCCCGCGCGCGAGGGCAGCGTGACATGCACGCCATCAAGCTCTATCGCGGGGCGGTGTTTCAAGGTCTGATCCATGGAGAAGGGTCATCATTCGAATAGCGTCGGCAGGGTAGCCGCATTAAAGAAGGTCAAACAGGTCGAAAAGATGAAACTTTGCATTGCCCGCCTGAGCTTTCTCGCCGCAGCCTTGATCCTCGCGCTGCCATGCCACGGCCTGCGCGCCGCCGAGCCGGACGAAACCGTCATTGTTGCTTTGGGGGATAGTCTCACGGCGGGCTATGGCCTGCCGCAAGATCAAAGCTTCCCGGCGCAGCTTCAGGCGGCGCTTGCCGCACGGGGGCAGACTGTGCGCGTCGTCAATGCCGGTGTGTCCGGCGATACGGCATCAGCCGGTTTGCGGCGCCTGGACTGGGCGATCCCCGATGACGCCGACGCGGTGATCGTGGAGCTTGGCGCGAATGACGCACTCCAAGGCCTGCCGCCGGATGCGGCCAAGACCGCGCTTGCAATGATCATTGAAAGGATTCAGGCGAAGGGACTTCCCGTGCTGCTCGCCGGCATGGAGGCGCCACGGAACATGGGGAAAGCCTATGTAGAGTCGTTCGGCGCGATCTATCCCGATCTCGCCAAGCAATATGGCGTGATCCTCCATCCGTTCTTTCTGGAGGGCGCCGCCCTCAATGACGATCTCATGCTGAAAGATGGCATCCACCCCAACGGCAAGGGCGTGGCCGTGATCGTCGAGACCATGATGCCGAAGGTGGAAGAACTTTTGGCGGAGACGCAAACCAAAGGGGAAGGATAGGACATGGTCACGAGTGACATCGTCACGAGTCTGACATCCAACATGCGTTTGATGATCGTCGCGCTTGCCGTCCTTCTCGCGCCGCTTGCGGCGCAAGCCGGCGATACCGTCGCCTACGAAGTGGATGGCGAGGCCTTCGAAGGCTATCGCGCCGATGCAGAGGGCGATTCCAAGGGGCTGGTCTTGATCATCCACGATTGGGATGGGCTGACAGAATACGAGAAGACCCGCGCCGACATGGTGGCCGGGATGGGCTACGACGCCTTTGCCCTCGATCTTTACGGCAAGGACAATCGGCCCGCGACGACCGGCGCCAAGAAGGCGCAGACGGCTGAGCTCTATGAGGATCGGGCGCGGATGCGCACGCTGATCCTCGGTGGGCTTGCGGAAGCGCGCAAAGCTGGCGATCAGGAAACGGTGGTGATGGGCTATTGCTTCGGCGGCGCGGCGGTGCTCGAGCTTGCGCGGTCCGGCAAGGCGGAGAATGTAGCGGGATACGCCACCTTCCATGGCGGGCTCACGACGCCCAAAGGCCAGACCTATCCGAGCGATACGCCGCCGCTTCTGATCATGCATGGCGGCGCGGACAGCTCCATCACCATGGACGACGTGGCGGCACTGTCGCGGGAGCTGGAACAGTCGAAAGTGCCCTATGAGATCGAGGTGTATTCAGGCGCGCCGCACGCCTTCACCGTGTTCGACTCCGACCGCTACCAGAAGCGCGGGGACGCGCTATCGTGGGACGCTTTCCAGGACTTCCTCGCCACGAATTTGTCGGAGTCCGAGCGCAAATCACCGGCACAATGAAACCACCCCTGAAGCAAATCGCAGCGTTGCCGGTCGTGGAGACGGCCGGTGGGCCGTTGGTGCTCTTGATCACAACGCGCGGGCGCGGGAGGTGGACGATTCCCAGGGGCTGGCCCAAGCCCGAGATGAGCGATGCCGCGTTGGCCGCGCAGGAAGCGGCCGAAGAGGCCGGCGTCGAGGGCGATATCGAGCCCGAGCGCCTTGGCTCTTTCGAGTACACCAAGCGCTTCCATCTGTTTTCCTGGGCCAAGTGCCGCGTCGATGTCTACGTGCTGCGGGTGCGTTGCCAGCTGCTCGACTGGCCCGAGAAGGCGGCGCGGAAGAGCCTGTGGGCCCCGCCGGAGGAGGCCGCCTCGCTGGTGGCCGACGACGAGCTATCGGCGCTTTTGAGCGATTTTTTCCGCCAGAAGGCCGCTTAAGCGTTTCTTCGCCCGAGGCCCACTTCGGTTTTCATACAAGGCTGGTGAAAACGGCCGGGCCCGGTTGTGGCTCCGCTCAAGACCCCGTATGACCGTGCTGTAACGGATCTTCGAGGGAAACCAAGCGCATGACGCTGCGGGACGAAGGCGCACTCGATGTGCGCACGGACAAGGTCCGGAAGACGTCCCTCGACAAGGATCTCCGCAAGATCGAGCGGCTGGAAGAGGCGACCCGGGCGGTCTCCCGCAACCGGCTCGCGCTCGGCATCGCCGTACTCTTTCTCGCCACCGCCGGCATCTTGGCCACCACCCAGATCGGGGCGAGCCAGAACGCCGTCCTGATGATCGTCGCCGCGGTGATCGGCGGCTACATGGCGCTCACCATCGGCGCCAATGACGTGGCCAACAATGTGGGCCCGGCGGTCGGTTCGCGCGCGCTGACCATGACGGGCGCGCTGGTGATTGCGGCTGTCTTCGAGTGCGCCGGCGCGCTGATCGCGGGCGGCAACGTGGTGCAGACCATCTCCAAGGGCATCATCGACCCCGCGCTCGTGCCGAACAGCGACGTGTTCGTTTGGGTGATGATGTCGGCGCTCCTTGCTTCGGCATTGTGGGTGCATCTTGCGACGTTTCTCGGCGCGCCCGTCTCAACCACCCACGCCATCGTCGGCGGCGTGCTCGGCGCCGGAGTCGCGGCGGTCGGCGTCGACGTCGTGGACTGGTTCATCGTCGGCTCTATCTTTGCCAGCTGGCTGAGCTCCCCCTTGATCGGCGGGGTGATCGCCGCGGGCTTCCTCGCTTTCATCAAGATCAATCTCATCTACCAGGAGGACAAGATCGCCGCGGCGCGCCGCTGGGTGCCCGTGCTGGTCGCGCTCATGGCGGCGATCTTCGCGGCCTATCTCGTTCTCAAGGGCTTTAGCCATGTGTGGACGCCGGGATTCCCAGCCGTCGTGACCATCTCCATCCTCGTCTTCGCGCTCACCTATGTCGCCGCGAAGCCATGGGTGCGCATGCAGTCCCAAGGCATGGAGAACCGCAACCAGGCTTTGCGGCGGCTGTTCCATCTTCCGTTGATTTGTTCCGCCGCCTTGCTGTCCTTCGCTCATGGCTCGAACGACGTTGCCAACGCGGTTGGGCCTCTGGCGGCGATCTTGAACAGCGCGGAGTCGGGTGCGATGCTGAGCGAGGTCGGCGTGCCCTTCTGGGTGATGCTGATCGGCGCCTTCGGTATCAGCCTCGGCCTGTTTCTGTTCGGCCCGCGCATCGTGCGGATCGTCGGCGAGCAGATCACCAAGATGAACCCGATGCGCGCGTTTTGCGTGGCGCTGTCCGCGGCGTTCACGGTGCTCGTCGCCTCGCAGCTCGGCCTGCCCGTTTCGACCACGCATATCGTGGTTGGCGCGGTGTTCGGCGTCGGTTTCTTCCGCGAGTATTACACGACCCATAGCCGGCGCAGGCGGCACTACATCCGCACCCATAAGCGTAATCTGCCCTCGCGGTCTTTCGCCGCCACACAGGACGAGTTGCGCCGCCGCAAGCTGGTGCGCCGCTCGCACTTCATGGGCATCGTGGCGGCCTGGGCCATCACCGTGCCTTCTGCCGCGGGACTTGCGGCCTTGATATTCTTCGGTGTCAGCTTGATGCGCTGAGGCAATTCACGACAGGACGCCGAAAAGCGTGGCCACCATCTATGATCTGAAGCCGAAGTTTCAGGCGCTGCTGCGGCCCATCGCGGCCTGGCTGGCGCGCGCCGGTCTCACGGCGAATGCGGTCACTGTTGCCGCGCTTCTGCTGAGCGTCGCGCAAGGCGCGTGGCTGGCGCTCGCACCGGGCGAGGCTTTGCCTTTGCTGCTTCTACCGGTGACATTGTTTGTGCGCATGGCGCTGAATGCCATCGACGGGCTCATGGCCAAGGAGCACGGCCTGGCGAGCCCGCGTGGCGCGGTGCTCAATGAACTCTCCGACGTGATCGCCGATGCTGCGCTCTATCTGCCCTTCGCGCTCATTCCCGGTGTCAACGCGCCGCTCGTCGTGCTGGTGGTCGTCGCCGGGATCATCGCCGAGATGACGGGCGCGCTCGGGCCGCTGATCAAGGCGCCGCGAAGTTATGCCGGGCCGTTCGGGAAGAGCGACCGCGCGTTGGCCTTCGGCCTGCTCGCGGTGTTGCTGGGGCTCGGGTTTGCGCCAGGCCTATGGACGAGCGTCTATCTCGGCATCCTTCTGGCGCTGTCCGTCTGCACGGTGATCAACCGCGCGCGCCGCATCGTTGCCGAGGCGTCATGAGCACGCTGTTCGGCCTTCCAGAAAATGTAGTCTACGCCACGGCGGGCGTATGGGCCGTGCTGATCGCCGCCACGGCCCTTGTGTTCGGCCTGCGCTGGCGGCGTCCGGGCCATTACGACGAATTGGTCAGCCGCACCACATCGTGGTGGTGGATGATCGGCGCCTTTACCTTTGCCATCGCGGTGAACCAGACGGTGGCGATCGTCTTCCTCGCCTTTATTTCTTATCTGGCGTTGAAAGAATATCTATCGCTGATCCCCACGCGGCGCATCGACCGCGGGCTCTTGCTGTTCGCCTATCTCGCCATTCCCATTCAGTATTATTGGGCGGCGATCGATTGGTACGGCATGTTCCTCGTGTTCGTGCCGGTATGGCTGTTCCTGTTCTTCCCGGCGCTCATGGCCTTGCGCGGCGACACCAAAGGGTTCTTGCGCGCGGTAGGCACGCTCTCCTGGGGACTGATGCTCACGGTGTTCGCCTTAAGCCACATGGCGATGCTGCTGGTCTCGGGCGAGGTGCATAACCCCGTCGCCGGCGGCGTGGGTCTGCTGTTCTTCCTCGTGGTGCTGACGCAGTTCAACGACGTGGCGCAGTACACCTGGGGCAAGCTGCGCGGCCGGCACAAAGTGACGCCCGATGTCAGCCCGAAGAAAACCTGGGAAGGGCTGATCGGCGGGGTGCTGACCACCGTCGTGCTGGCGGCGCTGCTCGGGCCCTATCTCACGCCGATGGACTGGCAGTGGTCGGCTTTTGCCGGCGCGGTGCTCGGCGTGGCCGGCTTCCTCGGCGACATCACGCTCTCGGCGGTGAAGCGCGATCTCGGCGTGAAGGACACGGGCGGGCTGATCCCCGGCCATGGCGGCATTCTCGACCGGGTCGACAGCCTCACCTATGCGGCGCCCGCCTTCTTCCACTTCTTCCGCTATTTCTTCACGCCGTGAGGGCCCCGTGCTGAGCCGCAATCCGCTCATCAGGCTGCTGCGTTTTCTGTTCTTCGCCGTGTTCGTGCGCGCGGTGATCCTGGTGGCGCTGGGCCTCACCGTGCGAAACCGCCAGCGATTGCCGAAAGACGGTCCCGCCGTGCTCGCCGCCAACCACAACTCCAATCTCGATGCGCTCGCCGTGATGTCGCTCATGCCGCTCAGGCTGTTGCCGAAGCTGCGGCCCGTGGCGGCGGTGGATTACTTCTTCACCAGCAAGGCGAAAGACTGGTTTGTCACCAACATCATCGGCATCATCCCGGTGGAGCGCGGCAGCGCCAAGAAGGGCGGCAATCCTCTTCTGCTCTGCGAGGAGGCGCTCGACCGTGGCGAGATCCTGGTGCTGTTCCCGGAAGGCTCGCGCGGCGATCCCGAGACACTCGGGAAGCTAAAGAAGGGCATCGGGCATCTGGCCTGCGCGCGGCCCGACGTGCCAGTTGTCCCCATCTATATGCACGGGCTCGGCAAGGCGCTGCCCAAAGGCTCGTCTTTGTTGGTGCCATTCAACTGCACGGTCAATGTGGGGGAACCGCTCTACGGCACCGGCAGCTATAACGATTTCATGCGGGCGTTCGAGGACCGTATCACCGCGCTCGGCGCGGAAGAGACGAGGCCCGATTAGGACTAGGGCCCCGCCAACGGTTGACGCTTCGCCACGATTCGACCAACCGTTCAGGGCAGATTCGCTTCCGAGGAGGATCGGTCTCTTGCTTCGATATGGGCTTGTATTGCTGGTGACGATAGGCCTGCTGGCGCCGTTCGGCGCCGCGGCTGAAGAAGATCTGGGCCGCATCGCCATCATCGATACTTCCCACAATGTGACGCCGCATCTGCCGCAGCTCCGCGCGGCGGGCGTCAAGGTCATCGGCCGCTATCTCGGGCGCTGCGCGCAATGGCGGGGCAAGCGGCTCATCGACAACGGCCTCGCCGGGCAAGCGGGGAGTGAGATCGACGCGATCCTCGATCACGGCTTCGCGGTGCTGTCGATCTACCAATATCTCTCCAGCAGCAAATACAAGTTCGAGGGCAAGAGCTTCGACAGCAGGGGCAGACTGTTCACCCTCAAGGACGCCAAGTGCGCGAAGGCCGCGAGCCCGCCGCATTCGACCAAGACCGAGGCGGAGCTCGATTCACGCGCGGCGGTGGCGCAAGCGCGGGCGCTCGGCCAGCCCGCCAACAGCGCGATCTATTTCGGCGTCGACTTCAACTTCGATCGCAACGACGCCGCCACGGCGAAAAAGATGGTCGAATATTTCACCGTGGTGAACCGCAATCTGCGGGGCGCCGGCTATCGGGTCGGCGCTTACGGGAGCGGGGACGCGCTGATGCTGCTTCAGCGGAATAGGTTGATCGATTTCGCTTGGCTTTCCGCGTCGCGATCCTTCGCCGGGTCGACGCAGTTCCACAACTCGGGCCGGTGGCATCTCTTCCAGAACTGGACCGACACCACGTGGTTCGCGCGCAAGGCGGGCGGCAAATGCCGGGGCGGGTTGCCGCTCGATACCGACATCCAGAACGCGGCCTTCGCCGGACAGTCGATCGGCTTCTGGACGCGCGCAGGGCCCTACGCGGTGCCCAAGGCGCGCACCGAGGCGATCTACAATCAGCGGCGGTTCGCCTGCAACGGCCATGCGCTGATCCGGGCCACGGGCGCGCTGCCGCCGGGGCCGCTCGCCAGTACCGACCATTGCGGCAGGCCGTATACGCGTTGCGAACCGCGGCTGACGCGGGGCGTTATCGCGCAAATCTGCTACGCCAATACGGCGCGCATCGGCGAGCATAACGGGGTGCTGGTTCGCGTGGACTACGACGACGACGGCGCCTTCGACGGCTGGACCATGATCGACAATCTATCCCGATCGTTCTCGAACAAGCCGCATTACATCAAGGACCAGGCGGCGCGCCGCAGCGCGGTCTGTCCGTAATCAACGGGCGAACGGATTGCCCATCTCGGCCAGCGCCAGGATGAGCAATGCGCAGGCGAGAAGTGCGGTCACCGTGCGGATGTGGTTCCACATCCCCCACGACGCCTGGAAGCGCTTCCACACATCGCGGCCCTTCTTCGAGTCCGGCGTGACCGCCGTGAGCTGCGTGTTGAGCGGCACGTTGCGCAGCATGGTCACGGGAAACGCGCCCAAGAGAAATAGAAGCGCTCCGGCGAGCAGATAACAGGACCCCGGCGCGCCCCAATGCAACAGGGCGCTTCCTGCCAGCACGGCGCAGAGCACCGCGGTGCCGAAGAACACCACGAGAAAGCCGGGCTTCTTGATGGCGGCGATGATGGCCTGCATGGCGACGATGCCGCGCTCCGCCGACAGCCCGCCCAGGGCCTTCATCAGGAAGGTGGAGAAGGCGAAGAAATTTCCGGCGAGCAGCGCCGTGCCCAGCGCCGCCAGCAGCGTCGCCACGAAAATCAGCTGTGCCATCCCAAAGACCTCCCCCGCCCTTCGTTGTTCTTAGTCTTCTACCAGTTCGGGCTGGCGCACCTCACGCCTTTGGCGCTGGCCTCCTTGATCTTGCCGGGCTGCGGCGCGGGCTTAGGTTCGGTCAGGGGGTCCGGTTTGGGCTCTGCCTCTGTCACTGTCTCGCTTTGGGCCTCGGCCTCCGGATCGGGCTTGGGCACGATCTCGATCTCCCAGGCGCGGCGCACCTCGGTCCACCATTCGGTGCCCTCCGGCCCGCGCGCGTCCCCGATGAAGCGCAGCGTGAAATCGTCGCCTTTCATGCAGGCGATGGAAATCTCGTAGCCCTTCCATGGCTTGGAGATCAGCAGCGCGTCGGTCACCTCGTATTTCTTGGCCGACAGCTTGCTGGTGAGTACCAGGGACGTGCCGTCCTCGCGCTGATAGAGGTGCACATAAATCGGTGGCGAGACGAGGCCTCCGCCGAAATCGTTCCAGCCCTCGATGGGAAGCTCGCCGGTGTAAGTCTGGCCGAGCAGGCTCTGAACGAGCTTTGCGTCCGCGTCCTCCTTCTCCTCCTCCTCGACCGGCTCCTCTGCCAATTCCGGTTCGGCGAATGCCGGGCCTGCGAGCAGCAGGCCGGAGACGCAAGCGGCCGACAGGGACCTGAAGATGGTACTATGCATGGGGCTTCCCTCGACCTTTCATGCTTTCACCCGAGCCCAAGTCTATTCACAATCGCGGCAAATTTCGTCCCTAAACCCGGCCTGCCATGTCTCTTCGCTTTCTTTCCACATTTGCGCGCGCCGCCTTCCTTGTGCTGGCGGCGGCCGTCCTTGTCCTGGCGGGAGCTTTGTGCCTCGGGAGCCAAGCGCCCCAGGCCGCGCCCATCCCGAGCGGCTGCGGGACCGAGCGCCTCGATGCCATGGTCGGGCAGATGATCCTGGTCGGGTTTCCTGGCGATGACGAGACCGACGAAGGGGTGAAAGCCGTTCGCGCGCAGTTGAACAAGGGCACGATCGGCGGCGTCGTGCTGTTTCCGGAGAACATCCACCGGCGCAAGCAGGTCAAGAATCTCATCGCCTTCCTGCGCAACGCAAAGTCCAACCCGCGGCCCTTCATCGCTGTCGACCAAGAAGGCGGCAAGGTGCAGCGGCTGAACCCTTGGAACGGCTTCAAATGGGTTCCATCGGCGGCAAAGGTTGCCGGCAATCCGAGCTTCGCGTCACCGGATGCGGCGAAGCGGCTCTATGGCGAGATGGCGGCGGAGCTGGCCGATGCCGGCTTCAACATGAACCTCGGCCCCGTGGTCGATCTCAACACCAATCCGCGCAATCCGGTGATCGGCGCGCGCGGGCGGAGCTTCGGCGCCGACCCCGATGTCGTCACCTCGCTGGCCGCCTCCTTCATCAAGGCGCATCGCGCGGCGAATATCGTCACCGTTGCCAAGCATTTTCCCGGGCACGGGTCGAGCGCCGTGGATAGCCATAAAAGATTGGCGGATGTCTCGGCGACTTGGCACGAGGTTGAGCTCGAGCCCTATCGGCGGCTCGCGCAAGACGGGCTGCTCGATGCCGTGATGGTCGGGCATCTCTATCATCCGCGCTTCAGCGACATGGAGACGCTGCCCGCGTCGCTGTCGGCCAAGGCGCCGCGCGCGCTACGCAACAGAAATTGGCTCGACTTCCATGGTGTCATCATGAGCGACGACATGGAGATGGGCGCAGTGCGCCACGACTTCACGCCGGAGGAACTGGCGGTGAAGGCCGTCCGGGCCGGCACCGATATCGTCGTCTTCTCCAATGTGCAGGCCGAGGAGTCGCAGCTCGGCGTGCGCATTCATGGCGCGCTGGTGAAGGCGGTGTGCGACGGGCGCCTCTCGCGCAGCCGCATCACCGACGCCTATGGCAGGATCATGAAACTCAAGCGGCGGCTTGCGCGGAAGAACCTGGCGGGGACGTAGTGATCCAAGTCCTCACCCTGAGGAGGCCGCGGAACGCGGCCGTCTCGAAGGGTGGTCCTCATGCTGAGATGCGCCTTTCAGGCGCTCCTCAGCATGAGGACCGAGTCAGCGACTCAATGATAGGCGTCGCTCGAGGGCGCTTCCCACAGCACATAATAGGAGTAGGCCGTGTAACCCAGGATGATGGGCAGGAGCGGTATGGCGCCGTACAGCATAAAGAGCTGCGACTTGGGCGCGGCGGCGGCCTCCCAAATCGTGACGTCCGGCGGGATGATGTAGGGAAACAGGCTGATCGCCAGGCCGATGTAGCAGAGCAGGAAGATGGCGGTGCCCCACAGGAAGGGCGCGTAGCGCTGGCGGTTGGCGATGCCCCGCCATAAGCCGATCACGGCGGCGGCGGTGAGCAGCGGCACCGGGCAAAACATGATGATGTTGCCGGGTGAGAACCAGCGCGCGGCGATCTCGGCATGCAGGAACGGCGTCCACACACTGAACGCCACGATGAAGACCGTCACCGCGATCAGCGCGTAGCGGGCCACGCCATAGGCCCACTCTCGCAAGGCCTCGTCCGCCTTCATGATGAGCCAGCCCGCGGATAACAGCACATAGCCCGACAGCACGGCGACGGCGGTAACCATGGAGAATGGCGACAGCCAATCGAAGGCGCCGCCGGAGAACTGATTGTTGGTGACCGCGAAGCCTTGCACGAAGGCGCCGATGGTGACGCCCTGCATCAAAGCGGCGAGGATCGAGCCGCCGGCGAAGGCGAGATCCCAAGCCCAGCGGGAGCGGTTGGACTTGAAGCGAAACTCGAAGGCGACGCCGCGCAGGATCAGCCCCAACAGCATGAGGATGATGGGGATATACAGCGACGGCAGCATGACCGAATAGGCCAGCGGAAACGCCGCGAGCAGGCCGCCGCCGCCGAGCACGAGCCAGGTCTCGTTGCCGTCCCAGAACGGCGCGACCGAGGCCATCATGGCGTCGCGGTCGCGGTGGGACGGGGCCAGCGGAAACAGCGCGCCGAGGCCCAGATCGTAGCCGCCGAGCAGCACGTAGAGGAACACGGCGAGCGCCAGGATCGACGCCCAGACGAGGGGCAAGAAGATGGGCAGAAGCTGCGCCATGTCCATGTCGGAGGCTGTCATGGGTTACCTGCGGCTGACAATGGTCTGCGGGACGGATCCGCTTCGCCTTCCTCGGGCAGCGGCGGAACTGGTTCGGGACCGTGCTGGACGAGTTTGGCCATGTAGTAGACTCCGGCGCCGAACACGATGCCGTAGACGATGACGAAGAGAATGATCGTGGTGAGAACGCTGCCGCCGGGAACCGGCGACACGGCGTCCGCCGTGCGCAGCACGTTGTAGACGACCCAAGGCTGGCGACCCACCTCGGCCACGAACCAGCCGGCGAGCACGGCAATGAAGCCGAGCGGCGCGGCAAACGTCATGGCATGCAAGTACCAGCGCGTGGTGTAGAGCCGCCCCATCAGCCACAGCACCGCGCCGGTGAAGCCCAACGCGATCATGATGAAGCCGATGCCGACCATGATGCGGAAGGAGAAGAATGGGATGACGGGGTTCGGCCGGTCTTCGGGCGGGAACGATTTCAGGCCCCGCACTTCGCCGTCCCATTCATGGGTGAGGATGAGGCTGCCGAGCTTTGGGATCGCGAGTTCGTAGTCGTTACTCTCGGTCTTGGTGTTAGGCCAGGCGAACAGCACGAGCGGCGCGTCGCGGCGCGTTTCCCAATGGGCCTCCACCGCGGCGATCTTAGCGGGCTGGTGCTCTCGCGCGTTCAATCCATGAAGATCGCCGATCACGAGCTGGAGCGGCGCCAGCCAGACGATGAGGCTCAGCGCCATGCCAAGCATGATGCGGCCGTGAGCCACGGACCTGTCGCGCAAGATATACCAAGCGCCGATGCCGCCGACGACGAAGGCCGTGGTCAGGTAGGCGGCCGCGACCATGTGGGTGAAGCGATACGGGAAGGACGGGTTGAAAATCACCTGCCACCAATCGGCGACATGCAACACGCCTTGGTCGTCGACGGTGAAGCCCTGCGGCGTTTGCATCCAGCTATTGGCGGACAGAATCCAGAAGGCGGAGATCGCCGTGCCGAGCGCCACCATGGAGGTGGCGAAGAAGTGCACCCATTTCGGCACGCGCTCGCGGCCGAACAGCATGATGCCGAGGAAGCCGGCCTCGAGGAAGAAGGCGGTCAGCACCTCGTAAGATAGGAGTGGACCGATGACATTGCCGCCGCGCCGCGACAGCTCGCTCCAATTGGTGCCGAACTCGTAGGACATGACCACGCCGGACACGACGCCCATGCCGAAGGACACGGCGAAGATCTTGATCCAATGGCGCGAGATGTCCGCGTAGATCTGCTTGCCGGTCTTGAGCCACAGCCCCTCGAGCACCACGAGCCACGCGGCGAGGCCGATGGTGAAAGAGGGAAAAATAATGTGGAAGGAGATCGTGAAGGCAAACTGGATGCGCGAAAGAAGTAGCGGGTCGAGTTCGGACATCATCCTACGTTTCCCACCTGCCCAGTTTTGGCCGCCTTGCGAGGCGACTCATTACGTTGCCGGGAGACTAGCCGGGTTTAGCCGCAACGAACAGGAGGTGCATGGACGCATCCCCGTCTGATTTGCGTCAATTCTTCGCGGATTGGGCAATAGCGCGCGCGGGCGGTGGCAGTGTGCCATGCGTCAACCTCGCGGGGCCGTGGCAGCCAGCGCCGCCTCATGCAGCTCGTATGAGTCCCTGCCAAAGCAGCAGAACACCACGCGTTCGATTGCGGGCAGCGCGGCAAGGCTCTCGCGCACGGCGCGAACGGCAATGAACGCGGCGCGGTCCGGCGGGAAGCCGTAAATGCCGGTCGAGATGGCGGGGAAAGCAATGGATCTGAGGCCGTGATCGGCGGCCAGCGTCAGGCTGTTCCGGTAGCAATTGGCGAGCAACTCGCCTTCGCCGCGTTCGCCGCCACCCCAGACGGGCCCGACCGTGTGGATCACATGGCGGGCGGGCAGCCCAAAACCGTCCGTGATCTTGGCCTCGCCCGTGGCGCAGCCGCCGAGCTTGGCGCAGGCGTCAGCGAGTTCAGGGCCAGCTTTGCGGTGGATGGCCCCGCAGACGCCGCCCCCCGGCGCCAGAGCCTCGTTGGCGGCATTGACGACGGCGTCGACATCGAGGGTCGTGATATCGCCCTCGATGATCTCGATGCGGCCTTCCATGCGTCCATTGCACGCCGGAAGCTCCGGCCGATCAAGCCCCAGCGAGGATCAGAGGTCGAGCTGATAGGAGTGCGGAATCCAGCGGTAGCCCCCGTCCTTCCGCCGTTCGACATAGCCGATAGATGGGAACGGCATGTGGAAGCCGCTGACAGCGACGCGGTCCGTGGCCACGCGATCGAACATGCGGGCGCGGGTTTTGGCACCCTGCTCCTTGTCGACATCGAACACGCAGTGTCAATCAGGGCGCGCCAGCGAGGCGACCTGATGGTGCGCGCAGGCCCCAGAAAACGAGGCGCTTGCCGTTGCTCTCGATATTGAACGCAAGAATTTCACCGCCGCTGCGCATGAGGCCGGCTTTGCCGATCAGGCGCATTTCGCGCGCGACTTCCGCCGCACGTTCGGGGCTCCTGCCACGCCGAGCTTGGCGAAGGTGCGCGGCGCGGCGATATCCCGATGGGGTTACTGCGCGGAGGCGGCCTTGTCCGGCGGATTGATCGACCAGATCCAGCCGATGATCTTCCACATGTCGTCGTTGGACTTCACAATGCTACCGTGGGGCGGCATCGGGCCGACCACGTTCTCCGAGCCTTTTCGCACATAGCCTTGCTCATGTAGCCCGTCGGAGCCCAGCGCGATCAGGCGGAACAGCGTGTCGCCGTCATTGCCATAGACCCAAACCGGATTGGACAGAGGTGGCCCCATGCCGCCCCCGCCAGTGCCGCCATGACAGCCGTTGCAGCCGGCTGCCATGTACTTCTTGTGCCCTTCCTCGGCGACCTCTTCGTAGTTGTCCCGGTAAGGATTTGTCAGGCTGCCCTTCTCGGCGCTCTTGGCCGTTTCGGCGGGATTGCCTGCGGGATCGATGTCGCCGCCACTGCCTTCGCTCGCGCCGGCATCCGCGCTTTCGGCCACGCCTTCACCTTTGGCGGCCGCGTCCGCCGGCGCGGTTTCGCCTTCGGCAGTGTCGGCGCTTTCTCCTTCGCCTTTAGCGGTCTCGTCGGGGGCAGGCCCGTCTTCGGCAGCAGCGGCCTTGTCGGTCGCCGGGGCCTCCGCTTGCTTGGCTTCGGCAGATTGGTCAGCGGGTTTGGCTTCGTCCTTTAACTCTTCTTGCTTGGTCGCAACCTTCTTTGGCGCCTCTTCCTCCGTCGTCATGGTCGCGACAATCCAGTCGCGTCCGCCGGTCATGACCAGCAGCGACCAGGCGACAAAAACGAGGCCGACGACCACAGCGATTATTGTGAGCGCTCTAAGCAACATGGCGTTTCCTCATGCGTTTCTGATGGACACAGCACTCGATCTACCATCTTAAGTCACTGATTGATCGAGTGAATCCACGTAATCATCTTCCACATGTCGTCGGTGGATTTTACGATAGTCCCTTGCGCCGGCATAGGTCCCACGACGTGCTCGGAGCCGGTGCGTGTATAGCCTTGCTCGAGCAGCGCATCGGTACCCAGCGCGATCACACGGAACAGCGTGTCGTCATCGTCGCCATAGATCCAGATCGGGTTGGTCAGGGGCGGGCCCATGCCGCCGCCGCCGGTTCCGCCGTGGCAACCGTTACAGCCGGCCGCCATGTAGATCTCCTTACCCTGCGCGACCACGTCACTGTCGCTCGTCGAATAGGGATTGGTCAGCGACCCCTTCTCCGCATTTTCAGCAGCCTCCATGGGGTTTTCGCTGCTCTCCGCTTGCGCGGCGCTCCTTTCATCGGTTTCGGATTCGGTGGCGGCGATGGCAGGGCCGGCGAGCAGCCAGCCTGCGATGGCCAAAGGCATAAGGGGCAGCCTAGCGGCGAGGGCCGGGGTCATAATTTTCCTCATCTCTGGAGTGGGGGGCGCTTCTTTGCGGCGGGCTTTTACTGAAAACCGCAAAAGCGCGTGCCAGGTTCCGCTTGACGAAGCCGATTGATGTTATGTTATATCATCCCATGAACGCGGCCCATCACGACCACGCGCCGAAGCTCTCGCGCAATCAAAGTGAGATCCTCGCTTGCCTGCGCAAATCGAAGGAGCCCATGAGCGCCTACGCGATCCTCGACCGGGTGCGGAAATCCGGCATCTCCCATCCACCGACCGTCTACCGGGCGCTGAACGACCTGATGCGCAAGGGCATGGTGCATCGGCTCCAGTCGCGCTCGGCGTTTGTGGCCTGCGATCACGGCGCTTGCGACGGCAAGCTCGCTTTCGCCATCTGCCGGGCTTGCGACAAGGTGGTCGAGATTTCGCTCTCCGATGACGACCAGGCGGACCTGTTGGGCCTCGCCCCCGTCGAGATCACGCCCGAGCAAGTGACGCTCGAGATCGCCGGTCTCTGCGGCAATTGCCGCGAAGCGGCCTAACCTAAGAGGGGCCAGCGCCATGGGATCGCTTGAAGCGATGGAGCGGCACAGCCACGTTGCGACCGCCACCGGCTTCTCGCTGCTGCGGGCCTCGGTGACCGCGCGGCTTGGCATCGTGGCGGTGGCGGTCGGCATATTGTGGCTTGCCGTGCTGTGGGCGCTGGCATGAAGACGACTGCGCCCGCCCTTAGCTTTCACAACCTCACGCTCGGCTACGACCGGCACCCGGCCGTGCATCACATCACCGGCGAGGTGGCGCGCGGCGAGTTGCTGGCGGTGGTGGGGCCGAACGGCGCCGGCAAATCGACACTGCTGAAAGCCATCGTCGGGGAGCTGAAACCCTTGAGTGGCCGGCTCGACCTCGACGGGCTGACCAAGCGCGACATCGCCTATCTGCCGCAAGTCATCGACATCGACCGCAGCTTTCCCATCTCGGTGTTCGACTGCGTGGCCATGGGACTATGGCGCGAGCTCGGCGCCTGGCGCGGGCTTAAGCCCGCCGGACGCGAACAAGTTATTCGCGCGCTCGGCACCGTGGGTCTCGTCGAGCTTGCGGACCGACCGGTGGGTGCACTGTCGGGCGGGCAATTCCAGCGCGTGCTGTTCGCGCGGCTTCTGCTGCAGGACGCCGCGCTGATCCTGCTGGACGAGCCGTTCCGCGCCGTCGACACCAAGACCATCGCCGATCTCATCCACCTGATCGAACGCTGGCACCGCGAGGGCCGTACCGTGCTGGCGGCGCTGCACGATATCGAGCAGGTGCGCGCGCATTTCCCCCGCACGCTGCTGCTCGCGCGCGAGTTCGTGGCTTGGGGCGAGACGGCCAACGTGTTGACGCCGGCCAATCTCGCTAAGTCGCGCACACTCACCGAGGCTTTCGATGCGTATGCCCATGTGTGCGAACGCGACGAAGCGGACGCGGCCGCATGATCGATAGTCTGGTCCAGCCCTTCATCGAATTTGCCTTCATGCGCCGGGCGCTGGTCGGATCACTCGCCATCTCGTTGACGGCGCCCCCCATCGGCGTCTTTTTGGTGCTGCGCCGCATGAGCCTGATGGGGGATGCGATGGGCCACGCCATCCTGCCGGGCGCGGCCATCGGCTATTTGCTGGCGGGGCTGTCGCTGTTCGCCATGAGCCTCGGGGGCTTTGCCGCGGGGCTCGCCGTGGCGCTCGCCGCCGGACTCGTGGCGCGCTCGACCGTGCTGCGCGAGGATGCGAGCCTCGCCGGTTTCTATTTGGTGTCGCTGGCGCTGGGCGTGATGCTGGTGTCGATGCGCGGCAGCAGCGTCGATCTCCTGCATGTGCTGTTCGGCTCGGTGCTGGCGCTCAACGATGGCGCGCTGATCCTTATCGCCGCCATCGCTTCGGTGTCGCTGGTCACGCTGGCGCTGCTCTACCGGCCGCTCGTGCTGGAATGTTTCGATCCGCAGTTCCTGCGTTCGGTGAGCCCCTTAAGTTCGCCGACGCATCTCGTGTTCCTGGTGCTCGTGGTGCTCAATCTCGTGGCGGGCTTCCAGGCGCTCGGCACACTGATGGCGGTCGGCATTATGCTGCTGCCTGCGGTGGCTGCGCGGTTCTGGTCTGAGGATGTCGGCGGCATGATCGCCGTCGCCGTCGTCTCGGCCTTCGGCTCGAGCGTCACCGGCCTGCTGGTCTCTTATTACGTCAACGTGCCGACCGGCCCCGCGGTCATCCTTGCCTGCGGGGCGTTCTATCTCTTGTCCATGCTTGTGGGCGTGCGGGGCGGCGTCCTCTGGGGGCTCATGCCCCGCAAGCATCTGGAAGCCTGATCCTCTGCCAACACGGAGTTGCGTCATGCGGAATCGTCTCCTTACTCTCATCGCCTTTGCGTTTATCGCGCTCAGCCTTTCGGGCGGCGCGCAAGCGGCCGATCAGGCCGACGGCAAGCTCAAGGCCGTCGCCTCGTTCAGCATTCTCGGCGACATGGTGAAAAATGTCGGCGGCGACCGCGTGGAGGTCTCGACGCTGGTCGGGCCGAACGGCGACGCCCATTTGTTCAGCCCGACGCCCGCCGACGCCAAGATGCTGGCCGGGGCCGACATCTTCTTCGTCAACGGGCTCGGCTTCGAAGGCTGGATGGAGCGGCTGGAGAACGCCTCCGGCTTCACCGGTGCGCTGGTGGTGACGAGCGGCGGGGTGATGCCGATCACCATGGAGGAGGACGACCATCACCATGAGGCGGAGGCGGCCGACGAGCGCGGTCATGTCGAGCATGAAGCGGCCGAGGATCACGACGCGGACCAGATCGCCGACCCGCATGCCTGGCAGAATCTCTACAACGGCGAGATCTATGTGAGAAATATCCGCGACGGGCTAATTGCCGTCGATCCGGAGGGCAAGGAGACCTACGAGGCGAACGCCGAGACGTATCTCGCCGCCATCGAAGCGGAGGACAAAGCGGTCCGCGCGGCCATCGCCAAGCTGCCCGAGTCCCGGCGCAAGATCATCACCAGCCACGACGCCTTCGGCTATTTCGGCAACGCCTACGGTCTGGAGATCATCGCGCCTACGGCGAGCACCGAGAGCGAAGCGTCAGCGCAAGACGTGGCGAAGATCATCCGCCAGATCCGCGAAGAGCACATCCCGGCGGTGTTCCTGGAGAACGTCACCGACCGGCGGCTGCTCGACCGGATCGCGTCCGAGACCGGCGCCAAGGTGGGCGGCACGCTCTATTCGGACGCGCTGTCGGACAAAGACGGCCCGGCGCCGACCTATCTCGACATGTTCAAGCACAATGTCGGAGCGCTGACGGCCGCGCTGTCGAGTTAGCCCACCGGTGCGGGCCAAGCGGTCATGGCTGCTTCTGCTGCTGGCGGTGCTCGGCACGGGCATCGTGGTCGCCACGCTGGGGCCAGAGGGCTGGCAGGTCCGGCTCGGGCTCCATTGACTGATCGAGCACTTTCTCGTCTTTTTCACGCTGACGGCGCTCGCCTGTCTTGCCTGGCCCCGGCCCATGGCCGTGGCGGCGATGTTGCTTCCGCTGGCGGTCGGGCTCGAAGCGGCGCAAGCCCTCACCCCCGACCGGACGGCCGACCTGGCCACGGCGCTGGTTGCCGCTGCCGCCGTGGCTTTGGCGGCGCTCCTCGCCGATGCGATGCTGGCCGAGGGGAAAAAGCGCGAAAAAGCCTGATGCGCGGGTGGTAGCGCGGCCGCAGCAAATGTGATGTATCCTGCCCCCATGGAGATCAAGGCACGAAAGCCGACCGTCCCGGTCCGGATCGGCGGCGTGATCATGGGCGGCGGCGCCCCCATCGTCGTCCAGTCGATGACCAACACCGACACGGCGGACGTGGAGCAGACCGTGGCGCAGGTGGCGGCGCTTGCCCGCACCGGCTCGGAGCTGGTGCGCATTACCGTGGACCGGGCTGAAGCGGCGGCAGCGGTGCCGCGCATCCGCGAGCGGTTGGATGCCATGGGCGCCGACGTGCCGCTGATCGGCGACTTTCATTATAACGGTCACACGCTGCTCACGGATTATCCGGATTGCGCGGCGGCCCTCGCCAAATACCGCATCAATCCTGGCAATGTCGGCTTCAAGGATAAGCGCGACAAGCAGTTCTCGCAGATCATCGAGATGGCGCTCCGTCACGACAAGCCGGTGCGCATCGGCGTCAACTGGGGCAGCCTCGACCAGGAGTTGCTGACCCGTCTGATGGACGAGAACGCCGCGGCGCCTGAGCCCAAGGACGCGCGCGAAGTGATGCACGAGGCCATCGTGCAGTCGGCGCTGCTCTCGGCTGAGCGCGCGCAAGAGCTTGGCATGGCTGCGGACAGAATAGTGCTGTCGGCCAAGGTCTCCGCCGTGCAGGACCTCATCGTCGTCTATTCTCTGCTGGCCGCGCGCTCGAACCTCGCGCTGCATCTCGGGCTCACGGAAGCGGGCATGGGCTCGAAGGGTATCGTGGCGTCGTCTGCCGCGCTCTCGGTGCTGCTGCAACAGGGTATCGGCGATACGATCCGCATTTCGCTGACGCCCGAGCCCGGCGGCGACCGTTCGCTCGAAGTGAAAGTGGCACAGGAGATTCTGCAAAGCATGGGCTTCCGCGCCTTCGTGCCGCTGGTGGCGGCGTGCCCCGGCTGCGGGCGTACCACCTCGACCACGTTCCAGGAGCTTGCCCGCGACATTCAGGATTTCATCCGCGATCAGATGCCCGAGTGGAAGCGCCGCTATCCCGGCGTGGAAAATCTCAACGTCGCGGTGATGGGTTGCATCGTGAACGGGCCGGGCGAATCCAAGCATGCGGACATCGGCATCTCGCTGCCGGGCACCGGCGAGTCGCCGGCCGCGCCTGTGTTCGTGGATGGCAAGAAGGTCACAACCTTGCGCGGACCCGGTGCGTCGGCGGAATTCAAGCAGATGGTGCTCGACTATATCGAGAAGCGCTACGGGCAAGGCGCGATGGGCCGCACGGCCGCGGAGTAGCTTCTTCCCGTCATGGTGAGGCGCCCGGCCGTCCTTCGCGGCTCCCCCGGATCAAGTCCAGGGTCGCACCTCAGGATGACGGCCGGACCACGAACCATTTGCCGCGCCGCTACTTGATCGAGATCGCATCGCCCGCGATCGACACGGTCAGCGCGATCATCGTCACGTTGAACACGAAGGCAACCAGGCCGTGCGCGGCGTATCTGCGCGCCGGGCTCACCTGGTACAGCGAGGACGACGTCACCGTGGCCGCGTCGTTCTCAGGCGCGCCGGGGAGCGTCGCGCCCTTCACCATCGTCGCCAATACCGACGAGATCCAGGCCGACATCGCGGCGGGCATCGAGATGATCAGCGGCGAAGACAGCAGCTTGCGCCTGTTCTATGACGGCCAATTCGGCGATCGGCTCGCGGTGCATGCTGCGGGCTTCAAGGCCTCCGTCAAATTCTGATCTCAGTTGCGCCGTTCGGCGACGAAGCGGGCGGCATTGACGAGGATCGCGGCTTTCTCGCCGAAAGGCTTGAGCGCGCCTTCGGCCTCGACGACAAGCTCGTCGAGCCGTGCCTTGGCCCCTTCGATCCCGAGCGCCGCCACGAGCGTCGCCTTGCCGCGGCGCGCATCCTTGGCCGCCGCTTTGCCCATGGCTGCGGCGTCGCCTTGGGTGTCGAGCAGGTCGTCGGCGAGCTGAAAGGCCTGGCCAAAGGCGTCGGCGTAGGTCTTGAGCGCGTCGCGGCCTTTTGTGTCGGCGCGGCCGAGCACGGCGCCGGCCTCGCAGGCAAAGCGGAACAGCGCGCCGGTTTTCAGCATCTGCATGGCCGCCGTTTCCTCCGGCGAGAAGGGGCGCTGCTCGGCAGAGAGATCGAGCGCTTGACCGAGCGCCATGCCCCGCCAGCCGCTCGCCTTGGCCAGCAGATGGACGAGCTCGGCCCGGACCTGAGCATCGTCGTCAGTTTCCGGCGCGCTGAGAGTCTCGAAGGCCAGCGTGAGCAGCGCATCGCCGGCGAGGATGGCGGTCGCTCCGTCAAAGGCGACGTGGAGGGTGGGACGCCCGCGGCGGACCGCGTCGTCATCCATGGCGGGCAGGTCGTCATGGACCAGCGAGTAGCAGTGGACGCATTCGAGCGCGCAGGCGGCATTGAGGGCAGCCATTTCGGTGACGCCGAACAACGCCGCGGACTGGATCACCAGGAATGGTCGCAAGCGCTTGCCGCCGCCGAGCGCTGCATAGCGCATGGCCTCGGCCAGCGCGGCGCCGCCCGGGGGCGTGGTCTCGTTGGCGGCAAGGAACTCGCCGAGGCGCTGTTCCACCGTCCAGGCTGTGCGCTCAAGGTCTTCGCGGAAGGTCATCTTGGGCGTTAGGGATAGCGGAGGCGACCGATTGCCGCAAACCAATCGCTCAAGGGCCGCGCAGTCGAACATTGCCCGAATCGGTGCTCGGGCTGTAGAACCCAACGCCATGGTGGGAAAAGCGGCGTCAGGGGCTCACAGACGCGCCAAGAAGCGCGCGGGCGGGGGCACGATTTATGTTTGGCTGCGGCGCCTGGGTCTTGCCGCCGTCATTCTGGTCTGCGCCGTTTTTGCGTCGATCGTCCTGTTCCGCTTCGTCAATCCGCCGATCACCCCTGTCATGATCGCCGAGAAGCTTAGCGGCGAGACCCTGCGGCGCAAATGGGTGCCGCTTAAGGACATTTCGCCCAATCTCCGCTTGGCGGTGATCGCGAGCGAGGACGGTAATTTCTGCCGCCACTGGGGCGTCGATTGGGGCGCGGTGCGGGAGGTCATCGACCACGGCAAAAGCTTCAAGGCAGTGCGCGGGGCGAGCACCATTTCCATGCAGGTCGCCAAGAACCTCTATCTCTGGGGGCACCGAAGCTATCTGCGGAAAGCCCTCGAGGTGCCGCTGGCCTACACCATGACCGTGCTTTGGCCCAAGCAGCGCATGCTGGAGGTCTATCTCAACATCGCCCAATGGGGCCCGGGCGTGTTCGGCGCGGAGGCCGCGAGCCGGTATTATTTCGGGAAGCCGGCTTCGAGGCTCACGCGTCGCGAAGCGGTTCTGCTTGCGGCCACGTTGCCGAACCCGAACGGCCGCAACCCAGCCAGGCCGAGCCGCCGCTTACGCCTCATCGCCAATGCCGTCGATGGGCGCTTGCCGTATATCGCCAAGCGGGTCGGATGCGTCGTGCGGCCATAAAAAGGTGGGGTCTGGGCCCTGGCCAGGCGCGGGAATTGCCACTATAAGAGCGCCACGATTGGCCCCTCCAGAACGCAGGGGCCGCCTAGAGGTTTTGAGAAAATGGCTGTTCCAAAGAGAAAAGTGTCCCGCATGAAGCGGGGCAACCGGCGCGCCCATGACGCGATCCAGTCCCCCGCCTATGTGGAGGACAAGGATTCCGGCGAGCTTCGCCGGCCGCACCACATCGACCTGAAGTCGGGCCGCTACCGTGGCCGCCAGGTGATCGTCATCAAGGAAGAGGCCTAGGACCTAACCTTGGGTCTTTGGCTTTCGGGTCTTGGCCCGGCGTTGGCCGCTCCATGCCGTCTCGGCCCGGAGCGTCTTGCCACGCCTGCCGTTCACCAATCCTTGCAACGCTTTGTCAACCAAGCCGCGTGAAAGGCCCCGCTCTGGGCCCTGGGCCGGCTATTTCTGAGCCTCCGAAGCACCGTCGGGCAGGCCCGCTTTCGGCTTTCTTAAGCCTTATCGCCTAGCCTCTCGGTCAATAATCGAAGCACCGAAAAGGTGCTCCCATGCGTGGGTTCATGGGCAAATGGGGGCGGTCAGTGAGTGCATCCTCGAACGAGTTTGCTGGTGGTGGCTATGTGCCGCCCGGTCAGCCTGTGGGCAGTGTGGTTGATTTCGAATCCCCTGGATGTGACGTCCAAGCGCCTCTCGATCTCGAGCAGGTCCTGGAGAGCGCCTGGGCGACAGCCTATCGGTGGGATTTCACGGCGGCCATCTCCGACGTAAAGGCGGCCATCAAGTTCGTGAGCACGTTGAAAGGGCTCGGTTGCCGGGTGGCGCTCGACGATTTCGGCGCCGGCTACACCTCGTTCCGCTCGCTGCGTGAGCTTGGCGTCGACATGGTCAAGATCGACGGCTCGTTTATCCAGAATCTCGGTACCGATGCCGAGGACGAGATGTTCGTGCGCGCGCTCATCGATCTTGCCCGCAATTTCGGCGTGGTCACCGTCGGCGAATGGGTTGGTGACGAGCGGACCGTGTAGCTTCTCGAGAAAGCCGGCATATCCTACATGCAGGGCTATTTCTTCGGCATGCCGGAGTTGCAGAAAGACGCGGCCCCGGCGGAGCCCGAAAAGCCCGCCAAGCCGGCCGGCTAAACGTCCCGTCAGGTTTCGGCCGTCAGCCGCGCGGCAAGCTTGGCGAGAACGGCGTCGTGCACGCCTTCGTCTTCCAGATGCCGCACGGTGTTCAGCACATATTCGACATTGGCTCCTGCCTGACCGCGGCAAGTCCGTACGATGCGCAACTGCTCGTCGAGTGACAGCCTGCCGGCATATTGCGGATGGGTAGGGTCGGCGAGATAGGTCAGCGCCTTGACCGTCCGGCCGGAGCCGTCCACCAGGCGCACATTGCGCTCGGCCTCCACATAGACATCCGTGACCTGCTCGCGCTCGCGCAAATAGGCGATGGTGTCGTCCTCCGCGCCTGGTGTGACGCGAAAAGCCACGCCCCGGCACGCCCCGCCGCGGTCGAGCCCGAGCACCAGGCCGGGCTGCTCATGGGTACCGCGATGGAGGACGGAATAGATGCACAGCGCCCGGTGCGCGCCCTTCAGCAGGCCCGGGGCTTGCGCCGCAAATGGAAAGCCAGGCCGCCACATCAGCGAGCCGTAGCCGAACACCCAAAGCTCAGTCATGCCCAGGTCTTAGTCTTTTTACCACTTCTCGCCAGATGGGTTGACGGTTGCCAAGAAGACATTGAGCAGGCGTTGGCTTGGGTGGGCGAGGAGCGGGTTACGAATGCGGTCCCCGCCCCGGATGCCCAGCATCAACGAACCTTGGTGGACTTTGGGCCCCTCTTTGCGCGGGCGGTCGCCCGGTCCCGCCCCAAGCAACCACCTCTAGTTAAGGGATGCGCATTTGCTCTCGCACGATGTTCGCCATGCTCTGCACTCCTGCCTATATTGATAGTGTCCCTCCTGCATTAGAGCGCCTCGCCCGTCACAATCCATCCATATTTTATAGCACATCGCCTTACACGTTCCTTTCCTTGCTCTTGCCTGCTCGGCCTCGGTATCCGCTACGGTCCGGAGTGGCAGTCCTCCCCGGCCGCCCATACGGGCGGCGCGCAGCCAGCGGCGCTATTTGACATCTGCTACTACGATTCGCGTGGGGCTCAGCACGATGCCGATTGGTGCACGGCCGGCGGCGACATCAGCATCGCGAAGAACGTGAATTTGAGTCCGCATTGCCGAGGCAACGCCGGGGCCATCTGCCAACTCGGGACTTCCGGCCCCTGCCGGTCCGGCTCGAAGAAATACAGCAGCTATGTGAGTTTCCCGTATCAGTCGGGCCGGTGTCCGGCGACCCTCAATGCGGCCATCGGCGCCGGCGGGGGCCAGGTTGTCGCGCCGTCTTGTCCTGCCGGCTACGTTCTTTCGGGTGGGCAATGCGTGCGCGACGCGGCGCCCGTGCCGAGTTGTCCGGCCGGTTTCGTCTTCAACAGCGGGCAATGCGTGCGCGACACGGCGGTGGCACCAGCACCAAGCGCCCGCTGCGTATCGGCATGCGACAGCGCGTATGACCGCTGCCTGGAGCGCGTCGGCAGAAACCCCAACGCCGACGAGACGTTTTACGAGGGCTGCAGTGAGGAGATTGACCAGTGCAGGGCGGCCTGCCGCTAGTTGTCCATCACGGACATCCGTGAGCCGCCCTAGTCGTCATGCCCGTGCGGGCGGCCGAAGTCGGCCTCCGGCGTGTCCTGGCCGGCATCGATAATGCCGCGGCGGATGGCGCGGGTGCGGGTGAACTGCTCAAACAGCGCCTCGCCGTCGCCATGCCTGATGGCCTTGGTCAGCGCCGAGACGTCCTCGTTGAAGCGGCCGAGCATTTCGAGGACCGCATCCTTGTTGGCGAGGAAGATGTCGCGCCACATGGTCGGGTCGGACGCGGCGATGCGGGTGAAGTCGCGAAAGCCGCCGGCGGAGAATTTCAGCACTTCCGAGCGGGTCACCGTCTCCAGCTCGTCCGCCGTGCCGACAATGGTGTAGGCGATCAAATGCGGCAGATGGCTGGTGACCGCGAGTACCAGGTCGTGATGGTCCGGCGTCATGATCTCGACGTCGGCGCCGAGCGCCGTCCAGAATTCCCCGAGGCGCTTCACGGCCTCTTGGTCAGTTCCGTCGGGCGGCGTCAGAATGCACCAGCGCCCGTCGAACAGTTCGGCGAAGCCCGCATCGGGTCCGGAATGCTCGGTGCCCGCGACCGGATGGGCCGGCACGAAATGCACATTGTCCGGGAGGTTTTGGCCCATGTCGCGGACGATGGCCCCCTTCACCGAGCCGACATCGGAAACGGTGGCGCCCGGCTTGAGATGGGCTGCGATCTCCGCGGCGACAGTGCCGCAAATGCCGACGGGGACGCAGACAATGACGAGATCGGCACCTTCGACGGCCTCGGCGTTGGTTTCGCAAACCTTGTCGGCGATGCCGAGCTCGGTGACGCGCGCGCGCGTCGCCGGCGACCGGGAGCTGGTCACGATGGTGCGCACGGCGCCTTCCGCGCGCGCGGCGCGCATGATCGAAGAGCCGATCAGGCCCGGGCCGATAATGGCCATCGTGTCGAACAACGGTTCGGTCATTGGCCATCACCCATGAATTCGGTCAGCGCTTCGAGCGCGGCCTGGTTCTCTTGCTCGGTGCCGATGGTCATGCGCAGGGCCTCGGGGAACCCATATTCCCCGACACGCCGCAGGATGATGCGGCGCTCATGCAGGAACTTGTCAGCCTCTTGCGCCGGCTTTCCGTCAGGAAAATGCACGAGCAGAAAATTCGCCGCGCTCGGCGTCACGGTCAAGCCGATGCCGGCAAGCGCCTCGGCCATGGTGCCGAGCCATGCGGTATTGTGCGCGACGGCCTCTTGCATATGCGGTTGGTCGTTGAGCGCGGCGATGCCCGCCGCAATCGATGGGCCCGTGACATTGAAGGGCCCGCGAATGCGGTTCAACGCATCGGCGATCGGTGCAGGGCAATAGGCCCAGCCGAGCCGCAAAGCCGCCAGCCCGTAGATCTTGGAGAAGGTGCGCGTCATCACCGTGTTCGCGCTGGTGGCGACAAGCTCGATGCCCGCCTCGTAATCGTTGGCGCGCACATATTCCGCATAGGCCGCGTCCAGCACGAGGATGACGTCGTCAGGGAGCCCGGCATGCAGGCGCTTGATCTCGTCGAAGGGCAGGTAGGTGCCCGTCGGATTGTTGGGGTTGGCGAGGAACACCATGCGCGTGGCATCGCTCACCCGCGCCAGGATCGCATCCACGTCCGCGGTCAGCTCGGTCTCCGGTGCCACCACGGGGGTCGCGCCATGCGCCAGGATGGCGATCTTGTAGACCAGGAATCCGTGCTCCGAGTAGATCGCCTCGTCGCCCGGCCCGAGATAAGCGGCCGCCAACAGGTTCAGCAGCTCGTCGGAGCCGGCGCCGCAGACGATCCTGGCCGCATCCAGCCCGTAGCGGTCGGCCAGCGCCTCGCGCAAGGGCGCCGCCGAGCCGTCCGGATAGCGGGAGAGGCGATCGGCCTCCGCCAGATAGGCCTCGACGGCCTTAGGCGAGGGTCCCAGCGGAGTCTCGTTGGAGGACAGCTTGACCACCTTGCCGGCACCCGGCAGCGCGCTCGTCCCCGGGATATAGGGCGCGATGTCGAGAATGCCTGGACGCGGGGTCGGCCCACGTTTGGCGGCCATGGTCAGCTCCTGTAAGCAGGTGAGTTTTAGCGAAGGGCCTCTCATACGGCCATTCCCAAGGCCAAGGCAAAGAAAAGATTGACTTTCAAGGATGAGGTCATAGCTAACCCCGATCCTGTATAATGGGTGGGTTAAGCCTTTTCCGTCATACCGGCCAAAGCCGGAATCCGGGAGGGAGCGGCCGAAACCGATTGGAGTAGGCGAGCGTAACGATGAACGAGAGCCCGGGAGTGGACAGCTTCGCCGATCTTAAGCGGCGGGAGCAAATCACCAATCCCCAGAGCGAGATCGTGCATTTTCCGGCAAGCGAGCCCCTGCCGCTCGATTGCGGGGGCGCGCTCGCGCCGCTGTCGCTCGCCTATCAGACCTACGGCACGCTGAACGCCGACAAGTCGAACCTCATCCTCGTCTGCCACGCGCTGACGGGCGATCAGCACGCCGCCAATCTCCATCCCGTCACCGGCAAGACCGGCTGGTGGGACATCATGGTGGGCCCGGGCAAGCCCATCGATACGGACCGCTATTTCGTGCTCTGCCCCAATGTGATCGGCGGCTGCATGGGCTCCACGGGGCCGAGCTCCATCAACTCCGAGACCGGCCGCCCGTATGGGCCCGACTTCCCGGTCATCACCGTGCGCGACATGGTGCGGGCGCAGGCACGCTTGCTCGATCATCTGGGCATCGACCAGGTATTGTGCGTGATCGGCGGCTCCATGGGCGGCATGCAGGTGCTGGAATGGGCGGCGACCTATAAGGACCGCGTGTTCTCGGCGATCCCGATCGCGTGTGCCGCGCGTCACTCCTCGCAGAACATCGCGTTCCACGAGGTCGGCCGCCAGGCGGTGATGGCCGATCCCGACTGGTGCGAGGGCCGTTACCAAGAAGAGGGCAAGAGCCCCCGCAAGGGCCTCGCCGTTGCGCGCATGGCCGCGCATATCACCTATCTCTCGGACGCAGCGCTGCACGACAAGTTCGGCCGCAACCTCCAGGATCGGGAAAGGGTCACCTTCGGCTTCGACGCCGATTTCCAGGTGGAGAGCTATCTGCGCCACCAGGGCATGAGCTTCGTCGACCGGTTCGACGCCAATTCCTATCTCTACATCACGCGCGCCATGGATTATTTCGACATCGCCGCGGACCATGGCGGCGTGCTCGCCAACGCGTTTGCCGGCACCAAGACGCGCTTCTGTCTGGTGTCGTTCACCTCCGACTGGCTGTTTCCCACGGAGGAGAGCCGCGAGGTGGTCCATGCGCTGAACGCGGTCGCGGCCAATGTCAGCTTCGTCGAGATCGAGTCGAACAAGGGCCACGACGCCTTCCTGCTGCTTGAGCCGGAGCTGTTCGACACGGTGCGCGGCTTCTTGAGCGCTGCCGCGCTCAAACGCGGCATCGTATTTCCGGGCGCGGGCGGATCTTCGGACACGGGCGAGTGACCATGAACGCACCCGTCAATCCGCGCAGCGTACGGCCGCCCGAGACGAGCCGCGTCGACCTTCTGCTCATCGCCGAGATGGTGAAGCCCGGCTCGCGCGTGCTCGATATCGGCTGCGGCGACGGGGAGCTGTTGCGCATCCTCGCCGACAAGCACGGCGTGGACGGGCGCGGCATCGAGCTGAGCCAAGCCGGCGTGAACTCTTGCGTGGCGCAAGGACTTTCGGTGATCCAGGGCGATGCGGACGCCGACCTCGCCTACTATCCGGACCTCGCCTTCGATTACGCGATCCTGTCGCAGACCATTCAGGCGACCTATAACCCGCGGCATGTGCTGGAGCAGCTCTTGCGCATCGGCAAGCATGCCGTGGTGTCGTTTCCGAATTTCGGCCATTGGCGGGTGCGCACCCAGCTGATGTTCGGCGGCCACATGCCGCGCACCAACAATCTGCCGGAGCGCTGGTACGACACGCCCAACATCCATCTGTGCACCATCAAGGACTTCTTGGGGCTGTGCGAGGACATGGGCGTCAAGGTGGAGCGCGCCATCGCGCTCAATGCCTACGGCACCAAGCTCGTCGCCATGCCGCTATTCGCCCAGAACCTCTTCGGCGAGCAGGCGGTGTTTCTGCTGTCGCGCTAGCTCGCGCGGCGTCACGGCGCCGGCGGGGACGGGCATGATGCGGCGGCGCACTTTGCGCTCGGTCTCGCGCACGGGCATGGCGGCATAGACCTGCTTGGTCGCCTCGACCATGATCACCCCGGAGAAATGCGGCCAAAAAATCTGGCCGAGCCCTTCCCAAAAAGCCGGCCAGCGCATGAGCACGCGCCAATTGAAGGGCGGCATATAGAGCGCGTAGTGCCAGCTATCCGGCTGGAACATGGACTCTTTGAGAAGCCGGGTGAGCTGTGAGCGGCTGAACGGGCTGCCATAGCCGAAGGGCGTGGTGTCGACGCGCGCCCAGAGACCTCGGCGGTTGGGGACAACGATCAAGAGGCGCCCATTGGGGCTGAGCACGCGCCAGATCTCGCGCAGCAGGGTGCGCGACTGCTCGGACCATTCCAGCATGTGCACGAGTAGGACGCGGTCGGCGGTCTCGTCGTCGAGGGGAAGCTCCGTCTCCTCCACCAGTGCCGAGAGCGATGGACCGCGATCCGGCCAGGGCAGGGCGCCAAACATCGCCGGCATCAGGGCGCCGAGGCTCCGTGCCTCGCCCCGGAATTCGGTCAGATAAGGGTTGGCGTAGCCCAGCCCGAAGACGCGAAGCCCGCGGACGTCGCTCCAGCGGGAGCGGATGCGGCGCCTGAGCAGGCGCCGCACCATCATCCCGAGGCGGCGGGCGTAGAAATCCTTGAGGTCGATTGCGTCGAGATGCATGGCTGAATTGTCAGGGATGCGCGTTTAGAGTTCGTTCTCAACGGCCTTCGGGCCAGTTTCAAGGCGCACCGTTCCGGTGTTACGGTCCGCCCCCGAGGCCTAGCGAAATAAGCAAACAAACCAGAAGAGAGCGTAATGGCGAAGCTCGATATCTATCAATTTCCGACCCGGGCCGACAATTATGGCGTGTTGATCCATGACGCCGAAACCGGCGCGACCGCGGCGATCGATGCGCCCGAGGCGGAGCCGATCCTGGCGGCCCTTCAGGACAAGGGCTGGTCGCTGACCGATATTCTCATCACCCACCACCACGCCGACCACACGGCGGGCGTCGAGACGCTCAAGAAGAAGACCGGCTGCACCGTTACCGGGCCGGCGCGGGAGGCGGGGCTGATCCCTGGCCTCGACGTCGAGGTGAAGGAAGGGGATTCGGTCGCGGTCGGCGGCGCCACGGGCACGGTGATCGACACGCCCGGCCATACGCGCGGCCATGTCAGCTACCACTTCCCGGACGAGCGTGCCGTGTTCGTCGGCGACACGCTGTTCTCGGTTGGCTGCGGCAAGCTCTTGGAAGGCGACGCCCCGACCATGTGGAGTTCGCTGTCGAAGCTTGCGGTGCTGCCACCGGAGACGGAGGTCTATTGCGGCCACGAATACACGAACGCCAATTGCCGCTTCGCGCTGACCATCGAGCCGGAGAACGAGGCGCTCCAGGCACGCGCGGCGGAAGTGGCGGCGAATGACGCGAAGGGCGCTCCCTCGCTGCCCACGACCATCGGCCAGGAACTTGCCACCAATCCTTTCCTGCGTGCTTCGAGCCCGGCCATTCAAGCGCGCCTCGGCCTGGAAGGGGAACCCCTGGACGAAGTGTTCGGCGAAGTGCGCAAGCGGAAAGACCGGTTCTAGCGATGTCCGAGCCGACAGCCGATGAGATGATCGCGCAGCTCGCGCTTGCGCCGCATCCGGAAGGCGGCTGGTTTCGCGAGACGTTTCGCGACGAGGAAGGCCATCAGGGCCGGGCGCATTCCACCGCCATTCTCTTCCTCTTGAAGTCCGGTGAGGTGTCTCATTGGCACCGGGTCGACGCGGTGGAGATGTGGCACTGGTATGCCGGCGCGCCGCTCCTGCTGGAGGTCGCCGAGGAGAGCGTGCGCCGGGAGTACAAACTCGGGCCCGATATCCTTGCGGGCGAGCATCCGCAAGGCAGGGTGCCGGCGGGCGCGTGGCAGAGCGCGCGCAGCTTGGGCGCGTGGACTTTGGTGGGCTGTACGGTGGCGCCGGGCTTCGACTTCGCCGGGTTCGAGCTCGCCCCCCAAGGCTGGGAGCCATAAGGCTTGAGGCCTTGAGGGGCGAAAGCCCTTAGTCCATCAGCTGGCCGCCATTGATGGTCAGCGTCGAGCCAGTGATCCAAGCGGATTCGTCGGCGGCGAGAAACACCACGCAACGGGCGACCTCTTCCGCCTCGCCCAGACGTCCCACCGGGATCTGGCCGACGATGTGATCCATTACCTTCTCGGGCACGTTGGCGAGGAGCTCGGTGGCGACGTAGCCGGGGGCGATGGCATTGGCGGTAATGCCTTTCCGCGCGCCTTCGAGCGCCAGCGCACGGGTGAAGCCGATGATGCCGGCTTTGGCGGCGCAATAGTTGGACAGACCCATCATACCCGTCTGGCCGTTGATCGAGGAGATGGAGATGACCCGGCCGAAGCTCCGCTCGCGCATGCCGTTGATGACCTGCCGTGACATGTTGAACACGGAATCGAGATCGGTGCGGATGACCTTGGTCCACTGCTCGTCGGTCATCTTGTGCAGCGTGGCATCGCGCGAGATGCCGGCATTGTTGACGAGCACGTCAACGGGGCCGACTTCGTTCTCCACGGCGACCACGCCTTGCTCGCACGCCTGATAGTCGCCGACGTCCCACTTGAAGACCGGAATGCCGGTTTCCTTCTTGAACGCCTTTGCCGCGTCGTCGTTGCCGCCATAGTTCGCGGCGACGTTATAGCCCGCGTCTTTAAGTGCCTTGCAGCAGGCGGCGCCAATGCCGCGCGTGCCACCAGTGACCAGAGCCACCCTTCCCATTGCTTCCTCCCTTGGCGCACGTTGGCGCCGGCTTCTTCTCAGTCAAAGCTGCGTGTGGGGCGGCGATATAGCCACCCCACACAAACCTCAATGCTCACACGAGCGGCGGACTCAGCCGCGCTCGAGGCACATGGCGATGCCCATGCCGCCGCCGATGCAAAGCGTGGCGAGTCCTTTCTTGGCGTCCGCCTTCTGCATCTCGTGGAGCAGCGTGACGAGGACGCGTGCGCCGGAAGCGCCGATGGGGTGGCCGATGGCGATCGCGCCGCCATTGACGTTCACCTTGTCGGTATCCCAGCCAAGATCCTTGTTCACGGCAAGGGCTTGCGCGGCGAAGGCCTCGTTGGCCTCGATGAGATCGAGATCGCCAGGCTTCCAGCCGGCCTTCTCCAGCGCCTTGCGGGAGGCGGGGATGGGACCGGTGCCCATGATGGTCGGATCGACGCCGGCCACCGCCCAGGAGGCGACGCGGGCGAGCGGCGTGAGGCCACGCTTCTTGGCTTCCGAGGCGGTCATCAGCACGACGGCGGCTGCGCCGTCATTGATGCCCGAGGCGTTACCGGCGGTGACGGTGCCTTCCTTGTCAAAGGCAGGCCGCAGCTTGGCGACGCTGTCCATGGTCGCGCCTTCGCGAATGTACTCGTCCTCGTCCACGACCACGTCGCCCTTGCGGGTCTTGATGGTCACGGGCGCGATTTCGTCCTTGAACTTGCCGGCCTTCTTGGCGGCCTCGGCCTTGTTCTGCGAAGCGACAGCGAACGTGTCCTGTTCCTCGCGGGTGAGCTGCCACTTCTTGGCGACGTTCTCGGCCGTGGCGCCCATGTGATAGTCGTTGAAGGCTTCCCACAGGCCGTCCTTGATCATGGTGTCGACCATGTTGAGGTTGCCCATCTTGGTGCCGTTGCGGAGATGAGCGGCGTGCGGCGCCTGGCTCATGCTTTCCTGACCGCCCGCGACGACGATGTCGGCATCGCCCATGGCGATCTGCTGGGCGCCCAGCGCGACCGCGCGCAAGCCCGAACCGCAGACCTGGTTCACACCCCAGGCCGTGGCCTCTTTGGGAACGCCGGCGGCCATCGCGGCCTGCCGCGCGGGGTTCTGCCCCTGAGCGGCGGTCAGCACCTGACCCATGATGACTTCATTGACATCGGCCGCATCGACCTTTGCGCGCTCAAGTGCTGCGCGGATGGCGACCTCGCCCAACGCGTGCGCAGACTGGCTCGCCAGCGAACCGTTGAAGGAACCGACCGGTGTCCGCGCGGCACCGACGATGACTATCTCCTCGTCTTTCATACTGATCTCCATACCCGAAAGGAGCTCAGGTCATACCCTAGGGATTTCCGTCTGGAAAGCCCAAGGACGACCCAAGGCAAGGACAGCCCCTCGTTAAGCCTGCTGGCAAAGCTCTGGTGCTGCGCACAAGGAACGTGCTAGTCATCTTCGCAGGTGCGGCATAGAGTAGGCTCTAGACGGGGTCGAGGGCTTAGGAGCGATAGATACGTGGCTAGGGACGCGGACCAAGAGAGCCGGCCGGTCATTATCAAGAAATACGCGAACCGCAGGCTCTATAATACCGACACAAGTACCTATGTGACTCTTGAGGACCTCGCCGAAATGGTGCGGGCCGAGAGGGATTTCGTCGTCTACGACGCGAAGACCGGCGAAGACCTCACCCATGCTGTTCTGACCCAGATCATCGTGGACCAGGAAAGCAGAGGGACCAATCTTCTGCCCATCGGTTTCTTGCGCCAGCTGATCCGCTTCTATGGCGACAGCATGCAGAAGCTTGTGCCGAGCTATCTTGAGTTCAGCCTCGACTCGCTGACCAAGCAGCAAGAGCAGTATCGGCGTCGCTTCGCCCATGCTTTCGGCACGGCCGCCTTCGATGCGATGCAAGAGCAGGTGCGGAAGAATTTCGACACTTTCGAGCGCGCGCTCGGCATGTTCACGCCGTTCTCGGGCACCGATGGAGCGAATGAGCACGGGATTGGGCAGGAGGGTATCGGCGGCGTCGAAGGCGACGCGGCTAAGCCCGCCAAACAAGCCCAGCTGGCCAAGCCCGGCGTCAAGCCTGGCGAGGACGAGATCGGCACGCTCAAGGCCGAGCTTCTGGCCATGCAGCAGCGGCTCGAGAAGCTGTCCCGCGACTAGGCGGACTTCAGTCTCATTCTCATTTGTCATTGCTCGGCTCGACCGGGCAATCCAGTAACCCAGGCGCTCGCAAATCAACGGCGGGCGGTGATTACTGGATTCCCGCCTTCGCGGGAATGACGCTGTCTCTTTGGAAAAGCGTTACGCGGCCTTGGCGGTGCGCCGGCGCATATGGGCGGCCGTCAGGTCAGCCTCGACCAGAGCCCGGTCATGGACGGTGTCGGCCAGGAGGTGGACATGCACCTCGTTGGCGCCGATCTTCGCACCCTCATGGCGCAGATGTGCCAGGTTGAGCGAGATGGCGTCGTCCTTGGTATCGCCAAATGCGAGCGCCTCGCGGCTGCCGTCCTCATATCGGCGGACCAGAATATAGTTGGCTTGGGGCAGGGCGGGGCAGCCCACGAGGGTATAGACGCTATGCAGATAGCGCCGGCCCGACGCGCCGCGCCAGTAGTGAAACGCCTGGTCGAACGCAGCCTCGGCGCAGACAAGCGCAGGCTCATCGGCCGGCCCCCAAGGGGCAGTCGTCTCAGCGGCGTCAGCGTGGCTCGTCCACATCGGAAAAATCCCGTCCGTTCGTTAACTATCGCGACCTTACCTGAAATGGGTTGACCGAAGACAAATTCAAGACGCCAACGATCACGATTCTTGATAGAACAAATGATGAACTTCCGGGAGAACGCCGTCAAGCTTTTAAGTCTTACCAAGGCGTTAACGGCTCGTCGATTGAGCCTCCGCTTCCGCCAACAGGCGGTCCGAGGCGGTCTCGATGGCCTCTTGCAGGCGACTCAGGAATTCGGCCTTGGGCAGGCCCGGCGGGATGGGATCGCGGATTTCGACCAGCACTTTCCCGGGTTTTCTGGTCCAACTGCGCCGGCGCCAGAAGAAGCCGGAATTCAGCGCGACGGGGACGCAGGGCACGTCGAGAGCGTTGTAGAGGAGAACGATGCCGGTCTTGTAATCTGGCGCGGCGCCGGGCGGGCGGCGTGTTCCTTCGGGGAACATGATGATTTCGCGCCCAGACGCGATTCGTTCCTTGGCCGCTTGGAGCATGCGCCGCAGCGCCGCCGCCCCCTTGTCGCGGTCCACGGGAATCATCTCGAACTTGTGGGAGAACGAGCCGTGGAAGGGAATCCAAAACAGCTCACGCTTCATGAGGAGGGCGGGATCGCGGAACAGGGGAATGAGCGCGAAGGTCTCCCACGCGGATTGATGCTTGGAGGCGACGAGGAAAGGGGGCTGGGGCAGCCGCTCGCGGCCCCGGACCTCGAAGTCCAGGCCGACGATGTGCTTCAGCAGCCAGAGCTCGGTCCGGCAATGGAGCCTGAATGCCGCCATGGCCCAGCTGCGCGGGCAGAAGAGCAAGGGGCTGCCGAGCACTACGAACGCCGTGGTGCTGACATAGAACAGTATGTTGAAGAGGAAGGAGCGGAGCATCGCCTAAGTCTTACGGTTCCGGCTCGTCCTCGGGCGGGACGGAGGTGCCGCGCATGGTCATGCGCACCAGATCCGTGGCCCATAGCCGCCCGAGCGCGGGAAGATATTTCAGATATTCCGACAACAGCAGCCGCGTGGTGCCGGGATAGGTCCACCAGCGCTCCACATGCACGTTGTTGTCCACCACGGGGTAGGGCACCAGCGTCACGCCCGGGATGGCGCGCGCGAGCTCGGCCAAGGCGCGGGGCATGTGATAGTTCGAGGTGACCACGATCACCGAGCCGTATTGGTGGAGCGTCACCCATTGAGCGGTCTCGGTGGCATTGTCGATCGTGTTGCGGGCCTCCTTGTCGATGTCCACGCAGCAGGCGAAGTACTGATCGCCTTCGCTCGCTAGCCGCTTCAGCTGCTCCTTGGTGGTGCCGCGATTGACGCCGGTGATCAGGACGCGTTTGGCCTTGCCCTCGGACAAGAGCTTCATGGCCTTGTCGATGCGCGAGACGCCGCCGGTGAGAACGGTGATGCCGTCGGCCGCATAGGCCGGCTCGCGTCGCACCCGATCCACGCTGTTGGCGAAAACGATGAAGCCGATGATTAGCATGACCATCAAGAGGATCGCCCCGTCGAACAGCAGCCGAAAGATTCCGACAAAGCCGCCGAAGCGCCGGAAATGCCGCGCGCGGCCCTCTGCCGGCTCTTGCTCCTCCTGTGGCTCGACGTGCTCGCTCACCATGTACCCCGAACTGATCCTGGCGCGGCGCAGCATAGGCAAAATAGCCTGGACACGAAATCGGCTTTGGCGCTCGAATTCATGAGCGCTACGCGTAGGATCTGAGGACGCGGATGACACCGAAGCGCGAGGTGATCATGCATAGCGCCGCCACCACGAAAACCACGGCCACCAAAACCAGGTAGCCGCCGAAATCGAGCTCGCCGGAGCCCAGCAGGCGCCTGGTCTCGGCTTCGGTCACCGCGCCGCCGCCCAACAGATGCATCAACACGGGCAGGAGCATGAAGGTGAGGGCCGCGGCGACGGCGCCGACCAGGCCTGCGCGCACGCCGAGCCCCAAGAAGTGCCGCTCGAATTCGGATGAGATGAAGCGTTCGTTGGCGCCCACGAAATGCAGCACCTCGATGACCGCGCGGTTCGAAGCCATGGCGCTGCGCGTCGCCGAAACGATGATGGCAATGGTGGCGGCGGCGACCAGCCCGAGCACGGAGATACCGCCGAGCGCCGTCGAGCGTGTCAGCAAGCGGATCTCCGACTGCCAGCGGCGATGGTCGTCCAAGGTGACGCCGTCGAAGTTCTGGTTGAGGGCGTTTTTAATGAGGTCGATGTCCGGCGGACTGGAGCGGTCGATTTCCACGGCGATCAGGCGTGGAATTGGTAAAGCCGACAGCGCCGCGGTCGAGCCGAGCCACGGCTCCAGCAGCTTTGCCGAATCGTCGGCGCTTAGCGGCTTGATGCGGGTGACGCCCTTCTGCTTGGCAAGGAAGAGCGAGACGAGCGTCATCTTCTTCTCGATGTCGGCGGTGTTGATCGGATCGAGCTCGATGGTGATCTCGCTGGCGATGTCGTCGACCCAGGCATTGGCCGACTGGTTGACCATGTAGACGCCGCCGGCGGTGAGGCAGGCGAGAAAGGTCATGATGGCGATCACCACGGTGAGTGCGTTGCCGGCGATCGAGGCTGACGGAATGATCTGTGCCGACGTCGCCTGGAAGCGCCGCGGCAGGTAGGCGGCAAGCCGTGCGGGCAGGATGCCGGCGATCAGGCTGGTCCAGGGGTAGTCGCGGATGTCGTTGATGACCGTCATGGCCCGCTGACCTGGAGCTGCCCCGCGGTCAGCGTCAGGCGGGGCGCATCGAGCTGTTCCATGAGCGCGTAATCGTGGGTCGCGATGATTACGGACGTGCCGAGCCGATTGAGCTCGACGAATAGCCTGAGCAGGCGGTTGCCGATGGCCGGATCGACATTGCCGGTGGGCTCGTCTGCCAGCAGGAGCTCCGGCCGGCCGATCACTGCCCGGGCGATGGCCGCGCGCTGCTTCTCGCCGCCGGAGAGGGTCTCCGGGTAGGCGTGGATACGCTTGCCGAGCCCGACCCAATGCAGCAGATCCGTCACGTCGTCGGCGTAGTCGCTCTCCTTTTTGCCCATCACCCGCAGCGGGAGGGCCACATTCTCCCAAGTCGTGAGGTGGTCGAGCAGCCGGAAATCCTGGAAAACGATGCCGATTCGGCGCCTGAGGGCCGCCCGGCCGCTGGCGGGCAGATCGGCAATATTGTCGCCAAATACGAAGATCAAACCCCGGCTCGGCCGAAGAGACATGAAAAGAAGGCGCAAAAGCGAGGTCTTTCCGGCGCCCGACGGCCCGGTCAGGAAGTGAAAGGACCCCGGAAGCACGTGAAAGGTGACATCTCGCAAGATTTCCGGGCCCGTGCCATAGCGAAGCCCGACATTGTCAAAGCGAATCACCCGTCTTCCCTGCGTCTCTTAACATTGCCCACCAGTGGCTATTTATGCTGAACTCTCCGTCCGGTATCAATGGAATAGGGCAACGGCATGGGGCGTCCCGCATAATCGTTGCGTAGCGGGCGATTGCGGCATTCAAAAATGGCAACACTGATAATCTGTCCGGCTTGCGAAACGCGTTACCAGATCAAGGCGGCATTTCCACCCGAGGGGCGCAAGGTTCGTTGCGCCAAGTGCGGTCATGTCTGGCAGGCACAACCGGCCGGAGCCGAGGCGCAAGCCGCGGCCCCGCAGCCTACCGTGGCTCCAAAGGCGCCGGCTCCACCGCCGCCGCCCCCGCCGTCACAGGCCGCGCCACCGCGGCCGCCTGAACCGCCGGCGCCGCCACCGCCTCAGGCTGCGCCACCACCTCCACCTCCGCCCATGCCGGTTCAGGCCGCGCCACCGCCACCCCCACCGCCGCCTCCGATCCCGGAGCGGGCTCCCCCGCCGCCGCCACCGGATTTCTCGGCCGGCATGGGACAGGCGTCTGAGAGCGAGCCCGAATTCGCCACTGAGGATCCGGTGGCCGATCAGGTCGCACGCATGAACGCGGAGGCCGCAATTGGTGCGCCGTCCGAACCGGAGCCCACACCGGAGCCTGCCGCGAAGGGTGGCCTGTTCGGCAAGCTCATGGGCAAGCGCGCGCCTGCCGCACCACCGCCGCCGCCCGAGGCGCCACCGCCCGAAATGGCACCCCCGCCGCCGCCTGAGATGGCGCCGCTCCCTGCTGGGCCGGCCGATGCCTCCTTCGACGCTTCGTTCGATACCGGTTATCCGGAAGAGGACGGGCAGGATGGGGCGCTGGCCGATCCCGACCTGGTCGCCGCGGCTTTCGGCCAGTCGCCGCCCAAGGAGAAGAAGGCCGGCAAGCGGCCGCCCATCGTCGCCATTGGCTGGGGCATTCTCGGCCTGATCGTTCTCATCGTCGTGGGCCTGTTCACGCTAGCGCCGGCGACCACGGTGTCGATGCTGCCCGGCGCCGCCCAGGTCTATTCGTTGTTCGGCATGCCGGTCGGTGCCCAAGGTCTCGCCTTCGAGGGCGTACGCTACGGCTGGTCCAATGACGGCAGCCAGACCGTGCTCGAGGTTGAGGGCAATGTGCGCAACACGAGCTCGGCGGCGATGAGCGTGCCGACCGTGGTCATTGCGCTGCGCGACGAGAACGGTGAGGAGATCTCGGAATGGCAGACAGAGGTCGGTGCCGCGGAACTTGCCGCGGGCGAAGAGGCGCCGTTCTTGCGCCAGATCCCGTCGCCGCCGAGTAACGTCCGCAGCCTCAAGGTCCGTTTCGCCAAGGCGAACTAGGCATGGTGCAGGCGCCGGCGGTGGACGCCATCACGCCGCTGTTCACGGCCGAGACCATTGCGCATCGTGTGGATGCGCTGGCCCGCGATATCGCGGCTTGCGATCTCAAAGAGCCGATCATCGTCGCGGTGCTGAAGGGGAGCTTCATCTTCGCCGCCGATCTGATCCGGGCGCTCGCCGGGCACGGCCTTAACCCTGAGATCGATTTCATCTTCTTGGCCAGCTACGGCGCCGGCACCACGGGCGGCGAGGTCAAGATCCTGCGCGACGTGGAGAGCGCGCTTAAAGATCGCGACGTGGTGATCGTGGACGACATTCTCGACTCCGGCCGCACGCTTGCCTTCGCCAAAAATCTTTTGGAGACGCGCGGTGCCCGCTCGGTCAAGACCTGCATCCTGCTCGATAAGCAGGTGCCGCGCGAAGTGGAGGTGACGCCGGACTTCGCGGGCTTCGAATGTCCGGATCTGTTCGTCGTGGGCTACGGCATGGATCTGGCCCACCGCTATCGCGAGCTGCCCTTCATCGGCGTGTGCGAGAGCGACGCCTAGCGGTCCAGCACCAGGCGGACCTCCACCAGGTTCGAGCGAACTCGCAAGACATAGAAGCCGAGCGTGGCGAGATGCGAGGGCATCAGCCAGCCGGACTCCGCGCCGTTCGAGATAATGAAGGGACTGATGTTGAGCGAGGCGCGCAACTGCTGCTCCAGCTCGTCCCACAGCGCGGTCAGGCGGCGCTCCTCGATGACGTCGGCGAAGTCGACGCGGGCGGCGCTGAGAATGCCGTAATAGGCATAGAGCTGGCCGTAGGCGAACCAGAAGCGGTCGTCGGCGCGGGTGTCGAACCAGCCGCTGTCATAGTTCTCCGAGCGCTCGCGCAGGATCGCCGAGGTGGCGCCGATGTCGTTGGCGATGCGGTCGACGAATTGGAGCAGATTGTCGGCGCGCGCATCGAAGACGGCCTCGCACTTCTCGAGCCGGTCGTTGAACTTCTTCAGGTCCTTGATGGCCGAGCGGTAGAAGCTCGGCGTCGGTGTCTTGGGGCCGAACGGGCTCCAGCCGAAATACCAGGTCCCCTCGTCGAATTGGAGACTGCCGCGCGCCGTCTGCAAGTCGGCGTCGATCTGCGAGGTGCCGCGCACGCGCCCCAGCGTATCGACCAGCTCGATGGTGGTCCGGCGGACCGCCTGGTTCACGCCGCGCTGGAAGGCCGCCTTGTTGTCGAAATACGGCGTCTTGTCCCAATCAAGCCCGAACAGGCCGAGCTTGTAGAGGAGCATGGAGGAGATCCAGGCGTTCTGGTTGACGTTGAAGTCGACCAGGTCGGCGGTGGCATCGACCACGAGGGACCGCCGGCAGGTCTGGACCGCGGGGTCGGTCTCCGCCTTCGCTTCTTCGTCGTCGGTGATGATACCGCCGCTCGGCGCCTTCGGCGCGGGCGCGGTCTCGGCCTTGTGCTCATAGGCCTTTGCATGATCGGGATCGAAGCCGCGCCACCGCTGCGTCGTCCAGAAGAAATAGCCATAGAGCCCGATGAGGCCGAGCAGCAGAACCCCCAGCAGCACTTTGAGGATCACGCCGCTGCGCGTGAACAATCGCACGAGCCATCTGAATGGCGCGAGCACGAAGGCCACAGCGAGACCGAGCCCCCGGCCGATCGCCTGAAAAATCCGGGTGAAGAACTGCGCGATGGAATTCAACATGAGGGGCCTTCTCCGGCGATACGAAACTGTCCGACCTTAATATAGGTGGTCGGGCGCGGCCGTGTGGCGGGTCGCCACGATTTTATGGCGCGCCTGGCCTCGAAGGGTGGCGGCGTCGCGTCCGCGTTTGGATCAATAATCAGAAGGAGCGGATGAGCCGTTCTAGGTAGTCGAGTTCGAGCGTCGGGCGTGAGGGGTCGCCGATGCGGGTGCGCAGCTCGTCGAGGATTTCCCGCGCCCGCTGAATGTCGATCTCGTCGGGCACTTGGACGGACAGGCCCAGATCCGGACGGTTGGAGCGGTCGGGACGTCCCAAGGGATCGCGGCCGTTCGAGCCTGGGCCCTGGCCAGCCTGCATCTCGCCGTTCTCCATCATCTGCTGGGCCATGGTCTGGGCGCCCTGGCGCATGCGGTCGAGTGCGAGACTTTGGCTCTGCGTGGCCTGTTCGAGATTTCGCTCGCCAATGGCTTGCTCCGCCTCCTTCATGGCCTCCTCGGCCCCTTCGAACGCGCCCGGCGCATCGCCGCCTTCGGCTTGCATCCGCTCGATGAGGCTTTCCAGCTTTCGGCGCAGGGCTTCTTGGCGCCGCTGAAGCTCGCCAAGCTGGCCTTGCTGCTGCCCCTGCTGCTGGCCGAGCTGGGGCTTGCCGCCGCCTGGGGCGTCGCCTTGGCGGCCGGATTGGCCTTGCGCCTTCGGACCGCCCTGTCCGCTTTGCGGCATCTGGTCCATGAACGGCGCCATACTCATGCCGGGGCCGAAGTCCATGGGCTGGCCGGGCGGGCTCACATCGAACTGTTCCTGCTGGCCGCCGCCTTGGCCCTGCCGCTGCTCGCGCTTCTCGGCGAACGTGTCGTCGAGCAGCTCCTGCTGATCGGAGACCACGTCGTCGACGTCCTTCATCATCTCCTGCGCGCGCTGCTGCTTGGCGTTCTCGGGGAAGTTTCCGGTCTGGAGGCGCTCGAGGATATCGTTCAGCTCCGACAGCATGCGCTCGGCCATCTCCTTGGAGCCGGCCTCGGCCAGGTCCTGGATATTCTTGAGCATCTTGTCGAGATCCTGCTGCGAGACGAGATCGTCGCCGTTTGGCTGCTGGGCCTGCTCGGGCATGTTGCCCTTTTCCTGCTGTTGGGCGGCGAGCGCCTGAAGATAGCGCGACAGCGCTTGGCGCAGCTCTTCGACCTTGCGCTTGATCTCCTCGGCGGGAGCGTTCTCCTGCAGCGCCTTTAGCAGATTGTCTTGGGCACTCTTGAGCTCGCGTTCGGCATCGGGGAGATCGCCCTCCTCGATGCGCAGCGCCGTGGCCCAAAGCTGATCGACCACACTGACGATGGCGTCGCGCGAGTCGTCGTTGGTGAGGCGCCAGTACGCGTTTCGCAAGGAGAGATAGACCACGCGGTCCTCGATCACCTTCTCCTCGCCGATGGTGAGCGCGTCGAGCGCGCGGGCGACGGTCGCCGTGGCCGCAGGCTCGCGGACCAGTTTCTGGCGTTGCTCGATCACCGCCTTGGCAAGCGGCTTACTGAAGAAGCGCGCCGGCAGCGTGAATTCATAAGCGTCGCTCTCGCCCGTCTGCTCCGCTTGGTCGCGGGCGCTCAAGGTCATGAGGACCCTCAGTCCGGCCCAGGGGTGAGCGGTGAGATCCTGCGTGGCGCGGCCGTCCACCTTTTTGGCGTTGGTGCGCGGCAGTTGCAGCTTCATGACCGGCGGGCCGAACAGGGGTTCGGCCTCGATCAGGTCGTCCTCCTCGGTCTCTTCCAGGGGTAGGGGCGAGGGTTGAAAGACGTCCTCGGCAAGTTCGAATTTAGCCTCGACGCTGGCGACGCCATAGTCGTCGAGCGCGCTGTATTCCAAACGCAGCGCGCCGCGCGGCATCGTCGCCGGCTCGCCCAGAAGGCCGATCTGAGGCGGCGCATCCTCGATGAGCGCGAATTGCCATTGGGCTACGGTCGACCCGCTGATGCGGACATCGGCGGTCGATGGTTCCAATAGACCGATATTGAACTCGATCAGTCCGCCCGTGCCGCCGGTCTTCGGCTCGACCGCTTTCGCCTCGCTGCCGTCCTCGTTGTAGACGGTCAGCGTCACGGTCTCGCCTTCGGGTGCATGGGTGCGGACGATGAGCTGGCTGCGCTCGGGCACGGAGAGCGCGCGGAAGGACTCGGCGCCCGCGCCCACGCTCTCACTTCCGTCGGCGAGCACGATGGGCGCCATGCCGGTATAGACCGGCGGGGTGACCCAGGCGTCCATGCGGAGCAGGGCCGTGGCCGTGCTGGCGGCGGGCGAGAAGGCAGTGCTCAAGCGCGAACGGGTGTCGGAACCTGCGGCGATGAAGGCGGCGATGAGCGCCAGAAAAAGCGCGGCCCTGATCGCGTAAGGATCTTCGCGGTCGGTGCGCGGCGCGGGCCAAGAGGGTTTCAGCTTGGCGATGAGGCGCGCCAGGCGCTGACGGTGCAGCGTCCAGAGCTGCGCGGTCTCTTCACGCGGCGCGGTGCCGAGCGTGTCCTCGTAGGACGAGGCGGGCCGGTGCTTGATGTTGGCGGTGCGCTCGAGCCGGCGCAGCGCCTGGGCCCGGGTCGGCATCGCGATTCTAACCAGCGGCAGGAAGGAGACGAGCAGCGCCACGCCGAAGGTGCCGAGCAGGATCCGGTGCGCCAAAGGCGGCATGACGCTCCAGCCGCCGAGCAGCGTGAACACCAGAAAGGCGCAAACCACCACAAACGGCCACAGCAAGGCTTCCCAAGCGCGTTCGGCGAACAGCGCAAGCCAGCTCAGGCGCACGCGGCTCTCGAAGCGCTGTTTGAGCGCCTTGGCCTCGACGGCATCCTTGGGGCTGGTGCGGGAAGGTCTCGCCATGATCCAATTTTTCTAGCACAGGCAGGGCCCGTGCCCAGATTACATCACGGTAATTTGGGCGCCCAAACCGGCAAAATCGAGGCCCTTTGCGGTGGGGAGCGTGAGCCTAGAGCCAGTCGGGCAGGCGCTCTGTCGAAAGCATGTCCTCATAGGTGGGCCGCTTACGGGTCACGCAAGCCTCGCTGCCCGACACCAGCACCTCGGGCACGAGCAATCGACTGTTATACTGAGACGCCTGCACGGCGCCGTAGGCGCCCGCGGTCATGACGGCGATCAGGTCGCCGGCATTCAGTTCCGGCAGCGGCCGGGCCAGCGCGAGATAGTCGCCGGTCTCGCAGACGGGCCCCACCACATCGGTGATGCGCGTGAAGGCATTTGGAGACGCTTCGATCACCGGCAGGATCTGATGATAGGCCTCGTAGAGCGTGGGGCGGATCAGATCGTTCATGGCCGCGTCGACGACGGTGAAGGTCTTGTCCGGGCTCGTCTTCACGTAGAGCACGCGTGAGACGAGGATGCCGGCATTGCCGGCGATCATGCGCCCCGGCTCGAACAGAAGCCGCACGCCGAGACCGCCCATCTCCTCATTGACCAGCCGCGCATAGTCCGTGGGCAGCGGCGGGGCCGGTTCATCGCCGCGATAGGGAATGCCGAGGCCGCCGCCGAGATTGACGAAGGCGATGTCGAAGCCTGCGCCACGCAGCGTGCCGACCAGCTCATTGAGCAGCGCGAAGGCATTCTTGAACGGCGCAAGGTCGGTGATCTGGCTGCCGATATGCATGTGCACGCCGGCCGGTTCGATCCCCGGCAGCGTGGCGGCCTGACGGTAGAGCGACAGCGCTTGCGCGAACGGCACGCCGAACTTGTTCTCCGCTCTGCCGGTCGAGATCTTGTGGTGGGTCTTCGCGTCCACGTCCGGGTTCACGCGGAAAGCGATGCGTGCTTGCACCCCGCGCGCGTCGGCCACCTCGCTTAAGCTGCGAAGCTCTGGCTCCGATTCCACGTTGAAGGCGAAGATGCCGGCATCGAGCGCGACCGCCATCTCGTCCTTGGTCTTGCCGACGCCGGAGAAGGCGATGCGCTCGCCCGGTACGCAGACGGCCAGCGCGCGGCGCAGTTCACCTTCGGAGACCACGTCCATGCCGGCGCCGAGCTTGGCGAGGGTCGCCAGCACACCGAGATTAGAGTTGGCCTTGATCGAGTAGCAGACCAGCGTGTCAGGGCGCGCGGCGAAAGCATCGGCGAACACCTTGTAGTGCCGCTCGAGCGTCGCCGTGGAATAGCAATAGAACGGCGTGCCGACCGTGTCGGCCAGCGCGCACAGATCGACGTCCTCGGCGTGAAGCACGTTTGCGTGTGACACGCCGCGCCGATAGGCGAAATGGTGCATCGGAGGCTAACTGGGCTATTCGATCAAACGGTCGAGGATCGGCAAACGGCGGTCCGGCGCTTTCGACATCTTGGTAGCCGGATCGGCTTTGACTTCCGGATAGACCGGCTGCGGCCGATCCAGCGAGCCACGCCGTCCGCAGGCCGAAAGCCCGACGGTCAATACCAGCGCAAGCGTTATCAGGATGCGCACTGCGCTTCCCATGGTCGTGCCCCTGTGGTGAGGGCCCATTGCTGGCCCCTTCCCATCCCTTTTATCGCGACAGGCCGCCCTTCTCCAAACGCTTTATCCACCGCCGGGCCTCCCGCCGCACGTTGGAAGGGGCTGTCCCGCCTTGGCTTTTGCGGCTTTTGGCGGACCTTGCGGGGTCGAGGACGGAAAATACGTCCTCTGTGATCCGGGGTTCGACCGACTGAACCTCGACAAGCGTCAATTTCTTGAGATCCGCGCCCTTTTCGGCGGCCAATGCCACGATCCGCCCGGTGAGGTGATGGGCGTCCCGGAAGGGAATATCCAGGTTCTGAACCAGCCAGTCGGCGAGGTCGGTGGCCGTGGCGAATTCGCGCCCCGCGGCCTTTCGCATGGCCTTGGCGTTGATTTCCAGGTCGCCGGCCATGCCGGCCATGGCGGCAAGCCCAAGCTTCAGCGCGTCCAGCGCGTCGAAGACCGGTTCCTTGTCCTCTTGCATGTCCTTGGCGTAGGCGAGCGGCAGGCCTTTCATCACCATGAGCAGCGCCTGGAAGGCGCCGGCGATACGTCCCGTCTTGGCGCGCACCAGCTCGGCGGCGTCGGGATTGCGCTTCTGCGGCATGATCGAGGAGCCGGTCGAGAAGGCGTCCGACAGCTTGGCAAAGCCGAACTGCGGCGAGGTCCACAACACGATCTCTTCGGCAAGCCGCGACAGATGCATCGCCGTGATCGAGGCCGCGGCGAGCGTCTCGAGCGCGAAGTCGCGGTCGGAGACCGTATCGAGGGAGTTGGCGGTGGGCCGGTCGAAGCCAAGCGCGTTTGCCGTCATCTGACGGTCGATGGGAAAGCTCGTGCCGGCGAGCGCGGCCGCGCCCAGCGGGCTTTCGTTGAGCCTCTTGGCGGCGTCTTGGAAGCGGCCGCGATCGCGCGCCAGCATCTCCACATAGGCCAGGCAATGATGGCCGAAGGTAATGGGCTGCGCGGTTTGTAGATGGGTGAAGCCCGGCATCACCGCGGCGGCGTGATCGAGCGCCATCTTGGCCAGCGCCAGTTGGAGCGCGGCGAGGCCGGCGTCGATAGCGGCGAGCTCGTCGCGCACATAGAGTTTGAAATCTGTGGCGACCTGGTCGTTGCGCGAGCGCGCCGTGTGCAGCTTTCCGGCAACCGGGCCGATCAGCTCTGTCAGCCGGTGCTCCACGTTGAGGTGGATGTCCTCCAAGGCTCGCGTGAATTTGAAGTCGCCCGCCTCGATCTCGGCCAGAATTTGGTTGAGACCCTTCGTGATCTCGTCGGCTTCCGGGCCTGAGACGATTCCGGTCGCGCCGAGCATGGCGACGTGGGCCTTCGAGGCCTCGATGTCGTGCCGCCAGAGCCGCTTGTCGAAATCGATGGAGGCATTTATCTCCTCCATGATGTCCGACGGGCTTGCGGCGAAGCGGCCGCCCCACATGGTGTTGGTCATGATCGTCCGCGCCTTAGGCAGGCTAAGTTCGAAGAGGGTGACGTGAACGCTTCCAACAAACGCAAGCACGCCGCGTCGCCGGCCAAATATGTGATCGCCGCGGGTATTGCCGCGATTGCCGGGTTCGCCACGGTATATTGGAGTCTTGCCCCTTCTGACAATGGTTCTAGCCCCGCTTCGGCCCCGGAAACGGCCGAACCATCGGCTCAAGATGAAGAGGTCGTCACGGGAAGCCCGCTTCAAGGGCTGAACACGGGCGCGATGTCGGCCTTCGTGGTGCGGCCGAAGCCGCTTTCCCTGCCGGATTTCAGCTTCGATGGGCCTGATGGCACCAAGGAGACCGCGGCCGCTCTCAAGGGCAAGGTGGTGCTCCTTAACATCTGGGCGACCTGGTGCGTGCCCTGCCGGGAGGAGATGCCCCAGCTCGATGCGCTCCAGGCCGAGCTTGGCGGCGAGGGGTTCGAGGTCGCGGCGATCAATATCGACAAGAACGGCGCGGAGAAGGCGAAACGCTTCCTGGAGGAGACAGGCGCGGAGAACCTCGCGCTCTACACCGATCCCACCGGCAAGCTGTTCGCCAAGCTGAAAGCCGTCGGCATGCCGACCACGCTTCTGCTCAACGCCGAAGGTGAGGAGATGGGCCGGCTGGTCGGGCCCGCCGATTGGGCGAGCCCCGAAGCCAAGAAGCTCATCGAAGCGGCGATTGCGGCCTCTGAGAACGGCGCTTCGTGATGATCGCGGCTCCGGAAGACATCGTCCGGTTCTGGTTCGAGGCGTTGTCGCCGAAGGATTGGTACTGCGCGCCGGCTCACGTCGATGCCGAGATCGCGAGACGGTTCGGCGAGACCTACGAAGCGTTGAAGGACGAGGTCCCGCCGGACTGGCTTGAAAGCGCCGAGGGATTTCTGGCCGCGATCCTGGTGCTCGATCAATTTCCTCGCAACATGTTTCGGGGTTCGGCCCAAGCCTTCGCCACGGATGCGCAAGCGCTGGAGCTGTCGAAGCGCGCCATTGCCGAGGGGCTCGATATGAAGCTGCCGCCGGAGAAGCGGTGCTTCGTCTATATCCCGTTTCAGCATTCGGAAGACTTGGCCGATCAGAGGCGCTCGCTCGAACTCTTCACGGCGCTCGGCAATCCGGAAAATCTCGACTTCGCCAAGAGGCACGAAGAGATCATCGCGCGCTTCGGCCGCTTTCCGCATCGCAACGCCAGTCTCGGGCGCGCCACGACGCCGGAGGAAGAGGCGTTCTTGAAGCAGCCGGGCTCGTCGTTTTGAGCGGGCCCTATTGCACGGGCCGCACGGCGTCTTTCTCGAGACGGTAGTTATAGGTGCAGCTCTCCGCCGCCGGCTTGTTGCAGGGGCCGCCGTAGGTGGTGGCGTGCATGGTGCGCGTGTCGCCGCTCGATGAGAACTTGAAGCCTCTCACGAAGTCTTCGAAGACCACGTCCCAGCCATCGCCGTTCCAGAAATAGAGCTTGAGCAGGCAGCCGTTGGGGCTGCAGGCCGGGTTCTCGGCGCCCTTGCATTTGACCTTGGAGAAATCGGCGATCCAGTCATTGCCGCCGTCACCGTTCAAGTCGTCGCCGCGGAGAACGGCGGTGGTGTCGGCGGTGCCGCCCCGCTCGCGGCAGACTTGCGCGGCCTCGGCGATGGTCTCGGCGATCTCCTCAGGTGCGGCCTCGGCGGCCGTCTTGTCGATCGCCTTAGATTTGGCGACCTCCTTAGATGGAGCCTCGGCAGGCGCGGCGTCAGCGCCGGTAAGCCCGGCCGTAACGGCGAGCGCGGCCATAAGCCCAAGGGCAATAAAGCGGGACGGGAAGACGCAAGACAAAGGGTGGACGGTGCTCAGTTGACCGCAGTGGCCGTTACCGGCGTGTCGAGACGGAGCAGCTCGGGGCTCAGGCTGGACTTGCGCGCACGGCGCTGCCTCTTGGGCCTTGGTCCGCAAATCACCGAACGCAGATGCGCCGGCGTATCGTCGACTTTGGCCTGCACCGCCAGTCCATCGAGGCTCGTGCCGAACAGCGACTTCCAGAAATAGCGCTTGAAGCCGTTCTCCAGAAGTTGCGCGGCGCGGGCGTTGCGCACGCGGGTCGACGGCTCGCCGAGCACCACGGCCACGAGCTTGCGGCCATTGCGCGTGGCGCTGACGACGATGTTGAACCCGGAGTCGCAGATAAAACCGGTCTTCATGCCGTCGGCGCCGGAGAAGGTAATGAGCAGTCCGTTATGGGTGCGAAGCTGCTTTTCGCCGACCTGAACATGGGTCTGGGCGAAGATGTCGGCATGCTCGGGAAACTCGATGATCAGCGCGCGGGCGAGCCGGGCGAGATCGCGGGCGGATGTCTGTTGGCGCTCGTCGGGCAGGCCGTGCGGGTTGGCGAAACGGGTGCTCGTCATGCCGAGCTTCTTGGCTGCCGCGTTCATGCGCGCAATGAAGGCTTCCTCGCTGCCGCCCACCGTCTCCGCGACCATGACCGCCACGTCGTTGGCGGACTTGACGATGATCACCTTGATAGCGGTTTCGAGATCGATGGACTTGCCGACGGGAAGCCCGAGCTTGGTGGGGGCCTGCCTGGAGGCGTTCTTGGAGCAAATCACCGGCGTGTCAGGCTTCACCTCGCCGTCCCGCAGGGCATGGAAGGTGACATAGGCCGTCATCAGCTTGGTGAGGGAGGCGGGGAACCAGAGGGCGTCCGGATCCTCGGAATAGAAGACGGTGCCGTTATACGGCTCGAAAACGAGGGCCGGGCTGGCTGTGGCGATCGACGGGGCCAAAAGGGCCACACCGGCGAGAATGCTCAAGAAGGCGCGCCTCAGCATGAATCCCTTATCCCCTTCAAAACGGCGTTTCGCGCCTGAGAACTGCCTTCGCCCCAAACTGCGAATGGCGGCCCGAACTCACGGAAATGGTGGGCTTCCCCCAACCCAAGGCGGTTCTTTGCCCTATCATCACCAGAAATTCGACTGTTCCGTGACGAAGGTGGAAAACTCCAGGCTTTCCGGCGGCAAAGTTTGGCGGACCCAAATTTCGCGGACCTCAAAATCCGCGCGGCATTCGAATCAGTGAACGGCGTTCCTGATCCTTGGGCGCCAGACTAACGCGCGCATTGGGTTTCGCAACCCGTCGGACCGATTTTGCCTGGCGGCACTGTCGACACTCCTCAGGACACATGGTTGAAGATCCAGTCGGCGGCGTCGGCCAAGTCCGCGATTGTCGCCGTCGGCTGCGGCGCGAACCGTGCCTCGTCGCCGGGCTGATATTTTCCGGTGCGCACAAGCAGGGCGCGCGCCAACCCCGCCCGAAGCGCTCCGGCAATATCGGCCTCCGCATCGTCGCCGACCATCACGGCATTCTCCGGCGCGCAATCCATGCCGGCGAGCGCACTTAGAAAGAAGGCCGGCGACGGCTTGCCCAGCACGACCGCCTCCTTGCCGCTCGAATATTCCAGGCCTGCGACGAAGGCGCCCGCATCGAGACTGAGTTCGCCGTCGTCGGCCTTGAAGGTGCGGTTCTTGGCCAGCGCGATCAGGTCCGCGCCGTCGATCAGCGCCCGGAAGGCGCGGTTGAGATTGGCGTAGGTGAAGGCCTCCCCCGCATCGCCGACCACGACGGCGCGCCTCTCGCGGGCCGGAATGCCGGCGAACTCCTCTTCCAGATTTGGATGCACCAGCAACTCAGGTGCAGCGTCGTGGGCGGTAAGCCAATCGCGGGCGGCCTGGCCCGGCGTGAACAGCTCCTCGTCCGTGATCTCGAGGCCGAGCGTGGTCAGGCGCGCGAGCAGCGCCTGCTTGGTCTTGGTCGTGGTGTTGGTGACGAAGCGCAAGGGCAGGCCCGCCTCGTGCAGCCGCGCCACGGCGTCGACGGCGCCGGGCAGCACATGGTCGCCCTCATAGATGACGCCGGCCAGATCGAGGAGCACGCCGCGGATCATATGTTAGCCTTGCGCGCTGGTGGCCCGGGATCAAGGGGGCGCCCCGTCGCGGCCCTGGCTAGGAGCTGACTTCCCGATGAGCGCTCTCTTCGAAGAACTCGACTACTGCCCCACGCCAATGGGGCCTCTCACCTTGCGCCGCCGCCGCGATCTCAAGCTCGATGTGGATGTGTTCGAGATCAAGCTCGGCGACGAGTCGCTGATGTCGAGCCTGTTCACCGCGTCCGAGATCGCGCTGGCCCGGTTGGGGCTTGCGGCGTTGGGCGACGACGGGCCGCTCGATGTCGTGGTCGGCGGGCTCGGGCTCGGCTACACGGCCCAGGCTGTCTTGGAGAATGCGAACGTGCGTTCGCTCATCGTCGTCGATGCGCTTCAACCCGTCATCGAGTGGCATGAGAAAGGGCTGCTCCCCCTCGGCCGCACGCTGAGCGAGGAGTCGCGTTGCCGGCTGCTGCAGGCCGATTTCTTCGCGCTCGCGGCTTCAGAAGCAGGGTTTGACCCCGACACACCAGACCGCAAGTTCGACGCCATCCTGGTCGACATTGATCATTCGCCGGAGGCCCTGTTGGACGCGGGCAGCGAGTCTTTCTACCGGCCCGACGGTTTGCGCCGCCTCGCGACGCATCTCCGGCCCGGCGGCGTGTTCGGGCTGTGGTCGAATGATCGTTCCGACGACGCCTTCACCGCGCGTCTCGCCGGCGTTTTTGCGAAGGCGTGGGCCGAACCCGTGACATTTCACAATCCGCTGCAGGACAAGCCGTTCACCCAGACCGTCTATCTGGCGCGCACGGGGGATGCGTCATGAGCGATGCATCGCTTAACTTGGCGGCACAGCCTGGCGGGGCCCGGGCGGCGCGCTCGCCGCTGGATTGCCCGGTCTGCCGCGCAACCGAAACGTGGCTCCTCGACACGATCGACGGCCGTGACTACTGGCGCTGCGGCGCCTGCGAGGCGACCTTCGTCGATCCCGCGCATCGGCTTGGCCGGGACGCGGAACATGCCGTCTATCTTCTGCACGACAACGATCCGGCGGATGCGGGCTATCGCCGCTTCCTGTCGAAGCTCGCTGATCCGCTTCTGGCAAAGCTGCAACGGGGCTCGCTTGTGCTCGACTATGGCTGCGGACCCGGACCGGCGCTGGCCCCGATGCTCGGTGAGGCGGGGCACGAACTCCGGGTCTACGACCCGTTCTTTTGCCCCGACACGCGCGCGCTTACGAGAAGCTATGACGCGATCACCTGCACCGAGGTGGTTGAGCACTTCTATCATCCGGCGGAGGAGTTCGACCGTCTCGACGCCATGCTGCGGCCGGGAGGCTGGCTGGCCGTGATGACATGTTTCCAGACCGAGGATGCGCGCTTCGCCGGCTGGCACTATCGCAAGGACGAGACCCATGTCGTGTTCTATCGCGTGGCGACGTTTCGGATGATCGCGGCGCAGCGCGGCTGGCAGTGTGAGGTGCCTTGCAAGGATGTCGTCTTGATGCGCAAGCCGGAGACGGCGCGATGACGGGCGCGGCGCCGGATTTGGTTGTGCTTCGCGCCGCCTTGGTGGAGCGGCTGGAGAGCTTGCGCGCGGCCAGCGAGACCACGGCCGACAACCGCCGTCCCGTGGAGCTCGACCAGACATCGGTGGGCCGTGTGTCGCGGATGGATGCGATGCAAGTCCAAGCCATGGCGGTGGCGACAGACCGGAGACGCCAAGAGGAGGCGCGCCGTGTCGAGGCCGCCATCAAGCGCGTCGATGAGGGCGAGTACGGCTTCTGTATCGCCTGCGGGGAGGAAATCGCGGTAAAGCGCTTGGCCATCGATCCGACCATCCCGACCTGTACCGCTTGCGCGAGTGGCGCGCGCCGTTAGGCACTGCTTATGGTGTCTGCGGTTTTCTAAACCGCCATGCTTCGATTGTCGTCATGGGCAGGCCGAGCTTTCCGTAATCGACGCCGTAGTAGCCATTCGCCATGGTCACCACCGCCGACCGCCATTCTTCGCTGCGGAGAAGGTCTTGAGCCATGACGTCGAAGGCTGCGCTCCAGGCGTCGCCGACCATGGAGCCTGCTCGCCCTCCCAGGATGAGCGAGAGGACCCTGTGGTCGAACAGGGGAAGGGACAACCGCCCATCCAGCGCCAGTCCGCCTTGCGAGTCACTGGGTAAAGCGCGACCGCCCGTGCCGAGGGTCGTCGAGGCTTCGACGTCAGGGGATAGGAATACCGCCCCTGCCCAAATGCCCAGGTCGATTTTGGGGTCTTTTAGGGAAGTCCTTTGGACCTCGAGGACCCGGCTCTGGATCTGGACTTGATCGGATCGGTCCTGTGTTGCCGCCTGGCCCGCGCCAAGTGCAAAGAGTACTGAAAAAATGAAGCCTTTTGCTGTGAAATTGCTGAAACGCGCCATAACAGCCCCCCGGTGTTACGCGGCGTCGCGGCTTTCAAAGAGACACCGCAAGGAGCCTATCGTACCGGGCAGTGGTGTCCCTTGTGCAACAGGAGCGTGTAAACTTGGCATTCGGCTTGCCAAGCGCAATTATTGCGCGTGGCCTGGTGCCTCAGCCCTTCTCGATCAGGATCGCGCGGAGGTCGTTGACGTTGGTCATGGTCGGGCCGGTCTCCAAGAGATCGCCGATGCCCTTGAAGAAGCTATAGGGGTCGTTGTCGGCGAGATAGGCTTTGGGGTTTAGGCCCGCCGCTTCCGCGCGCGCCAACGTATCCGGATAGATCAGCGCCCCGGCATTATCCTCAGAGCCGTCCACGCCGTCGGTGTCGCCGGCCAGCGCATAGATGTTTTCCATGCCGTCCAGCGCAATGGCCAAAGCGAGCAGGAACTCGGTGTTGCGCCCGCCTTTGCCTTGACCTTTCAGCGTGATGGTGGTCTCGCCGCCGGAGATCAGCACGCAAGGCGGTGCTTCGGGCTGACCGCGCATGGCGCATTGCCGCGCGATGCCCGCGTGAACCAACGCCACGTCGCGGGATTCGCCTTCGATCGAGTCGCCCAAGATCACCGGGGTGACGCCGGCTCGGCGGGCGACTTCGGCTGCGGCTTCGAGCGAGGCTTGCGGCGTGGCGATCATAATGTTCTCGACGCGCTCGAAGCAGGCATCGCCGGGTTTCGGCGTCTCGTCATTCTTCTCGAGCACGCGGCGCATATTCTCCGGCACGTCGATCCCGTATTTCTCGATGATGGCGAGTGCGTCTGCGTTGGTGGAGGGATCGGGCACGGTGGGGCCCGAGGCGATGATCGAGGGATCGTCACCCGGCACATCGGAGATCATCAGGGCCACGACCTTCGCGGGGTGGGCGGCGCGTGCCAGCCTGCCGCCCTTGATGGCGGAGAGATGCTTCCGCACCGTGTTCATCTCGGAAATGGTGGCGCCGGACGCGAGCAGCGCCTTGTTCATCGCCTGCTTGTCTTCGAGCGTGACGCCTTCCGCCGGCAAGGCGAGCAGCGCGGAGCCTCCGCCGGAGATCAGGCACAGCACGAGATCGTCCTCGGTCAGCCCCTGAACCATTTGGAAGATCCGCTCAGCCGCCTCGCGGCCCGCGGCGTCGGGTACGGGGTGTGCGGCCTCGACAACTTCGAGGCGCGAAGTCGGCAAGCGATAGCCGTAGCGGGTGACGACGAGCCCTTCGAGCGGGCCGTCCCAAACGTCCTCGAGGGCCTTGGCCATGGCGCCGGAGGCCTTGCCGGCGCCGATAATGACCGTGCGGCCTTTGGGTTTTGGCGGCAGATGGGCGGGTACGCAAAGTTGTGGCAGGGCGGCTTCCACGCCGGCCTGAAACATGGCTTTGAGAAGCGTTTCGGGCGTCATTTTTGACTGGAACCTCCCCCCTTGCTAACAGGCCGTCGAAACTGCACAGACGATTGCCAGAAGGCAAGTGAATGAATACGGTGCCCGTTCCTTTTGCGGGCCAGAGTACCAATAAGCTGGGGGCATCGACCTATGTCAGAGGGCTCGAACGAACAACACAAGAAGCCGAAATCCGATATCGAGATCAGCCAAGCCGCGACCATGCGGCCGATCCTCGAAGTCGCGAAGGAGAAGCTCGGCGTCGAGGCCGAGGACCTGATCCCCTACGGCCACTACAAGGCGAAAGTCTCCCTCGACTGTATCGACAGCCTCAAGGACAAGCCCGACGGCAAGCTGATCCTGGTCACGGCGATCACGCCGACGCCCGCCGGCGAGGGCAAGACCACGACCACGGTCGGCCTTGGCGATGCGCTGAACGAGATCGGCAAGAAGGCCATGATCTGCATCCGCGAGCCTTCGCTGGGCCCCTGCTTCGGCATGAAGGGTGGGGCTGCCGGCGGCGGCTACGCGCAAGTGGTGCCCATGGAGGACATCAACCTCCACTTTACCGGCGATTTCCATGCCATCGGCGCGGCCAACAATCTGCTCGCCGCGATGATCGACAACCACATCTATTGGGGCAACAAGCTTGACATCGATTCACGCCGCGTGACGTGGCGCCGTGGCATCGACATGAACGACCGCGCGCTCCGCTCCATCGTCACCTCCCTCGGCGGGGTCACCAACGGTTTTCCGCGCGAGGCGGGCTTCGACATCACCGTGGCCTCCGAAGTCATGGCGATCTTCTGCCTGGCCAAGGATCTGACGGACCTTCAGCGCCGCTTAGGCAATATTCAGATTGGCCAGACGCGCGAGAAGAAGGCTGTGACGGCGAAGGAGATCTCGGCGGCGGGCGCCATGGCGGCGCTTCTGAAGGACGCGCTGGCCCCGAACTTGGTACAGACGCTCGAGAACAACCCGGCCTTCATTCATGGCGGGCCGTTCGCCAATATCGCCCATGGCTGCAACACGGTGATCGCCACCAAGGCGGCGCTCAAGCTGGCCGACTACGTGGTGACGGAGGCTGGCTTCGGGGCCGATCTCGGCGCGGAGAAGTTCTTCGACATCAAGTGCCGAAAAGCAGGGCTCAAGCCCGATTGCGTGGTAATCGTGGCCACCATCCGCGCGCTCAAGATGCATGGCGGCGTGGCCAAGGACGATCTCAAGAAAGAGGATCTCGAAGCGCTGGAGAAGGGCTTCGCCAATCTCGAAAAACACATCGAGAACGTGCGCAAGTACCATGTGCCTGTGGTCGTCGCCACCAACCGCTTCTCGTCCGATACCGACGACGAGATCGCGCTGCTGAAGCGCCTCTGCTCCACGGCCAGCACCGAATGCGTGATGGCTGATCATTGGGCACTTGGCGGGCCCGGCGCCGTCGATTTGGCGGAGAGCGTGGTCAAGACCATCGACACCAAGCCGTCCGATTTCCAGCCGCTCTATCCCGACGACATGTCGTTGTGGGACAAGACGCGCACCATCGCGGAAGAGATCTACGGCGCGGAGGACATCACCGCGCCGAAGGCCGTGAAGGACAAGTTCGCCGAGTTGGAGAAAGCCGGTTTCGGCAAGCTCCCGATCTGCGTGGCCAAAACCCAGTACAGTTTCACCACGAATCCGGACGCCAAGGGCGTGCCGCTCGGCCATACCATCCCGATCCGGGAGGTCAGGCTCTCGGCCGGGGCGGAGTTCGTCGTGGTCATCTGCGGAGACATCATGACCATGCCCGGGCTGCCGCGGGTGCCTGCCGCCAACAATATCGAGCTTGCGTCGGATGGCCGCATTAGCGGTTTGTTCTAGTCAAGCAAAGGGGTTGCCACGCGCGCAACCTGACGCTACCACCTTGCCCACGCGCGAGGCATAGGTCCGCCTAGGACCTAGGCAAGCCCAGAATATCCCTAGGAGAGGAAACCATGGCTGGAGCCAGGCGGCCGGGCCGTAACTTTCTATTTGTGCCGGGACCAACCAACGTCCCAGAGCGAATCCTTCGGGCAATGCACGTTCCGATGGAAGATCACCGCTCCCCCGATTTCCCGAAGCTGACGCTCCCCCTCTATGAGGGCATGAAGAAGGTCTTCCAGACCAAGGACGGCCAGGTCTTCATCTATCCGTCGAGCGGCACGGGCGCGTGGGAAGCCACGCTCACCAATACGCGCTCGCCGGGCGACAAGCTGCTCACCGCGCGCTTCGGCCAGTTCTCCCATCTGTGGATCGATCTCGCCCGCCGTCACGGGCTCGAGGTCATCGTGCAGGAGGAGGAGTGGGGCACGGGCGCCAGCCCGGAGCGTATCGAGGAGGCGCTGCGCGCCGACAAGAACCACGAGATCAAGGGCGTCATGGTGGTCCATAACGAGACCGCCACCGGTGTCACCTCAGATATCGCCGCGGTCCGCCGCGCCATCGACGCTGCCAAGCATCCGGCCCTTCTCTATGTGGACGGGGTCAGCTCGATCGCCAGCATCGACTTCCGTTTCGATGAGTGGGGCGTGGACTGCGCCATCACCGGCTCGCAGAAGGGCATGATGCTGCCCGCCGGCCTCGGCATGGCCTGCGTGAGCCAGAAGGCGCTGGCGCAAATGGAAGACGCCAAGTGCACGCGCGCCTATTTCGATTTCGCCGATCATATCCGTACCAATCCGGGCGGCTACTTCCCCTATACGCCGGCGCTGCCCCTGCTTTACGGCCTGCGCGAGGCGCTGGACGTGCTGTTCGAGGAAGGCCTGGAGAACGTGTTCGCACGGCATCGCTATCTCGCCAGCGGCACGCGCGCGGCGGTCGAGGCCTGGGGTCTGGAGCTCTGCGCCAAGGATCCCAAATGGTACTCCGATACGGTGAGCGCGATCATGGTGCCGGAAGGCTTCAATGGTGCCGATGTCATCGACCGTGCCTATCGCCGCTATAATCTCGCGCTCGGCGCCGGTCTGTCACAGATGGCGGGCAAGCTTTTCCGTATCGGCCATCTCGGCGATCTCAATGAGTTAATGCTGCTCGGCGCCATCGCCGGCGCGGAGATGTCGATGGGCGATGTGGGCATCGAGGTGCAGCCCGGCTCGGGCGTCGCGGCGGCACAGGAATATTTCCGTGGAGCGCATGGTGCTGGAGACCAGCGCATCGCCGCGGAGTAAGAGGCCCGACGCCTAGCGGCAAGGCCTCACGATCTAACGCTATCGGGCGCGAGCGGCCTTGCTCCGGATAGGCTTATGTGGCGTGGCGCGGGAGAGTTCCGCGCCCAAAGTCAAATGGGGGGAGGTTCAGTGGAACACGAGATCGTCTTCCTCGATCGAGAGTCGGTAGGCGCCGATGTGCGCAAGCCGAACTTTCCGCACAACTATACCGAATATCAGTCGACCTGGACGCCTGAGGACATCGTCGACCGCCTCAAGGACGCGACCATCGCCCTGATCAACAAGGTGCCGATGCGCGAGGATGTCCTCAAGCAGTTGCCCAAACTGAAGCTGATCGCCGTGGCGGCCACCGGGACCGACGTGGTGGACAAGGCGTACTGCAAGGCGAACGGCATCACCGTCGTCAATATCCGCAACTACGCCTTCAACACCGTGCCGGAGCACGTCATCGCGCTGATGTTCGCGCTGCGCCGCAATTTGTTGGCCTATGTGGAAGACGTGCGCGCCGGCCACTGGGGCAAAGTCGATCAGTTCTGTTTCTTCGACCATCCGATCCGCGACATCGCTGGTTCGACCCTGGGCGTCGTCGGCTATGGCGCCATTGGCAAGGCGGTGGCCAAGCGCGCCGAGTGCCTGGGCATGAAGATCCTGCCCTATGACGTGTTCCCGCAAGACGGGCTGGTCGATCTGGAGACGGTGCTGAAAGAGAGCGACGTCATCACGCTGCATTGTCCGCTCACGCCCGAGACCAAGAACATGATCGGCGCCAAAGAGCTGAAGATGATGAAGCCGACCTCGATCCTCATCAACACGGCGCGCGGCGG
>Ga0307379_10000100_pt1 | contig 143801 bp, 124 predicted proteins | sample UN2MG_FD_202237 | JGI IMG/M metagenome (GOLD analysis project Ga0307379, IMG submission 202237) | Soil microbial communities from Risofladan, Vaasa, Finland - UN-2 | ecosystem: Environmental > Terrestrial > Soil > Coastal area > Acid sulfate soil | place: Finland: Risofladan, Vaasa...
GTAGTAGAGTTTGTGGCATGCTTGGATCACCTCATTGGTGAAGGTTTTGTCTCTCAACAACAACCTTAACATCCCGGTAAACGGGAAACAATGAGGTACTTCTATTTAATGGGGTGGGAGTTCAGGGTTCATGCCCAAGGGCTACTTAATTTTGGCCATCCAGGCGCGAGCGGTTTTCAGATCGCCGCAGCCGCTGGACAGACGCAGAACGCCACCCTCGACGGCCATGGCCGCATAGACGTCGTCGGAGGTCTTGCCCCCGGCGTCGCAGGCGTGAGAATCGTTCACTGCATTCATCTCGAGCTTTTTTACCAATGCCTGACAGGCCGCCTGCGCGGCTTGCGGCGTTGGGTAAATCACCCGCGTGAGCTGGATGTCGTTGTCGCCTGCGGCATAGAAAGCTGTAACCGCACGGGCATCTCTTGAAAGCAGTATGTCTCCCTCGCCGTCGAACCAGACCGTTCGGGCCGTCTGTGGATTTGGCAGGTAGCGCAACGAGCCTCCTACGGCTCCGGCTGGAAGATGTGCGATGTCGGCGGGCGGCTCGCTCTTGCCGGGTAGCTTTGCCGCCAGGCTCTTGCCCGCGGCGACGAGCACCTCGGCCGCGCCCGTGGGGTCGCTTTTGGCCACCAGGCGCACGTAGAGTCGGCCCTTGAAGAAACTCAGCATGCCGTTGGCCAGGACGGCCGGTATACCGATCTCGACCGCCTTGCCCTTTGAGCGGTGGGAAAAAGCCCCGAAAGCGTCCGCTGGGCTTCCCAGGCGATAGATCTCGACGGTCAGCTTGACCGCCGCCTGCGAGTAGTTGCGCACGCCGATATCGGAAAAACCATAGGCCAGGTACAACTCGGCGCCGCCGTCCATGTAGTCGAAAAGCTTCTTCCCGATGAAGTGTTCGGGCTTGCCGCAGGCAGTCACGCCGGTGACGAGTTCGGCCGGCAGATAGGCGAATAGCTTATTAGCTTGGCCGCCGGCGCCGGCGGGTATCGCCAGGAAGGAGATTAACAGAAAAACGCTTATGGGTCGCATTAGTAGCCCCTTTTCTACTGTCGACCTGATACCTACATCTTCAATTCAACAACCAGTTCGGCGGGCGGCTCGAGCATGCCCAGACCCATGGCTTGTGCGATTTTCAGGTGCTTGATCTGGCTCGGTTTTATCTTGCGTCCGTACAGAGGTGCCAGGCGAACACCGGCCGCGTCCAGCGCCAGCGCATCGGTCCCGGCCAAAAGCGTGTTGCAGATGACCAGGTCGCCCGGACCCGCCGGCCCGTCGGTGCTCATCACCTCGAGTCCGTCCATGATGACCAACTCGGGCTTGAGCACGGTGTTGAGATCCGCCACCGCCTGGTTCAGATCGTATAGCGAGTGGAAACTCTCGCGATCGAGAATCAGGCCCATCATTCCCTTGAGAGTGCCGGAGAAACCGGCGGCGTTGTGACTCTTGGCGATCGGCAAGGCGATATGGACGTCGCATTCAAGAGCCTCTTTCATGATCTTTGTTCTCTTGAGCGACTTGCCCCGCGGTATGGAGGTCTGCTTGTAGAACTTGTCATCGGTGGGCAGCAACAGGTAGACATCCAAACCCGCCAGGGCCTCCTTGATGCCGATCGTGCGCATGCAGGCCTCGGGCCGCCGGGTGGGGTTGTCGATCACCATCACCCGCCCGGCGCCGCAATCCAGCGCCATTTTGGCCACGGCGGCAACGAGCGCCGGCGATGTAGTGGCGCGTTGCGCGGGAGGGGCGGGGAAGCCCATGTTGGGTTTGAGCAGCACGCGCTGGCCCTTCTTTATGAAAGCCTGCATGCCGCCGAGAGGCTCAAGCACCTTGGAAACCGCGGCGGGTATGTTGCCGGGCACACCAGCTCCCGATATCTTGACGAGCAACGGGCGCTTGCCTATGCCCATGACCCGTTCCCCTCCGCCGATCGCTACCGCCGCCGAAGCCAGGGCCGCCGATTTCATAAAATCCCTGCGATCTATCTCGTGTTTGGCGATGAAGCACCTCTTTTCAGTTGCGCGCTACTCTATCATTCCCGCTGCTGATCGACAAGTTCCAGCTTGCCGGTGGCAATCGAGACGCCGGGTGTGTTAGGCTTCGGAAATGGCCGGCGGCATCCGGGATAAGAAGATTCTTTTAGCGGAACCAGATGATGAGCACCGCCGGGCGGGGCTGTCATTGTTGCGCGATCTGGGGGCCGATGTGCTGCCGGTCTCGGACGGCGCCCAGGCCCTGCGGGCCATTGAAGCAGGCGGGTTCGACCTGGTCATGTGCGCCACCGAGATTCCTGCACACAGTGCAAAAGAGCTGTGCAGCTATGTGCAGGAATTCGTGAATGTCCGACTCCCCTTTCTGTTGTTGGTGGAGGCGAATGCCGACAGTGAGGCTGAGCGGGTTGCGACGGGAGCGGATGCCGTCATGATCCGGCCGCTTTCCTTAGCACAGGTCGGCAGCGTGGTTGGCTTGTTGATTTCCAGGGCCGAGTCCCATGAGCGCCTCAGGCGACTTGAGCATGAGAACTCGCAACTCAAGAAATCATTTGAAGAAATGCAGCGTCCCGACCCCGAGGTGCGGCTCTACAGATTCGACCTGTTCAAGCAGGTCATCGTCATGGAGGTCAAAAAGGCCAGGCGCTACGGGTTTCCGCTGGCTCTTCTATTGCTGTCTATAGACAACTACGGTGAAATGGCTGGCTGGCTGAGCGCCGAGCAGAGGAAAAACCTCTTTGCCCTGTTGCACAAGACGCTGGTGCGTGACATCAGGGACATCGATATACCCGTCCTGTTCGCCGAGCAGAAGATCCTGGTTGTCATGCCGCACACGCCGATCGAAGGCGCCGTGGTGGTGGCCGATCGCATCCGCGAGCACGTCAAGAAGATCAAGCCGCCCAGCAGCCTGACTCAACTGGCGCTGTCCGTTTCGGTGGCGGTGGCCTCGACGGCCGGGGGCGAGGAGACGAGCTTCGGCAAAATTGTGCAACAGGCGATGCGCGGGTTGGAAGAGGCCGCCATCAAGGGCGGCGATCTGGTGGTTGTCTGTCGCCCGACGCGGCAACCAGGCCAGGCACAGGACGAAATTCCCGGCGGCAAGCTGGGTCCGCGAACGTTCTTCGTCTGAGGTTGCTATTTTTCTGTCGGGTTTCCCCAGGACTTCTTGGCCGTGGCCAACTCCTCCAGGGACTGGGCCGCGGAGGCGGCCTTCTCGCCGCCGGATTCCTTTATCTGGCCCGCGAGCTTTATGAGCAACTCTGCTTCTTCGGCGTTGCGCTGTTTCAGTGAAGACAGCATCCCGGAAAAGACGTCGAAGAAATCCTTCAGTTCGTCGCCCTTGCGCAGGGGACGCGGTTCGGGAACCTGGCCGTCGCGAATTTGGCCCAGGTAGCGCGAAATGATGAAAATAGGACCGGCTACACGGTGAGTGATGAATATGCCCCAGATGAAGAGGGCCAGCGCCATGAGCACCACGAAACCAACCAGGTAGAACAACACCTGGGTGTCGGACTGATGGACCAGCGACTTCATGTCCGAGTCCATCCCGATAAGCTCGCTGTTTACCAGGCTTGTCCGGTAGACGAAAAAACCAAGCAAGGCCGAAACTATCACTCCCACCAGGACGATGATAAACGTATACTTGAGCTGGAATGTGCGATCGATGAGAAAGGTGCGCCGTCGAACTCGTTTCGCATCTACCTGCTCGGACTCGGCTGACATATTTCACCCCTTGAGCATCGATGTGTTAGAATGCGCCAACTTGGCGGATTGTATGCTGCGTATTGGCGTCATGGCAAGATTTTTATCCCTGTCGGCTGCTGCCGTGCTTTTGGTAAGCTGCATGGCCTGTGGTTTGCCCACCTGCCGCGACATGGACGGCGAGATTGGATCCTGCTGCCGGGATACGGCGGACTGCGGGTCGGGCCTCGAATGCTTCAGCGAGTTTCCGGCCGGCCTGTGCAGCCTCGACTGCGCGCCTGCCGGCATCGCCTGCCTCAGCGGTTCGTCTTGCGTGAATATAAAGTCGAAATCCGCGGGGGACATGGGAAGCTTTTGCCTGTCCGACTGCGGCGATGTATTGCCCGCCTGCCGGGAAGGCTATGCCTGCACCCAGACCAGCATTTCCGAAATCAAGGTCTGTTTTCCGGATTGAAATTATCCAAAGGAGTCGAGACGATGATTACCGCAATGAGAACAATCAAGACAATTTCCCTTGCGTGTCTGGCCTGTATCGCGGCTTGCTCGGGGGGGCAAAATGAGAATGTCCGGCCGGCTGCCGCCGAAAGACCGCACCCGCCCCCGCCGGGACCCGCCAGAATTGTCTTGGTGGCCGAGCCGCTCGGCCTGCAGGACGAACACGAACCGTTCAATACCGAGGCGGTCTTCGAGTTCGACCTGCCCCGGCCGCCGCGCAGGGCGCGGCTGAAAATGCGCTATTCTGGAGTGCCGGGGGCATTGAGTGAGGACTACAAAATGGGCCGCTTCCGGGACAAGATAGAACTCAATGATCGCTTCCTGATGGATTTGAATACATACAGCAAGGGCGAGGATCAGGTTGTCGAATACACCAAGTGGATATCTGTGGGAATGTTGCATCGACACAACAAGCTGGTTTTTCAAAGCGGGGACGATGGAAATCGCGAAGGGAGGCCGAACCACGACGAGTTCGACCTCCGTTCGGTGGTGCTTGAATTCGACTGGTGATCGTCAGGGAGCGCCGGGCCCGCCCGGATGCGGGCCATCGCCCGGCCCGTCGCCGCCCTTGCGGCGCCGCATGCGGCGCTCGCGGTGCTCGCGGCGCTTGAAGCGGCGCTGGGCCTGGAACATCTGAAGTTTTTCCCACTGCTCGGGCTTCAGCAGGGCGCGCACGTCCAGCATCAAGCCGACCCGGTTCTTCTTCAGCTTGAGTTCGAGCGCCGAGATCTTCTCGACCTGGGAGAAAACAGCCGACTTGCTGGGCTTGTCGGAATCCATCAAGTGCCGCAGGTCGAGGCGGGCCTTTTGCACATCGTGTTTGACATCCAGTTTTTCCCGGTCGGCCTTGTAGGTCAAGTCGTCGATCTTTTTGATCTGGGCGTCGGTCAGGCCGATTTCACGCAAAACCTTCTTTTTCAGCGCCGGCGGGCCCTTGCCGGCGCTGGCGACGCCCGGGCCGAGGCACAAGGCGATCGCCGTCAACATGATCACGGAAATTCTTTTCATGACATTTCTCCTTTACAGCCAGTTATTGGAAAGCGCTTCCTCGAGATATTCGTAATCGGGCGGCAGAACGAGCCTGTCTTCTTCTTGTTGTTCCTGCTGCTCGAAAAGTTCCTGCGTCGCGAAAAGAGCCGAATCCGAGTCGAGTTGCATATCGCCGGAATCCTCCGCGTCGGCGATCTCGCCCACATCGTCCAGCAACAAGAGCAGTCTCTGGCCCGCGGCCTCCCGGTCGGGTGAGTCGAGGCGTCGCGCCACAAAGGTGGCCACGACCGCCAGGCACACCAGCAGACTCAAAGACATTAAGACCAAGCGGCGGTAAACAGGGCGCATGCCCGCGCTCGCGGGAAGCGGGGATTCGTCGATCTGCCGGTGGGCCGCGGCTGCCGACTCGATCGAGACATAAGTTTCGAAAAATGTGCCGCAGTCGGGGCAGTCGTCCAGGTGGCGCCGTTCGTTTACAGTCAGTTCCTCCGCGGACACAAGCTTACGCTGAATCTGGTCACATTTGTTCATTTGACACCTCCGGCGTGCTATTTCGGCTCGCGGCGTTGTGTGCCGTGCCCGTGGGTGCCGCGCGAATCCGTTGCAGGGCCCTGACCAGATGGGTCTTGACCGTGCCCGATCCGATCCCGGTGGCCGCCGATATCTCCGCGATTTTCATCTGCTCGAGATAGCGCAGGGCGAAGATGGTTCTCTGGCGGGCGGATAATTTATCCATGGTCGAGCGCAGAAGCCGGGCCTGCTCGCGCAGGCTCGCCTTTAGCTCTGGTGAAGCCGAGCCGGGCTGTCGATCTCGCCCCAGGCGCAAGAGGCCGGCCACCCGGCGGGACAAAGAGCGGCGCCGTAGCTTTTTCAGACCCTGGTTGATGATTATTCGCCTGACCCAACCAGCCAAGCTGCCCTCTCCGCGAAAGTCGTCGATTGCCAAGTGGGCCTTGAGCAGAGCGTCCTGGATGAGATCCCGCGCATCTTCCTCGTTGCCGAGCAGTCTCCTGGCCAGCCTCAGCAGGCGGCCGTCCTCGTCGGCGGCGAGCCGAGCGAGAGCATCCGCCGTTGTCGGCCGGCTCAATGACTGCTTTTCGGAAAACCGTTCGTATGTGATCGCATCAGCGTGCATGTTTTCCTTCCCGTCAACCATATAGACCCCTGCTGAGTAGAGTCGACATACCCAGGAAGTAAAACACCTGCCCGGACACTTGGAGAAACTGTTCCTTCAAAGGGGGCAACTCACTTGGATGACTTGCTTTTTTCTTTTTGGGGCGCAGCTTTCGGGCCTTTCTTGTGGTCTTTTTTACAAAGGCCGAAGGCCGCGGCCAGTTCGCCCACCACGCGGACGTAATTACGAGCCGGGTTGTAGCTGTAGATGGCGCGATAGTTGGGTTTGCCGCGCTGCACGAGTTTCCCCTGCTGCCAGCCTTGCCGATGCAGATAGTTGGCCGCCGAAGCCAGCGCGTCTTCCCATTTGTCGAGATCGATTTTTCCGTCCTTGTCAAAGTCAACCCCGTAGGCCTGGATGCTGGACGGCATGAACTGAACCAGGCCGATCGCGCCGGCGTAGGAGCCCTTGACCGCCAGGGGATCGTCCGGAAACACGCGCAGCAATGCCAGCAGCTCTTTTTGTCCCCAGTGCCGACGCCGGTCGTAGTCGAAGACCACGGTGACCAGGGCGTTGAAAGTGGAAAAATCGCCGAGGTGGGCTCCGAAGCGGGTCTCGGTGGCTATCAGGCCCGCCAAGACCGCCCGGTCGACGCGATATTTCTTCTCGATCGAATCCAGAAGCTTACTTCGCTCGGCGAGGAATTTCTTGCCGGCGGCCAGCACTTTTGGGTTTACGAATATGGCTCTGTACCTTGGATAAGGCAGTTTCTCAGCAGGTCGTGAGAAGCGCCGCATCACCTCGGGAAGCAGGCGCACTCTTCTGTCGCCGAACCACTTGCGCAGCTTTGCCTCTTCGATGCCCGAGGCATTGAGATCGCCGAGCAGCTTCTGTAACCTGCCGGCCCGCTCGGGATCAGTAAGGCCCAAAAGGCCGGCCCCGTCTCCCTCGGGCGCGGTCAGGCGCCCGCCGGCCGCGAAGCCGGGAGCGCTGTGCCGAAAATCGGACCGGCTCAACTCTCGTATGAGTTCCACGCCCCGGCCGTCTGGATCGGGCCGAGCCCCGCCCGGTTTGATTTGCCGGGTGGCTCGCAGCCGGCCGCCCAGGAACTCTCCGGTCGTTTTTGAAATCTCGACGCTCAGTACCACTGCCCGCCCAAGCGGGCCCGAGAGATTGAAGCGCGCGTAGGTGCAGAAGTTGCCCAGGCTGTAGGCAATCAGCCTGCGCTTGTAGACCTCGAGCCCGCGCAGCACGTGGGGCCCGTGACCCAGGACGAGATCGGCTCCGGCGTCGATCACCGCGTGGGTGAATTTTCTCAGTTCTCCGCGCGGCTCTGTGTCCAGGAGCTCCATCTCGTAAGGGACGTGCTGGGCACGGCTGCCCTCGCTTCCACCGTGGAAGCTGACTATGACTATGTCGTGCGAGCGGTCCGCGTCGGCCACGGCCTTGGCGGCGGCGTCGATATCGAGCAGGTTGTATGAATGCTCGGCCGTGGTGAAAGCCAACAGCGCGACCTTGGCGCCCTTTATTTCGAACTCGGCCAGATCGCCGACCGGGCCAGAGTGGGCGATGCCGGCCGCATCCAGGGTCTTGATGGTGCAAAGCCTGCCCTCCTCGCCGAAATCCATGGCGTGGTTGTTGGCGATGCCCAAGACGTTGAAGCCCGCCGCTTGCAGGTTTTTGACGTAGGAGGTCGGGGTGCGGAAGGCGTAGCAGCCGCGCGGGGAAGAGCATTTCTCGGTAGTGCCTCCGTCGGCCAAAGGACCTTCCAGGTTGCCGAAGACGATGTCGCCTGTGAGCAGGTTGGCCACCGGCTGCAGCAGCGAGACCCCGTCGTCCGGGGGCAGGAACTCCGTGGAGGGGTAGGCGGTGCCGAGATTGACGTCACCGACCGCGGTGACTATCAGAGCGTCGTCGTCAGCCGCTTCGGCTGCCCAAGAGGCTATCGCCGGTATAAGATACACAAACACGAGTAGCGCGCGGCGGGCTGCCGTCATCAGGGACTCTCCGGACGGTCGTTGCCCCCGTTTGTCTGCAGGCCGAAACGTTTCACCATGCGCAGGTATAGTTCGCTGTCGATAGACAGCAGGCGGCAAATCTGCTCTTGTTTTTCTTGCTCGTCGCCGTCCTGCAGGCGGGAGAATTGCTCGCTGATCTCCGTAAGCAACAGTTCATCCACTTCCTTTTCGATGCCCAGATCTTCTAGGTACTTTTCCCTGGTCAAAGCCAGGTTCAGGCGTTCGTTGAAGGTGGCCTGCTCGAGCACCTCGTCCTTGAACTCGTTGCGGATCCGTGTGCTCTCCTCCTGAAGGCCGAGCTCTTCGATGCGCCGGCGCAACTTGTCGATGGTCAACTTCATCTTCTGGGAGGTCTTGACCAGCGAGCCGCGCTGCTTGGTCAGGTGCCGGCAGAGAATCTCGCCCTCTCTTTTCCTTAAAGCCTCGCCGAGATCGTGATAGTGGACCGAGCGTAGAACATCTTCTTCCTCGAGCGGTACTCCCGGCAGACCCTTGAAGTTTTCGTTGAGACGCAAGATCAAATCGCCGCGATCTAATTTAATCTGATTGATAAAACCGGACAGCAGCTTGTGGCCCTTCTCGTCGTAAAGAATCGAAAACACTCCGCGTGTTCCGGTGCGCCCCTTCTCGACGATGGCCTGATTGCGCGAACCCGGGGGCGGCGGTAACGGGTCGGACGAGGTCTGCTTGTCCGTAATCTTGCGTTCCTTGGAGCGCAGGCGCTGGTAGTGCATCGAGCACAACCCGCGGCTGCGCGCCGGCCGATCGCAGCCGGGTTCGGTGCAGTTGGAGTCGTCCGACGATGTTTTACGCGGATCGATTCGATAACTGACGGTCGGGCGCACGGGGTTGCGGTTCCGCGGCCGGCTGGAGATGGGCGGACGGTTGGAGATGGACGCAAGTGGCACGCTAGGGACAAATGGAGTCTTCAACACCGGCGCTGCCTGCACGCGTGCCGCGCGCAAGCGCTCGACCTCCTGTTGCAGCCCATCGACTTTTTTCTCGAGCCCTTCTATCAGGTTCACGATCTTGCCGACATCGAGAGACTGATCAAGGCCCCGGGTCACGCCATTCGCAACCGAGACGCTCAGCATCTCGACCAGTTTCTCGATCTGATCCTGCTCCGTCGGCGATTCCCGCCTGTCCTCGGACATGCCAACCTCCCTGCCTACCCGTTTGTCTAATAAAGCGACCGCATTTCCCGAAGGGAAACGGACATTGCCCGTCAAGCAAATCCCCGATCGTCAAAAAGGAATCGATGCCCTACATCAAGGCGTCGCCTAACCCTCAGTGGCGCCAGGTTACAAGAAGGATGATCGAGCCGATCACCCACCAGACATTGTTACCTGTACCAGATCTTGACACACCGGTCAACGCCATTGCGAGGCAGGTGCCGCAATACCCGCGGCGAAAACAGAACGGGTTGAATATATTGGTCTTAATTTGCTTCCTGGGCCAACAGGTGAACCTGCTCCAACACTAACCCCGTGGTCTGGGGCCCGAGGGACATCTCTCGTTCGTATCCGAAGCGGGGATCTTTCCACTGGCGCGGGGTGATCATGTAGGCCAGGTGATCCATGCCCAGGGTGATGATCATCTTGTAACGCGCCCGCAGTTCGGCCGCGATCTTGCGTCCGAAGGCCGGCGTGACCTCGCCCGGGATGGTGATTATCTGCAGTGGGCCGATGTTTATTAGGGCCGCCTCGGTTATCAGGCGGCCGTCGTGCAGCGGGCGGGGCTCGATCAGATGCAGATTCATAGCCAGTGCCACTATACCGTCGGCCTTGATTGGCAGCTCGAAGTGGCGCGTGAAACGCTCTATGCGCGGGCGGGGGATCTCTTCCATACCGCCGATGGCCTGACGGATGACCCCCTCGGCCAACGCGCCGCCCAGTTTGTTCCTGAAGGCGATGCGCTCGGATTCCGGATCGTCGGGATCATTGGCCGGCTCGAGCATGCCCCCGGCCGGGCCTGAGAAGAACAGGGTCGTGCCGCCCAGGGCGGCGTCCACCTGGCGGCAGAGTACTCCCGGCCAGTCTGCGCTCAGCCAGCGGTTATTGTCCTGCAGGGCCTCGGCATGGTTGCCGAAATCGACCAGCGTGCCGATTGTGAAACCGTCGCGGCCGGCGGCCCTGAGCACCAGCACTTCGCGCGGGACATCTTCGGGCTCGCGCATGTTGACCACCAGGCCCCGGGGTGCATGGAAGCGACCCAGGTAGAGCCTGGCCGGGCGGGCACGGGCCACCGCGCGCAGGATGGCGCCGGCCACCTTCTTCTCCACCCAGTTCAGATAATCGCGATCGACGCCCGATTTGATCGGGATCATCCCCAGCACCGGCTCACCCCACAGGCCCTCGGTGTCCGGGCCGGCATGGTTGTGAGTCGAGGCGATCAAGATGCTGTCGGAGTGCTTGCGCGTTACCCGGGCACGGATGCGATCTACGCGCTGGTGCATGAAGCCGATGAACTCCAGCGATACCAGCACCAGTGCCTGGCGTCCGGAGTCGAGATAGAGCACCCGGGCATGGACGTCGTCCAGCACACCCTTGGAATGCTTGCGCCAGTGGCCGTGCCCGGCGATCCTGACACCCGGCTTCTTGGGGGTCAGCTTGACGATGGCCGAGCCGGCGATGAAATCGGGATGCTGCATGGCGGCCCGTCGGGCCCGGAATTCGTCGAACCAGTAGCCGGCGATGGGCCGCGCCACCGGCGCCAACGGAGGCTGCGCATGGCAGGCGGCCAAAGACATCGCCAAAGACGTCGCCAGAAATACAAGAAATCTCTTCATTCGTATTTCCTTTCCCGCAGGCGGACGTGTATCTTTGAGGTCACGGGCCAGCCGCAGTCGTCGAAGGCGAACTCGATCGCGCCTACCACCGGAGGAACATCGAGTTTCGTGAATTTGAGTCCGGGGTGATCGGGTAGACACTCGCGGGTAATCGTGTCGATCAAAGCGGGATGCGCGCCCTGCTGAAAGATCGAACCGCCAAAGACGATATTGACATCGGGATGATCGCCAAACAGGCGCTTTAGGATCACTTTGACCGCACATGCGATTCTCTTGCCGGCATCGTCCAGAATTGTGATAGCCACATTGTCTTCGGCACTCGCGGCCTCGAAGACCAGAGGCGCAAGCGTACCCAGGTCGAGGGCCGGCAGGTCTGAGTCGTAATACTCGTATTCGATGATGTCCACGATAGTCGCAAGATCGAGGTGCCGGCAGATCAATTGATCGAGAAGGGTCTCGGGGCCGCGGCCGTCGCGGCCCATCATGGCCGCCACCACGGCCGCTTGGCCGAGTTGGCCGGCCGAGCCGTAGTCGCCGGACAGATGTCCCAGACCGCCCACCCCGAGAGTCTGGCCGGCCTTGTTGCGGCCGATGGCATTGGAGCCGGTGCCGGCGATCAAGGCGATCCCCACCCCGTCGGGCGTGCCGGCCCGCAGGGCTATCAGCGTGTCGTTTTCCAGCCGGTAGACGGGACAGGGCGCAATGGGCCTTGTGAAGTCGCGCACGCGCTCGAAATCACGCGGGCGGTCGGCGCCGGAGATGCCGTAACATACGGCCGCGAACGCTTGCGGCTCAAGGCCGGCCTGCCGGGCGGCCTGCCGCACGGCCAGATCGATCTGCCCGGCGGCGCCGGCCGTACCGCAGGCCTGGAAGTTGGCGCAGCCGGCGTGTCCGATGCCGCACACCCGGCCGTCCTCGGTGGCCACGGCCGCCACCGTCTTGGTGCCGCCGGCGTCGACTCCCAGGACGTGTCGCATGATTCGGGCGCCTCAGCCGCGCGAGCGCAGCCAGATCTCGACCGGGGTCTTGATGCCTTCCGGCGGTGTGTAGGGCAACTCGATGCGCCGGCCCTCGGCCGCCGAGGCGTAACAGGCCATCATGATCTCGAGCACCTGCCTGCCGTCTTGGCCGCTCTCGCTGGGTTCAGAGCCGTTACGCATACAGTCGAAGAAATGGCTGTCTTCCTGCGGGTAGCCGTTGTTCCAGTTCCACTCGTAGTCGGGGAATGTCCAACCGCGCGCAGCGGGGGCGTAGTCGCCGTAACCCTGCAGCGAGTAGACGTTGAGCCCCATGCCCTTGAGCAGGTCGGCGTGGATCACGCCCTGCTTACCGAAGACGTGGGTGATCGAGTCCATCCCACCCAGCAGCGCCCAACTCGATTCGAGCAGGGCGGTTTGACCGGTTTCGAACTCCAGCAGGATGATGACGTCGTCCTCCATCTCGGTCTTGTCCTTGTGCAGCACCGTGTCCATCCAGGCGCTGACAGCTCGCACGCGCGGCTTGCCCAAGAACCAGCGCGCGAACTCGATCGAGTGGCAGCCCATATCCATTAGAATCCCACCGCCGGCTTTTTCCGCCTGCCAGAACCAGGGCGAGTAGGGCCCCTCGTGCTTCTCGACCTGGCTGACCCGGTAGACGTCTCCCACGCCGCCCCCGTCTGCGATTTGTTTGGCGCGCACGTACTTGGGGACGAAGCAGAGTTCCTCGGCGTAGCACACCAGCACGCCCTTCTTGCGGGCGCGCTCGATTATCCGGTCGGCCTCGGCCAGCGTCAGGCAAAGCGGTTTTTCGATGATTACGTGCCTGCCGGTCTCGATAATATCGACGGCCAGAGATGCGTGCAGGAAGTTGGGCACGCCGACGATGACCGCGTCGATGTCTGCCTCCTCGAGCATGCTCTTGTGATCGGGGAAAGTGTCCTCGATTTTTCTCGTTTTGACGAAGGCCGCACCACGCTCGCGATCGGTATCGCAATGGGCGGCCACGCGGGCGCCTTGAAGGCCGGCGATGGCGTCGCAGTGAACACCGGCTATAAATCCCGAACCGATGATGCCGACCTTGATCTCCTTCATATTGCCTCTCCCGCAAGCTCGCCGGAGTGTCTCTGGATCTTGCGGATCGCCTCGGCGATTGCCTCCATCTGGGTTCGGCCCGCCATCAACAGCGGATGGTGCAGCCAGATCGCTTCTTGGTATGCGGCCTTCTCGGCTATCGGGCAATCGATCTGGTCTGGATCGATGCGTTGGCCGTATCTATCATTGATGGCCGGGAATCGATCGGCGCCGACCGTAAAAAGCGGGCTCTTGTAAACCGGGATATAGAAGTCGCCCTCGGCGGGGATTCCCTCGGCGCTGAGCGCCTCGACGAAGCGGTCGCGCGGAGCGCCGCCGAAGGCCTCCGGATCGTAACGCAGGATGAACTGGTAGATGCTGCGGTGGGTGACGCGCTCGTCGCGCGCAAGCGGGGTTATGCCGTCTATCTCGTCGAGCAGTTCGGACAGGTAGTCGGCGTTGTGCTCGCGCAAGACCCGTTCGGGCTCGAGCGCCCCCAGGCGCACCATGAGTAAAGCGGCCTGGAATTCGGTCATGCGGTAATTGCCGGAAAAGAGCGTCCCCTCGAAGCGATCATAGCCCGGCTCCTTGCGTCCGCAGTTGACGTAAGACTGGCAGCGTTGCTCGAGTTCCTCGTCGCTGGTGAGGATCATGCCGCCTTCTCCGGCGGTCATCAGTTTCGAACTCTGGAAGGAAAACGAGCCCAACTGGCCATGTGAGCCTGCGCCCTTGTTCTTCCACTTGGCGCCGTGCGCGTGGGCGCAGTCTTCGATCAGCACCAAGTCGTGCTTCTCGGCGATGGCCACGAGCGCATCCAGGTCGGCCAGCGAGCAGCCGAGGTGCACCGCGATGATGGCCCGGGTGCGCTCGCCGATGGCCGCCTCGACTGCGGCCGGGTCGAGGCAGTAGTTGTCGGCGTCGATGTCGGCGAAGACCGGCACGGCGTTAACCATTACCGGCGCCCCGGCGGTGGCGATCCAGGTGTAGGGCGTGACGATCACCTCGTCGCCGGCCTTGATGCCGGCCGCGCGCAGGGCGACCTCGAGGGTGACCGACCCGTTGGCGGCGCAGATGCCGAAGGCGGCGTCGTGGGCGGCGGCAAAGGCGCCGGCGAATTCGCGTGCCCGTTGGTTGGGCGAGGGATAGCCGCCCCAGTTGCGCGATTCGAGTACCTCGGCCAGCGCCTGGCGGTCTTCGTCGGTGTAGACCGGCCATGGGGGCCAGAAGTCGGTATAGGTCCGCGGGCCACCAGTAAGAGCCAGCTTGCCCATGATTCACCTCCAGAAGACAGAGATGTACTCCGTCACCCGGGCCGGGTCAAGGGGGCAGGGGCCCTAAAGACGTGGCGGCTTTTCATGCAGGATGCCGAATATTTGAGTCTACTGAAATATCGTCTTGACTATATTTCAGTACGATGTATTATAGTCAGGTGCTTTCACGTCAACCATACGTCCAGCTCTGGAAGGAATTGTCGGCCGAGAAGAGCATGGTGCTGCTTGCCGGTCCGCGGCAGTGTGGCAAGACAACGCTTGCGAAGATGATAGCCAAGGAATTTTCGCAAAGCGTGTACTTCAACTGGGATATCATTACAGACAAACGCAGGTTATTGGAGGATCCATATTTTTTCCAAGATGTGCTTCGCAAGGATGAGTCGTGGCCGCTTGTGTTGTTCGACGAGATTCACAAGTACTCAGACTGGAAGAACTACCTGAAGGGCGTCTACGACCGGTTTCATGAACAGTTCCAATTTCTTGTGCTGGGAAGCGGCAGGCTCGATCTCTACCAGAGAGGAGGCGACTCCCTTGCCGGGCGTTACCATCTCTGTCACCTGTGGCCGCTCACGCTTGCCGAGTTGCATTGCCGGGGAAACGATTTTGCCACATTCAAAAACGATCCTCTACGCCTGTGCGACACGGATGTCTCCGGCTGCCAATCCACCTGGCGGATGCTGGCGACTCACAGCGGCTTTCCCGAGCCTTTCCTTTCGGCCAGGAAGACAACCTATCACCGTTGGGCAGCCGCCTATTACCGCCAACTGATTCGCGAGGACATCCGGGATCTGACCGGGATCAAAAACGTCGAGACACTGGAGTTGCTTTTTTCCTTGCTGCCCTCGAAGGTGGGGTCGCCGCTGTCAATACCCGGCCTGGCTGCCGATCTGAGAGTTGCCTACAACACGGTCAGAAGCTGGTTGACTACTCTCGATCGCTTCTACCTCGCTTTCACGCTGACGCCCTGGACCAAGAACATCCAGCGCTCGTTGCAAAAGGAGCGCAAGACATACCTGTTCGATCCCGCGCTGATTGACGATGCAGGGGCCAGATTTGAAAACATGGTCGCCATAGAGTTGCACAGAGCCGTCTCGAACTGGAACGACATGGGCTGTGGGCGCATCGGCCTGTATTTCATACGCACCAAGGAAGGACGCGAAGTGGACTTCGTTCTATGTGAAAACCGCCGGCCATTTCTGCTGGTCGAGGCCAAACACAAGAACGATCATCCCGACGCCAACCTGAAACGTTTTCAGTCAGCCCTGGGAGTTCCGGCCGTCCAGTTGGTCGAGCAAGGAGATGGATTCAGGCGCCTGGACAACGAAGGCAAGCCCTTGCTCATCGCTCCGGCCGCGCGCTGGATTCCTAATCTGCCTTGATTTACCCCTGGCGAAAGCCATCACTAGCCCGCCTACTCGTCCCTCCCCCCCGGTGTCGCGGAAAAATTGAGGTGGAAGAATTTAGGTTCGGTCAAAGAATCCTTCGCGGTTTGCCCATGACAGGAACTCGGCGCTACCGTTGCAAGGGAACCATGCCCCTCCGGCGATCAACTCGTCTATCAACGTGGCCGCCTCTTCTTGACGGAGGAGCCCGTCGCAAACGCTTTTGACCAAGAGTCGGAGCGTTCGTTGCGGCGTGATGCCTTGCTCCTTGGCAATGACGATTGCGTACTGGTCGTCGGAAAAGAGAACCCCTCCGTGTACCTTGATCCAGGCCAGCGCCGATGCCTCGCCGACGTTTCGGCCCTTGCGGTCCACCAACCTCCTTGCAAACTCGGCGAAGTACCCGAGTTCTTCAGGGCTATCCACCGGCACCTTCTCCAGCCAACGCTGCTCACCAACCGAAATCAATGCCGGATTAGCAGGAATTCCGCGCTCGATCTCATCGATTATTGCCCGGGTCGTAACCCGACGCACACTGCTCGCGGTTAGCTTGTCGAGCACCTCGAGCCTGTCCGCCCTGGCGAAGCAGCTCAGAACAGATGTGTCGAACACCAAGGTCATCGGGCGGGGCCGGGATCGATCTCCGCCCGGAGGGCTTCCAGCCGGGGAATGCCCTGTGCGGGCAGGTCGTCCTCCTCGACGGTGTCATGCAACATCTCCACGGCTCGTGCTTTGGTGATCTTGTAGCTCTTGTAGGCCTTGATCACAGCCTGCGCAAACCTCGGCGGTACGGAGGGTGGAACAAGGTCCTCGCGTACCGAAACGCCGAGTTCCAGGTAGTCGTGGCGACGCGGCGGATCGAGTTCCAGTTGCCTGAGCAACCGCTGGGCGAACAGGCCCAGCCTGCTAAGCTGGGAACAGACTGCCGTCCAGCTGAGGCCGAACTCAACTGCCAAGATGATCGCGGCGCTGCGGGGATTCTCGTTGCCCTCCAACTGCTTCCATCGCTCACTGGCCGCCCTGCCGGGCAGCAAGAGGTGTATGGCGAAGGCGTTGATCAGCTTCTCGCGGGAACGGGCCGAGAGGTCGACTACCCACTCCGCGGAGTATGGATCCTGGAACACATGGTGTCCCAACTCGTGAGCCATGGTGAATCGTCTCCGGCCGGTCGGCGTCCTGCCGTTTATCAGTGCGACACCGTCTCGCTGCCCTGCGGCCAGATAGGAACCATCCAGGGTGTCGTCCCCAAGGTCGACGGAGAAAGCGTACAGCCCGACGCGCTCCGCAACCCGCTGGAGATCCCACACCGGCCCAGGGGCGATGTCGACGTGCTTGCGAAAGGCCTCTGCGACCGCCTCGGCGTCCTTGGCCGTTTTCGCCTTTTTCCTCGGGTAGAACGGCTTGTCCACCGCCAGGACACCTAGTTCCTGTAATAGCCCGACATCCCGGGCCAGGTCTTCCAGGGCGATGTCCGCTGGTGAGTCGTCCATGACCTCCCTCCGGCGGGCGTCGCGGCGGCCCGCCGCGGCCTTGGACGGCCGCACAACGAACCAGTCGATAGGACGCCTCAGGATCTCCGCCAGCCGAGCCAGCTCGAGCGCATCAAGCCCGCGCTTACCGGACTCGACCTTGGTCAAGGCCGTGCGATCAATCCCGATCTTGCTGGCAAGCTCCTGCTGGTTGAGGTGGGAGGCGTTCCTGGCGCGCGCCACTCGCTCCCCCAGCTCCTTCCATTCGTTTCTATTTCTTGGCATTGTGCGAAAATAGCACAATGGTTTTCAGGGGTGCAAGTGAAACTTTATTCCCCGCCTACTAGTCCATGTTGTAGAACTCTTCCTTGCTTAAAGAGAGCTGCTCCACGTCCGTCTTTATCGAGCCGCCGCAGTTGGGGCACGAATCCAGTTGTTGATCGAGAGGCAGCTCGGCGCCGCAGTACTGGCAGCGGCGGATGGTCAGGCGTGGCATGATGTCGGGAAAGACGTAGTAGATCTCTCCTTCGCGTTTTTGCAAGCGGCACAGGTTCATCACCCGCATCTCGCCGAGCACCTTGTCGGCATGTGGAAAACGGCGGCCCAGGGCTGCGCGGATGTCGGCCTCGGACACCTCACCGTTGCGCTCTTTTGCCAGCTGCATGATCTCGGCTCGAAGCTGCTCCGGCAACACCATGTCCGCCTGCTTGAAGAAACGGATGCCCATGCCGGCCAACACGCCGCCCAGCGCCAGCGAAACCGCGGCAATTACGAAACGGTAGACCCGCCCGGCTGAACCCATGATGAAAAGCAGCCCGAACAAGACCAGCAGCACGCCGAAGACAACCAGGAATATGGCACCGGCGCGCTTCATGATCTCACCATTGCGAGTTCGCCTGACGGCTCAACTCTTGTCCCATGGTTTCGAAGTATTTCTTGATCTCTCCCTCCGTGTATACCTCGGTGATCCGGGCGCGGATCCGCTCGGCAAACTCCTTTGGGTGCAGCGAGTGATCCACGGATACGGCGGAGGCCAGGGCATCGAAGTTGCTTCCGTAGGCCAAGCTTTTTTGCGGAACGTTGATTTGCAGTTTTGGCAAGGGGTACTTGTTCTCCGAGTCGATCATGTCGACGACGCTGCTTCTGAAGGCCGCCAGTCCCGAAATCAAGCCGCGCACCAGGCCGATGATTTCCTGGCAGGCGCGCATGCCTTCACCGAAGCGTGTATGGTGCAAGTTGATCTCGGCGATCTCCTCTATCGATCCTGAAAAATCGGGACGGTCTGCTGTAAGCCTCGCGGCGCAGATATGGCAGAAATGACAACCGGGCGGATTGGGTTGCTTGCAGCGCGGGCAGGCAGGATCATTGGGTCCGGGCTTGGGCAGGTTGGGCTTGCGAGTGAAGAGTACCGCCTCCAAGGTGCTGCGCTGGATGATTTGCTGCCTGCTTGCCTCGATATGTTTTATCTTGGTTTGCCAGGCGGCCGCCTCGGTGCGCAACTCGACCCAATCGGCCTTGCTCTTTTCGTCCCTGGCCGTGTGTTCACCATCGAATTCTTTCCATTTTTGGCGCAGCCTGTCGATTTGCGCGGCGACATCGGACTGCTCACGACCGAGGCGCTTGCGGATCTTCTGCAGCTTGCGCATTCTGAAGAGGTTCGTAAAGAAACCGAAACCGTGGCCCAACTCGCGGATACGCCCGTTGAACTCGGCGATCTGGGCCAAGAAGTTTTCGTTTCGAGTCTTTAGTTTTTCCTCTTCGCGATCGAGACGGATATTCTTCTTGTGAACTTTCTTCTCTTCGTGCAACGCGGCCTTGCGCTTTTCCTCGGCCTGACGGGCTATCTTGTCCCGTTCCTTCCCGAGTGACTCGATCTCGGTGTCAAGGTCCCTCTCGGCATTAGACCTGGCCTCGGCGAGCGCCTTGGTCAGATCGGGAGAGAGTTCGTTCGGATGGGACAGAATGTGCGACTGAAGTTGTTCGAACTCGCTATCGCGAACCTTGGTGACCTCCGAAAAAAAAGTCTCGTACTTTTCCTGCAACCCGACAAGATCACGTTCAACTTTTTTAAGCAATGCGCTGCGCTCGTCGATGTAGCTCGAAAAATCCTTTAGTCTTGCCATGATCGTTTCTCCAGCTTTCAGCCTGGTCTGACGCCGAAGCTCCCCCCCGCCGCGCGTTTATTCTGCCAGCGCCGCCGCGCTCGCACGTCGTCCGAGTAAGGCCGGGGGATTTCGGTGAAGTCGCCGGCTGCGTCCCAGTAGAGCGGACAGGCCCCACCGCAGATGTCACGTTCGGGGCATTTGCGGCAAACCGGCGGAATGAATCTCTTCTCGCGCCAGTAGCGGGCGGCACGGCTAGTGTAGATCTTTTCGAAGGGAAGATCGATCAGCGAGCCGATTCCCTCCTGAAACGAAGAGCAAGGCAGTACCTGGCCCGACGGGTCGACCGATAGGATGCCGTCCACGCAGGCGCATGCCTTGGCGCCCATACCATGCAAGACCGGGTTGAAGATGCAATATGGAATTGGAGAGTACCACACCAGCTTGATGCCTGCCCGTTGAGCGCATTCGATCAATCCGGGCAGTATCTCGGCGACCTGGGTGTATGTCACGCCAACACCATGATCTTCCAGTGCACTGCCGGTGCGGATGACCATGTTCATAGACATGGTTTTCTGCCCCAGGCTCCCGGCCAGAAAGTGGATCGTCTCTTCGGCCCGATTGATGTTCAAGGCGCACAGGGTGGTGTTGGTGTGGACGTGAATGCCGAGGCGCCTCAGGTTGTCGACTCCCGCAAGCGTCTTGCGATGTGCCCCTTTCCTGCCGACGACGGTGTCGTGTACGGAAGCGTCCGACGCTTCCAGCGATACCTGGGCCGAGTCCAGCCCCGCTTCCACCAGGCTTGCGGTGTAGTCGGCGTCGGCAAGTCGAATGCCGTTTGTAATAAGGTTTATTCTGAAACCCACCTGCTTGCCGTAGGCGATCAGCTCCGGAAGGTTTGGCCGCAGAGTTGCTTCACCGCCGGTAAAACTCAGCGAGGGAACGTGCGCCTGATGGAAGATCTTGTCCATCACCCGCTTTACCTCGTCCGTGCTCATCAATCGATGTTCGCCCGCGCGGTGGGGGCTGGACGCATAGCAGAACAGACAGCGGTTCTGGCAGGCGTAGGTCAGGGCGATCTCGGCCAGCGACGGGTAGGCGACCATGTCACGTTTGAAGGAGCCAAAGCTCAACGCCTCGCGCGGAGCGAAGTCTTCGTTGAGGATCGCAGCCACGGCGTCGATCAACTTCCCGGTATCGGCAAGTAGTTGTTGCGGCACTACATCGAGGATCGGAGACAAACCGGCAAGCACCTCAGCCGCAGTTCTTCCCTCGCGATTGTATAGCGCAGCCAGAATCACGGCCGCCGAGTCGTTGAGTTTCATCATCTTGTCGGGCCGGATCATCAGCAGGTTGTCCGCCCGGCGGATGAACACGGCCTCGCGCGAGCGCCTGATGAAATCGTCTATACGCCTGTGAGAAGCGCCTGAGTCCATCTCAGAACCCCCCCGCACACGAAGAGACACAGGCCGAGTGGCAAGCCGAATGACAGGCACAGGCAGAGTGACATGCCGAATGACATGCAGAGTGGCAGGCCGAATGACAGGCCGAATGACAGGCCGAATGGCAGGCGTCGTAGCCGACGGCGATTGACTTGGCGATGGGTGAAAGCTCAAAGCCGGCGGCGCCGGAGGCGCCGGGCGTTTCGGCTTGCGTGGCAAGAGACTTGTTGTCGAAGTTGAACAGATTCTCCAACTTGTCCACCGTGGCACGCGCCCCGCTCTCGATGCTTTCTACCAGTCCTTCCGAGAAATCCTGAACCCGGTCCACGGCCCCGCTCAGGGTTACAAATTCGCGTGAGGCGCCCAGTGCCGAGAGGGGAGAGTCAAGCGCTGTCTCGGAGCCGATTGGCCGGAACGTGCCCGAGAGATTCTGGAAGAACAGGTCGTTGAGGTAAAGATCCTGGTAGTGGCTGTTGAAGTAGACCGCCCGGCTGCTTTCTCCCATGCGGCGCAGAGCATTCCACTCCGAGTCGCTCCGTTGCCGGATATGTTGCCAGGTGGCGTCCTGATCGGCGCGCCACATCTTTTCCTGGACCGCTTTGTTCAGAACATCGATAACATCGCGCACACCCTGCCGGGGCAGCGTTCCTTCCTTGGTGAGGTTCCTGAGTAAAGCGCTTTCGGCAGGTGTGGATGCCTGGCTGGCGTCGAGCACCCGAAGCTGCAGCGGATTGCGGCTGAGGATCTGAACCGCCATCTTTTGGTGCAAACCGAGCACCAGCAGGTTGATGGCCTTGATGGGTCGGTCGATCACCAGCGCTGCTTCTGAAGGCGGGAGTTCGGGAACGTAGCCTTCTTTCTGAAAGGTGGCCACGGTGATCTCGGGCGCGACGTAGGCGGGACCCTTTTTCTCGAGCCAGGTGTCGATCAGCGGATGCAGCCTGAGCAGCCAGACCAGCACCGCGAACAGTCCGGACAGAAGCAGCCACAAGAGACGAAACGGCACAAGCAGCGCCGTCCAGCCGAACAGGGTTCCCTTGGTCGGGTGCAGCCACTTGAACTTGCCCGCCGGCAGCAGCATATCCTTGATCAGCCGGGTGCCGGCGATCTTGTCGATGATCCACAGCAGCCATCCCACGGCGATCAGCCAGCCCAGCAGCCCGATGCCGTTCAGCAAGAAGGCGTAGATCGACAATTTGAGCAACTCGCCGCCGAAAGTCTTGGCCTGTCTCTTCTCGCGAGCGGTCAGCTCACCGCTGAACAAGTGCCAGGTGATCAACCACAGCTCGGTCGTCACGGGCTTGTCGATCTCGAAAGGATCCGCGGGCAGATAGGCGATAAAACTCAGCGGCTTGTCAAGCTCACCTTGCCTGCGATAGTGGACGACAAGTTCGGGATCCTTGGCGGGATCCCAGCCGGGATAGTCATCGCCCAGCGCGTACCAGCGTGTTACGTAATCGCGATCCTTGCTCGTGCGCAGCTCGATCTTGGCGCGCGGCGGATCATCGAAAACCAAGGGCACTTTCGTCTGCAGATCGACGACACTGTCGTATTTCGCCCCCGGGATCGGCTGGCCGGTGTAGAGCACGACATCCGAGCTTGCGAGTTTCTCCCGCGGGGCGATTGCCGCGGATGGACCGCCAAACGTGAATCGCACATAGGCCCTGCCGGAAAACGTCTCGACCTGCGAGCCGTAGGGAAAGGTCAGCCTGTTCTCCTGGGTGAGCTCGATGATCTGACCCTTTGTGCTGAAGCGGTCGAAAAGCAGGATCTCGTCCCGCGTCTCGCATCCGGCCGCCTCCCCGCCCATGAGTACGGAGCAGGCATTCACGGCAGAGTACAAGCCGGTAGTCGGGTTCTGCAGCGGTAAGAAGTTGCGCCGTCCCGATTCTGAAAAGCGCAGCCGCGAACGAACAATGATCGAGCGCGGTTGGCAGACGATCTCGTAATGCTCACCCACCAATTCGGCTTTTCCCTCGGCAATAAAGCGGCCGCCGGCGCTGTCACCGGATGCCTCGACATTCTTACCGGCAGCCACTTGCGGCATGGCCTGGGCCGGAAAATACAGTTTGACGAGATGATAACCCTGGGGTGGAAGGTTGTTCTTCTCGGCGTACATGGTCAGGCGGCGGCTGCCGCGGTAGTCGGTGTAGACGAAGGCTGTCTTGTCCTGCTGCGCCATGTTTTGCGTGTCACTCAGCACTCCCCATCCGTCAACCATCGCTGGAGTGATATCCTCGTGGCGCTTGACCCTGGCGGGCAGTTTCAAAGGCAGCACCAGCTTGATGACGGATTTCTTGATCGGCAAGAACCAGCGCACCGGGTTGAACCAGGCGGCCACGAGCTGCTTGCCGGCCCGGGCGGTGGGGTCGGCGAAGCGATGATCGGAACGGTAGTGCAGTTCGAGGGTGTAGCTTCCCCCGGCCCGCGTGCTGAAGGACACGAAATCGATGCGGTAGAAACCACCGCCGGCGTCTTTGATGGTAGCACGGGCGGTTTGTCCACCCGACTTGATCAGACCACGAGTGAAGTGCACCGGCTCATAGAATGGGCCTATCTTGCGGATCGCCGTGCGGCCCTCGTTGTCTCTGAAGGTCAACGAGTAGATTACGTCCATGCCGCCGTTGTCCTGCAAAAAAGCCTGGCTGTCCTCTTCGAGCAGCTCCACCGGATCGGCGGCGGCCGAAAGAGGCAAGCATACGGCCAGCAACAGACAAGCGCCGAAAAAGCGCTTGCCGCACAGCCTGGGTTTCATCGCGATCCTCCCTCCGGACTACAGCAGGCCTTGTTCCTTGAAGGCGGCCCTGAGCGCCGAGCCCGCCGGCGTGTCGTAGCTCTGGATCTGGCGGTACCACTCATGCAACAGGCGGAACAGCTGGCGCGACTCCTTGCTGGTGCGTTTCTGGCGCTTGATCTCGGGAAGCATCTTCAAAAGCGCGTACTCGAATTCGTCGATGGCGTCGACCACCCGCAGGTCCTCGAGGTAGTCCTCCGGCGCCCAGGTCTCGGTGGCCAGGATCTGGAAATAGGACTGCACCAGCCGTAAGAAGAGATCGTTGGCGGCCAACTTGACCTTGACCTTGGCCAACTCGCGCTCGGCCCGGGCGCAGGCGGCCTCGATGAAGTCCTCCTCGCCCTGCTCCATGTAGTAGGGGATGAACTTCCAGGGCATGGCGGCCGAGTAGACGTTCATGGCCTGGCGCAGGAAGATGGGCAGGAAGCGCTCCCACTCGACGCCGTAAGTGCTCTTTTTCTTCCCGATCAGCCCCGCAGTCACCATGTGATCGAGAAGCTTGCCTGTCTCGGCCGCGGAAAGCTTACAGCTCTTGGCCAGCCCGCTCTTGTCGGCCCGCTTGCGTAACAGGTGGAAGAAAAGCACAGAAGCCTTGCGATTTGACAGTAAAGATTCTGCAGACATCGTCCCTCCTCGGTTCAGAAACTATATCCCAGAAAGCCCCCCAGGCCGATGGCCCTGGTGGGAATGCCGCCGGCAACCTCGTAGTTGCCGGTGATCTCGAAGCCGAAGTGAAATAACAGCGTGCGCGGTGCTACCGCAAAGCCCAGTGCGCCGAGCAGTACGAAGACCGGTTCAAAACTGCCATTACGCCGGTGGCCGACCAACCCCGCCCCCAGCTTTATGTAGCCCCACTCTTCCTGCTCGCCGAAACGCAGCCAGACGGCCGGGTTGACGGCCAGGGCGATCACTGTCGGAGATTCCTGGCCGGTCGGCAGCGGCACGGCCAGGGCCCCCTCGATACCGATGGCCAGCTCGGGTATGGGCGCCCAGGCTCCGGCCAGCGCCAGATCCCACGAGGAGCCCAGTCCCGGCCCGTAGTCCGACAATGATATATGAGTGGCCATCGTCAGATCGATGTTCGCATCCCCTGCCCATGCCCCATCAGGCGAGGCCAGCAAGGCGAAGATCAGGCAGGCACGCGCCGTGTTTCGCATCGTGCTCATTCCCCCTCTCGCTTCGTGATCCTACGGGCCCCGCGGCCGGACGTTGCCGCCGCCAGCAGAATCGCCGCAAAGACCGAATAACCGGCCGCGATGCGCCAGGGCAGGCCGCCGGCGATTGTCCAGGGCAGGTAGAGGTTGCCATTGGGGACGATCGAATGGATCACCCCGATCAGACTGAAGGCGGCGCAGATGATCAGGAAAACCGCCGCCTGCCAGAGCCGACGCTCGATCAGATGGGCGCACATCGCACCCCACAACATGGCCGTCAGGATGAACCCGTTGCCTAAAGCCGACCAGACAGCGAAGTCGGTCGCTTGATCGACCGGTAGGACCGCAGGGTCAGCGCCCAGCAGCAACTTCCACTGGATCAGCACCAGGTAGGCCAGACTGGGCAGAATGGCGAGCGCCACCGCCGGGTAGTGCGCCCGTGGACAAACAGCGAAGGTCTGCGAGGTGATCTCGAGGCCGACGAAGATCAAAATAGGCACCACCGCGGCCTCGGGAATGGCCGCGGCCATGGAAGACACGAAGCCCAGCGCGCCGCCGACCCCGATGAACAGGCCGCAGGCCAGGGTGTAGCCGGCCCGCCCGCCCATGGCCTTGTAGGCCGGGTGGCCGATGTAGGGCGTCGACTGGGCCACTCCCCCTGTAAGCCCTGCGACCAGCGTGGCGAGCGCTTCGGTCAGCAGGATATCCCGGGTGTTGTAGTCGTCTCCGGCAACGCGTGCGCTCTCGGTGACGTTTATCCCGCCGACGATGGTCAGCAATCCGAAAGGAATGGCGACCGGCAGGAAGTCGACGGCCCGTGAGAGGCCGGCTACGAAACCGAGAGTCGGTACGGGAGGGGTGAAAGCAAACGTCAACTCGGGCAGTTTGTAGGCCGCGCCGATCAGGCCGCACTCGCCCAGCAGGTAATAAACCGCGGTGCCCAGCAAGACGGCCGCCGCGGCTCCCGGCAGCTTGCCCAGCCGCCAGGGGAGCTTGAGCCGAGCGACGAGCGTGTACAGCACGAGCCCAAACGCCACCATGCCCACCACGGGCAGATTGAACAGTTTCATAAGAGGCAAGACGCCAAGCAGGGCGAGGCCGATGCCGGCCAGCGATCCGAGCAGGCCTGCCTGCGGCACCATCTTTTGAATGAAGCGTCCGGCGAACGAGAAGCCCAGCTTGATGACGCCCATGAAGATCATGGTGGCCATGCCCACCTGCCAGGTGATCATCGGATCGTGGGTCTCGGCATACACCGGGCCGAGTACCACGAAGGCGATGCCGATGGTCGAGGGCGTGTCGAGACCGAGAGGCATGGCGGTGACGTCGCTGCGGCCGGTGCGCTTGGCCAGGCGACGCGCCATCCATGTGTAGACCAGGTCGCCGACCAGCACGCCCAGTGCCGTGCCCGGAATCATGTGCGTGAAGACGAAGCGCGCCGGAAACCCGAAGACGCCGGCCAGTATACCGGTCAGCACGACCAGGTTGGCGACATTGTCGAGCAACAGTCCGAAGAAGGCGTTGAGATCGCCTGAGACGAACCAGGGGTAGTTGCGCCGTGGGGCCATCAGCAGGGAATCTCCCGAGTCAAACCCGGATCAGGAGGAATGTTCCTCCTTTTTCGGACATCAGGCTTTCCGCCCGGCAAGCTGGAACCAGGCAAGTCTCACCCGGCTTTAAAGGCACAGGTCGCTCGCCGGTCTGGCTGATTTGTCCCGTGCCCTCGACGCAACAGACGATGCGCGGGCGGCCGGCATCGAGGGGCGTCTCGCAGCCTACGCCCAGGCCGGCGCGTTCGAAGCCGAATGCCGGGCAACGAATGCCGGGGCGGCCCGAGAGGGGTAAAGCGTGCGGCGGCTTGCCGCTTATGTCGAAATGAATGGACTCGAGAGCCTGATCCACGTGCAGAGCGCGCGGCTTGCCGTCCAGGCCGACCCGGTTCCAGTCGAAGACACGGTAGGTCGTATCCGACGACTGCTGGATCTCGGCCAGCACGATACCCGCCCCGATGGCATGCAGCGTCCCCGACGGCAGATAGACGAAGTCGCCGGGTTCGACTTCGACCGCCCTGAGCAGCGGCTCGACTTGGCCGGCGTCTATGGCGCGCCTGAATTCGTTGGTCGTTACTCCCTCGGCCAGACCGACATACAGCCTGGCCCCCGCTTCCGCCCGCAGGATGTACCAGGCCTCGGTCTTGGGCCGGGCGCCTACGCCCAGGCGCCGGCAGGCATCCTCGTCGGGGTGCACCTGCACCGAAAGCGTCTGGGCGGCGTCCAGCAACTTGAAAAGCACCGGGAAGCGCCCCATCAGCAGCTCGGCCTCGCCCAGCAGCTCTTCACGGCGCTGGGCGACCAGCCAGGCCAGATCGCGTGACGCCAGGGGACCTTCTCTGACGACGCTCTGATTGTCAGGCAGGTCGACCACTTCCCATGATTCGCCGCAGGGAACTCCCGCGGGCAGCGACTTGCCGAAGAGGGTCATAAGGTTGCGCCCGCCCCAGGGGACGGGTTTGACAAGCGGCGTGAACTTCAAAGGAGGCAGCAAGGTGGTTGTCATTTGACCCCTTGATAGCACCACCGCCGGGCAGCGTCAATCGGGGCCTTGGATTTCGTCGTCCTGGTTCTCGGTCACCTCGGGATAGTACTTGGCCAGGCAGTCGTCGCACAGGGCATGGGTGAAGACCGCCTCGGAGTGAGTTTGAATGTACTCCTCGAGCCTATGCCAGATCTGTCCCTCGTCGCGGATCTTGTGGCAATGCATGCAGATGGGCATGATGCCCTGCAACTGCTTGACGTGGTCTAATGCGTCTTGCAGCTCTACTACCTTGTCGGCCAGTTCGTCTTTCAAGGACAAGATGCGCTCCGCGGCGTGGATCCTGAAGCGCAGTTCCTCGTGGTCGAACGGTTTGGTCAGGTAGTCGTCGGCCCCGGCCTCGAAGCCGGCGATCACGTCGGCGCGCTCCTCGCGGGCGGTCAGCAAGATGACGTAGACGTAGTTCGTCTCGTCCAGCCTGCGTATCCGGCGGCACAGATCTATTCCGTCGATCTCGGGCATCATCCAGTCGAGGATTGCGAGCCTGGGATGATCGGGTTTCTGCAATTCCACCCAGGCCTCGGTGCCGTCCGCGCAGGACACGACTTTGTGTTCCCAGCGTTCGAGCAGCACCTCGAGCAACCTGCGCGAGACGCTGTCATCTTCTGCAATCAGGATTCGCATGCATCCTCTCCCAGGAAAACTCGTATCGCGGCGACGGCCCGCCGGACGGCGTCCTCTACGGCGTCTAAGAGCCCGCCTGCCGCGGACAAATCGTTACTTCGAGCGCTCGCCTCCAGTCGCGCAGCGGCGCTGCGCAACTCATGGGCCGCCACGTTAGCCGCGGCTCCCTTGAGCGAGTGTGCCTGCAGCGCCAGGCCGGCGGCGTCAGATTTCAGAAGCGCCTGACGTGCCATTTCTATCAGCCGCGGGCACTGCTTGCAAAACAACTGCAACAGCTCGCGGGCTAGATCGACGTCATTTTCCATCCGCTTGAGCAGATCGTCACGGTCCCAGACAACGCCTGTCTCCGGCGAATCATGCGACGATCGATCGCGCCAGACATGGGCCGTCCGGACGAGCGCCCGCAGCAGATCGTCCGGCCTGATGGGTTTCGATAAATGGCCGTCCATCCCCGCCCGGAAGCAACGCTTACGGTCTTGCTGCATGGCGTTGGCGGTCATGGCCACGATGGGAACATGGCGCCCGGAACTTGTCTCGCGGGAACGTATTTCCCGGGTTGCGCGCAGGCCGTCCATGACCGGCATGCGCATGTCCATCAGCACCAGGTCGTAGTCCCGCCGCTCGACGGCCTCGATTCCCTCCCGGCCGTTCTCGACGACGTCGACAGTGTGTCCAAGTTTCTCCAGGGTGCGGCATGTCACAAGCCGGCTGATCTCGTTGTCTTCCACCAGCAGGATGGAAAGTTGCCGTCCGTCCAGTCCGGGTTGCAGGTTCGGCTGCTTCTGGTCGTCGGCCGAATCCTCACCGGCGACAGCCAGCGGCAGGCTGAAGCTGAAAGTGCTGCCCCGGCCGACTTCGCTCTCGACGCGGATGTTGCCGCCCATGAGCTCCACCAGGCGCTTCGAGATGGTCAGGCCCAGGCCGGTGCCGCCGTGCCGCCGGGTGGACGAACCGTCCGACTGGGTGAAAGAGTTGAATATAATTTGTTGACGCGAAAGCGGAATGCCCGGGCCGCTGTCACTGACGCTGACGAGCAACTCGATCCGATCGTTGGTTGCCTTGCGCGCCGCAGCCAGAACAGAGATCTTCCCTGCCGTAGTGAACTTGACTGCGTTGGCGACCAGGTTAATAAGAACCTGCCGCAGGCGCCCGGGGTCTCCGACCAGCCATTCTGGTACATCCGGGTCGATCAGCCATTCGAGCTTCAAGCCCTTGCTCGACGCCTCGACGGTCAAGGCCGCCAGGCTATCGGCCAACAAGTGACGCGGATCGAAACGGCTGGTCTCGAGGTCGAGCTTGTTGGCCTCGATCTTTGAAAAGTCGAGGATGTCGTCGATAATGGTGTGCAGCGAATCGGCCGAGCTCTTGACCGCCTCGAGATACTCACGTTGCTCGGCGCTCAGTTCGGTGTCCAGGGCCAGGTCGGTCATACCGATGATGCCGTTTAGCGGGGTGCGGATCTCGTGGCTGACCGTGGCCACGAAGCCGCTCTTGGCCCGGCTGGCCGCCTCGGCCTGGCGCCGGGCCTTTATCAACTCGCTGACGTCGCGGAAAATACCGTAGGCGCCGATCACCTCGCCGCCCTCGTCTTTCTGCGGTACGGCCGTAACCAGCAGACTGTGCCGCACACCATCGGCGGCATCGATCTCGACACTATAGTTGCCAGAGTTGCCACGCGATCGCGCGGCGGTCTGATCTCTGACATTAGCCAGGTTCTCGGCGTCGAGAAACTCGTCGACCCGCCTGCCCACAAGGCTGCCCGCCTCGACTCCGAAGATTGCCTCGGCGGCCGGGTTGGCAAAGAGAAACTTTTCGTCAAGGTCGACAATACTGATTCCCTCGCCCAGGTTCTGGACGAGAGCCGGGTACAACCGCGCTATTTCACGGTAGCGCCGCTCACTGCGCCGCACCTTTTCGAGTTCCTTTTCCAGGCTTGCGATGACCGCGTAGGGGTCTATGTCTTTTCCCGCTCGACGGGCCATTACCACTCTCCGAACACAATCCACCACATTTACCACATTGGCTATCGGCAACTACCAATAAAATATTTAGCTCGGAAAGCTTCGGGTGCCGAACAGTTCCATCTGGCGGGTGCCCTTTTTGCCCCCGAACAGCAGGTAGGGGGCCGAACGGGAGGCCGCAGCTCCCAGCTGGGCGATGTCTTCCAGCCAGCGCAGCCTGCCTTGTGTCCTGGCCGCCACAATTCGTTTGACCGACAGCGGGCCCAGGCCGGGAACCCTCAGAAGACGTTCGGGCTCGGCCTTGTTCACCTCCAGCGGAAAAAACTCGGGATGGGTGCCGGCCCAGGCTGTCTTGGGATCTGTATCGTGCGACAGGTTGCCGTCGGCCTCGAAGGGGATCTCGGAGAAAGAGAAGCCGTACTTCCTGAGCAGGAAGTCGGTCTGGTAGAGGCGGTGTTCACGAAGGAAACCGGCCGGAGGAAGGTGCTCTAGAGGCGTGTCCGGCACGGGTTGGAAGCCCGAGTAGTAGGCGCGACTTAAATTGTAGCGGCCGTAGAGCCTGTCCGCGGCCGAGACGATCTCGCGGTCACTCTCGCCTGCGGCCCCGACGACGAACTGGGTGGTGTGCCCGCGAGCGCGTGTTTTGCGGTCTCCTACCAGCTTAGCGATCCAGCGCATCCTTTCCAAGATGCCCGCTGCGAAATCCTTCCCGGAGCTGATCACGGCCAGTCGGTCTGCTCCCGGCGCCTCGATGTTGATCGAGATCCGCTGCGCCAATTGAGCAGCGCGCTCTACCTGGGCATATTCGGCCGCGGGCAGGATTTTCAGGTGCACGAAACCGTAAAAACGGTATTTGCGACGGATGATCTCGACGGCGGCGATCATCATGTCCATGGCCCGGACGGAATTTCCGCCCAGTCCCGAACTGAGAAAAAGAGCCTGCACCAGGCCCGCGCGGAACATTTCGTCAAATAGGCGCGCGAGTTCCTCGGGCGCGAAGCGGTCGCGGGGTGTGTCCCGCCCGGCGCGCTGCGCGCAATAAGCGCAGTCGTTCTGGCAGGCGTTGTTCATCAGAACCTTGAGCATGCTCACCCGCGAGCCGTCCGGCATGACGGCCGGGTAAACCCAGCGCCCATCGGGCCCCCGTCGCCTGGCCGGTTCCATCCCGCAAGCGCAGGAAAGATCGAACATGGCGTTTTGTCCCAGCCTGACGAGTTTTTTCTCGATCGTCATGGGTACAGAATACTGAACGGGTGTGCGGGTGTCAACCGGTTGAGAGGTCTATCGGGTTGGACAGTTGACTACCCATTCTGCTATAGAGCGATACATGACGGACGCGAACAAAATTCGCCTGACGGCCACGGTGGCCGGAGCCGGGTGAGCCTCTAAACTGGGGCCGGGGGACCTGGCCCAGGCGCTTTGCGGGCTCGAACTACGCGGGCACCCCGATCTGATCGTCGGCATCGAGCATGGCGACGACGCGGGAGTGCTGCGCCTGACGGACGAGATCGCCCTGGTGCAGTCGGTGGACTTCTTCACTCCGATCGTCGACGATCCCTATCTGTTCGGGCAGATCGCCGCGGCCAACGCCTTCTCGGACGTCTATGCCATGGGCGGGACTCCGCGCACGGCCATGAACCTGGTCGCCTTCCCGATAAAGAAGCTCAATATCTCGGTTCTGCAGGAAACCCTGCGCGGCGGGCTCGACAAGATCCACGAGGCCGGCGCGGTTCTGGTGGGCGGCCACTCGATCGATGATGCCGAGTTCAAGTACGGACTCTCGGTGGCCGGCACTGTACATCCCGGGCGCGTGCTGAAGAACCGCGGCGCTTGCCCGGGCGATCGGCTGGTGCTTAGTAAGCCTCTGGGAACGGGCATTTTGGCCACGGCCATCAAGGCCGGCCTGGCCGGCACCGCCGCCAGCGAGAGCATCCTGGCCTCGATGGTCCGGCTCAACCGCCGGGCGGCCGAGCTGCTGGAAAGTTTTTCCCCGCACGCCTGCACCGACGTGACCGGCTTCGGCTTGCTGGGCCATGCCCTGGAGATGATCGAAGGCTCGGAAGTTGGGTTGGTAATCGATCACACGGCCTTGCCGATTTTTCCCCAGACGGTCGACTTTGCCGAGCAGGGAATAATGCCCGGCGGGTTGCATCGTAATCGCAAGTACCGCGAGGCGAGCGTGGATCTCGATACAAATATCCCGCGACAAATGATCGATGTGCTTTACGACCCGCAGACATCCGGGGGCCTTCTGGTGGCGCTGGCGCCAAGCGAAGCCCAGCGTTACCTGGAAGAGTTGCACACGGCAGGGGAGGAGAACGCCGCCCTGATCGGAGAGTTCGTCGAACAACCGGCCGGCCGGGTAATCGTGCGCTAAATAATTCCCATCTCGAAACTGATCGAACACCAAAAATAACCCAATATTTTCGTAGTGCCCGTCTTCGAAAAACGGGGTTTTGGGACGGGCGCTAAACAGCCGACGGGTCAGGTGTTGCAGCTGGGGGCTCCGCCCCAGGTGCTGCCGGGCACCTGATGCGCGAAGGGCGAGATCTCGAGCAGCCGCTCGACAATACCGGGCATGTGAGCCAGTACGTGTTCGATCTCGGCCTCGGTGTTGTAGCGGCTGAGGCTGAAGCGGATCGAGCCGTGGGCCAGCGTGAAGGGAATCCCCATGGCCCGAAGCACGTGGGACGGCTCGAGCGAGCCCGAGGTGCAGGCAGAGCCGGACGCGGCCGCGACGCCGATGTCGTCCAGCATCAACAGGATCGACTCGCCCTCGATGTTTTCGAAGCTGATGTTGAGGGTATTTGGCAGGCGGTGCTTACCGTTTACCACGGAGCCCTTGCAGCTTGCCAGCAGCCCGCTTTCGAGCCTGTCCCGCAGTGCGCGCACGCGTTCGTTCTCCTGGCCGATGGCACTTCGGGCCATCTCTGCGGCCATTCCCAGGCCGACGATGCCGGGCACGTTCTCGGTACCGGCGCGCTTGCCGCCTTCCTGGTGGCCTCCCGAGATGTGCGGGACCAGCTTGGTGCCCTTGCGCACGAACAGGGCGCCGACGCCCTTGGGGGCGTGCAGCTTGTGGCCCGAGATGGTCAACAGGTCGACCGGCACGCGGCTCATGTCGATCAAGAGCTTGCCGGCCGCCTGAACGGCGTCGGTGTGGAAGACGGCGCCCTTGGCCTTGACCATCTGGGCGATTTCTTCTATCGGGAAAATGACGCCGGTTTCGTTGTTGGCCCACATGACGCTGACGATGGCCGTGTCCGGGGTAATAGCGGCATCGAGCTTGTCGAGATCGAGTGCCCCGTCGCGGTTGACCGGGATCTCGGTCAGGCGATAGCCCTGTTTATCGAGTAGCTGGAAGGTCACTCGCACGGCCGGGTGCTCGACCCGGGTGGTGATGAGGTGCCGCTTGCGCCCGGCCAGCGCCTCGATCGTTCCCCTGATGGCCAGGTTGTCGCCCTCGGAGCCGCAGCCGGTGAAGACAATCTCATCGGGCCGGGCCCCCAGCAGCGCGGCCACCTGCTCACGCGCCTTTGCGATATGCCGGCCGACCTGGCCGCCGAATTCGTGAATGCTGGAGGGGTTGCCGTACATATCGCTCCAGAAGGGTCGCATGGCCTCGACCACCTCGGGCGCGACCATGGTGGTTGCGTTGTTATCCAGGTAGACGTTCATCTCCCTACCTCCTCGGCCCCTTCCTCAACCACGCTCAGATCGTCCGCGACGAACTCCTTGATCTTCGACTCGACCACGTCCTTGAGGGTGAAGTCGACCAGGCGGCACTGCGAGCATGTTCCGCGCATCGAAACGATCACTTTATCGCCGTCGAGATCGACCAGCTCGATGTCGCCGCCGTCTTTTTTCAACGAGGGGCGGATCTCGCGATCGAGCGTCTCCTCGATCATCCGAATCTTCTGCACAGTGGTCAGCTTTTTCTTGCGCGCAGGCTTCCCGGCCGGGCCGCCTGCGTCTTTCTTCTCGGCGCTGACACGGGCGATGATCTCACGAATATCGTCGTGGCAGCTCTCGCAGCCGCCGCCGGCCTTGGTGTAGTTGGTGACCTCCTCGACGCTGGTCAGGTGGTTCTCCCTGACAGCCCGTTCGATCTCCAGCTGGGTCACGCCGAAGCACTGGCAGACTATATCGCTATCGACCTTCTTGTTGGGGGGGCTGCCCTTCTCATAGTTTTCTATGGCGGCCAATAGCGCGTCGCGGCCCATGACCGAGCAATGCATCTTCTGATCGGGCATGCCGCCCAGAAAATCGGCGATGTCCTGATTGGTGATCTTCTGTGCCTCGCCGAGAGTCTTGCCGATCAGCATCTCGGTCAAAGCCGAGGACGATGCAATGGCGCTCGCGCAACCGAAGGTCTGGAACTTGACGTTCTCGATCCGGCCCTTGTCATCCAGCTTGAACATCAGCCGCAAGGCGTCGCCGCAGGCCAGCGAACCGACCTCGCCGATGCCGTCGGGGTTTTCTATGACTCCGACATTGCGCGGGTTCTTGAAGTGATCCATGAGCTTGTTGGTGTAGTCCCACATGCTATACTCCTTCCCATACGTCCCCGGATCGGGTTGCCGGTAGGCACAACCTAATTCCCCAAACCGGCCATGTCAACCGCCGGAAAGCACCCCCGGCTCGTTGACGTCGAGTGAGCTATCCCATTCATTAGGCAAAGGAAGCCCGACACTGGCGACACTTTCGATAGTGTGCCAGGGGGACAGGCGGCCGGCTTCGAGTGCGGCCTCGACCACGGCGGTTATGGAGGTGCGGTACAGGGCCGGCAGCGGTTGCCAGCGCTCGTCCCGGAAGGCGACCACGCAGGCCTCTTGCCCGGCGGCTGCAAATAAGTCTTCGATCCAACTCGCCTTCAAGCCGATACGATCGCATGATGCACACAGGATCCAATCGCTTCCCCGGGCATCGCGCAGCGCGGCCCCTATTCCGCCCAGCGGGCCTTGACCCGGTTTCCCGTCGGCTATGGTGTGAAGTCCCAGGTCGTCATACTTGCCGGCCCGCTCGGCGACGACGGTCAGGTTCGATGCGAATTGCATAAGCGATTGCGCCGCCTGCAGGATTAAAGGCCGGCCCCGCCATGAAAAGCGGGCCTTGTCGCCGCCGAAACGCGAACTCTTGCCGCCGGCCAGGATATAGACGGGAAGCTTCAAAGCGCCAGAGGGTTGCCCTAGAACAGCCCCTGAACCTTGCCGGTCTTGGTGTCGATGTCGACTCTGCGGAAGGCCGGATCGGAGCTTGTACCGGGCATGAGCGAGATGTTGCCGGCCACCGGGCAGATGAAGCGCGCGCCGCCGTAAGTCAAGAAGTCGCGAATGGGCAGCGTCCAGCCCTTGGGTACGCCCTTTATGGCCGGGTCGTGAGTCAATGACAGGTGGGTCTTGACCATCATGGTGGTGTAGTCGTTGAACTTGGGATCGGCTTCGAACTTCTTCAGTTTGGCCTCGGCCTCCGGGGCGTAGCTTACGCCGTCGGCCCCGTAGACCTGCTTGGCGATCAGATCGACGCGCTCGCGGAGCGGGGTGTTCAATTCGTAGAGGAACTTGAAGTTGACCTTTTCGTTGCAGGCGTCGACCACGGCGTCGGCCAGCTCGAGGGCTCCCTCGCCGCCGTACTGCCAGTGCTTGGAGACCGCCACGCGCGCGCCGGCCGCTTCACACATCTTGCGGGTCAGCTTGATCTCTTCTTCCGTGTCGGTGTGGAAGACGTTGATGCAGACGACCGGGTTGACGCCGGATTTCTTGACCGTACCGATGTGGTGGATGACGTTTTTCATGCCGTCTTCCAGCCAGGGCAGGTTCTCCTTGAAGTACCCATCGGGCAGCGGTTTGCCCGGAGGACAGGGCGGCGCGCCGGCGTTCACTCCGTGGCTCTTTAGGGCCCGGATGGTCGTGGTGATGACCGAGACGTTGGGGATGTTGCCCGAGTAACGGCACTTGACGTTCCAGAATTTCTCGAAGCCGATGTCCGCGCCGAAGCCCGACTCGGTGATATGGTAATCGGCGAGTTTGAGGCACATCTTGTCGGCCACCACCGAGGACTGACCGACGGCGATGTTGGCGAAAGGTCCGGCGTGCACGAAGCAGGGCTGACCCTCGAGAGACTGCAGCATGTTGGGGTTGATGGCCTCGCGCATCCAGGCCGTCATGGCGCCGGCCACCTCGAGATCCTCGGTTGTGACCGGATTGCCGCGCTTGTCGTAGGCCACCACCATGCCGCCGATGCGCTTGCGGAAGTCGGCCAGGTCGCTGAAAATGGACAGGATGGCCATTACTTCGGAAGAGACGGCGATGCCGAACTTGGACTTCATCAGGAAGCCGTCCATTTTGCCGCCCTCGCCGATGGTGATGTGGCGCAGGGCCTGGGCGCAGAAGTCGATGATCCAGCCCATTTCGATGTTGCGAGGGTCGATGTTGAGCCGTTCGAGCTTTCTTTTAGCCAGGAAATTATCGCCGTAGTTGAACTCGTGCTGCATGCGCGAGGTCAGGGCGACCATGGCCAGGTTGTGGGCGTTCATGATGGCGTTGATGTCGCCGGTAAGGCCCAGCGAGAACTCTGTCAGGGGAATGCACTGAGCGAGCCCGCCGCCGGCCGCGGAGCCCTTGATGTTCATGGTCGGGCCGCCCGAGGGTTGGCGGATGCAGGCAACGACCTTCTTGTTGCGCTTGCCCATTCCCTGCAGCAGGCCCATGGTGGTGGTCGACTTGCCTTCACCCAAAGGGGTCGGGGTGATGGCCGTGACCTCGATGAACTTGCCATCGGGTTTTTTGGCCAGCCGCTCGAGCACGCGGGCGTAATCCACCTTGGCCACGTAGTGACCGTGGGGCAAAAGCTCGTCCCGGGTGATGCCCAGTTCCTCGGCCAGTTGCTCCGAGCGCTTCATGCGGCTCTCGGATTCTTCGGCGATTTCCCAGTCTGCGTTCTTGGTGGGGTCCAGTGCCATGGACTGTTCCTCCTAATTGAGTAGTTAAAAAAAACGGCTTAACAAAGAGCCCATCTAGCCCGCTTTCCGTACGGGTGGAACATATTCATAGTTGGCAGGTGACATGCGTGTCAACGCTTTTATCCGGCCGGCGCGGGGCAGATTGACGTTATTGTTCACGGGTGTTAAACTGAAAAGTCGGAGAACGTTGAAAATGGGAGTCGGTCATGCCGGCCTCGAGACGCAGAAGCAGCCGCAAGCCCTGGATCCTGGCCGGGATCCTGGCGCTTTTGCTGCATGCGCAGCTCATTCTCAGCGGCTTGCTTCCGGCCATGTATAACTATTGGAACGGGTTGTTCCCCAAGCCGCGAACCGCGGAGACCACCGAGGTCAGCCTGGTGGCCATGACCCGTAACGAATGGGACCAGAACCGTAGTGTTCACGCCAAGGTCGACGCCAAGCAGGAAGAGAAGCGGCAAGAGGCCAGCCTCGAGCAGGAAAAGAAAAAAGAAGAAGAAACCGATCTCAAGGGCCAGGTGGTCGATATTCCCCCGACCCCTGATTCTTCGCGCCCAGAAAAGGCCCGCTTTTTATCCGAGCACAACACCAACGTCGAGAAAGAGAGCGTCAGCCGCAATCAGCGCAAGGATTATGGTATCGCCCAGACCCGGCCGACCATTGCCGATTACTCGCGGCGCCGCTCGGACGAACAGCAGAAAGAGCCCGGAAAACAGGACATCGCCATGGTGACCCGCAAGCAGGGACGGCGGGGGACTACCAGCGCCGAGCAGGCCTTCGCCATGGAAATTCCGGACATCAAGAAACGCGAGTCGCTCAGGCTCAAGCTCGACCTCGACCTGGGCTCGCTGGGCAGATACCAGCCCTCAGACGAGATTCACGGCAACTCCGAACGGCTGCGGCTCAAGAGCGGCCGCATGCTGCAGAACGAGCAGACCGACGGCGACGGCGGTAAAGACCAGCAGACGGTGGCCATGTTCAAGAAACCCTCGTTGAGCCGGCTGGACATGGTTTCGGGCGCTCCTGCCAACGACTACATCCGCGACGTGCCCAAGGGCGAGGAGACCATGCTCAACAGCCGCGAGTTCAAGTACGCGACTTTCTTCAACCGGGTCAAGCGCGGGGTCAGCGAGCACTGGAGCCCCGGTGATGCCTACGTGCGCCGCGATCCCTACGGCAACATCTACGGGGTGAAAGATCGCTACACCGTGCTCAACGTCGAGTTGAGCACCGCCGGCGAACTGCACGGGGTTTCGGTGGCGCAGTCGTGCGGGGTGAGCTTTTTAGACGACGAGGCCATCAGCGCCTTCCAGGGCGCGTCGCCGTTTCCCAACCCTCCAAGAGGATTAGCCGACGCCGACGGCATGATCAGGTTCCAATTCGGCTTCTACTTCGAGATCGGTGAGCGGCCACGCATCCAGGCCTTCCGCTCGCGGCGTTATCCCTACTGAATGAAAGTCACAAGGGCGCCGATGGAGAAGTTGCTGGCCGGACTGGCAAGCGGCGAGACACGGACCGGGCGCGACGAGATCCTGAACCTGTTTCTGGGATACGTGGATCAACTGGGCATGCGGCTCTACGCGGCCCAGGAAGAAGCCGTCCTCGAACTGCTTTCCGGCAAGCACGTCATTCTCAACACGCCCACCGGATCGGGCAAGTCACTGGTGGCGCTGGCGCTTCACTTCTTGGCCATGGCCGAGCACAAGACCTCTTTCTACACCGCTCCCACCAAGGCCCTGGTGAACGAGAAGTTCTTCGCCCTGTGCGATGCCTTCGGGGCCGAGAACGTCGGCCTGCTGACCGGCGACGCCAGCGTCAACCCGGAAGCCGGTCTGATCTGCTGCACCATGGAGATCTTGTCCAATATGGCGCTCAGGGCCGATGACGTCGAAGCCGACCATGTCGTGCTGGACGAGTTTCACTACTACGGAGACAGAGAGCGCGGGGTGGCCTGGCAGATCCCGCTGATCACGCTCCGCGACACCCAGTTCTTGCTTATGTCGGCGACACTCGGAGATACCTCGGAGATCGAGCAGCGCCTGCGGGAGTTCAGCGGCCGCGAAGTGTCTGCCGTGCGCGACGACCAGCGCCCGGTGCCTCTGGAGTTCGAGTACCGCGAGACGCCCATACACGAGACAATAGAAGACCTGCTGCAGGCGGACGAGGCTCCCATCTACCTGGTCAACTTCACCCAGCGCGACTGCGCCGAACAGGCCCAGAATCTCACCAGCGTCAAAATATGTTCCCGCGAGGAAAAGAAGGCCATTGCCGCAGAACTTGCGGGCGAGCGTTTCACGACGCCCTACGGAAAGGAGTTTCAACGCTTCGTGAGAAACGGCATCGGCATCCACCATGCCGGTCTTCTGCCGCGCTACCGGCGCGTGGTCGAAAGGCTGGCCCAGGCGGGCCTGATCAAAGTGATCAGTGGAACCGACACCCTGGGCGTCGGCGTCAACATCCCCATTCGCACGGTGTTGCTGCGCCAGCTTTACAAGTTCGACGGCCAAAAGAGCGCCATCCTGAGTGCACGCCAGTTCCACCAGATCGCCGGCCGGGCCGGGCGTAAGGGCTTCGACGATCACGGCCGGGTGGTGGTGCAGGCGCCCGAGTGGGCCATCGAGAACCGGCGCATCAAGGCCAAGATCGCGGATAACCCCAACCTGAAAAAGAAGCTCAGCCTGAAAAAGCCGCCGCCCCGGGCCATTCCCTGGGACCGGGGTCGCTTCGAAAAACTGCTTGCCTCGCCCCCCGAGCCGCTGCAGGCCCATTTTGATGTGACTCATGGGATGATGCTCAACCTGCTGCAGCGCGAAGACGGTCTGCCGGGAGGCGGCTACCGGCGCTTGATCGAGTTGATCGCCCGTTCGCACAGTTCTGCGGGAGAAAAGAAATACCAGCGTCGCCGGGCGGCCATCCTGTTCAGGGCGCTTACGGCCGCGGGAATCGTGGAAGTCGAGCATGCCGCCGCTGGGGCGACGGTCAAGATGGCTGGCGAGCTGCAGGACGATTTCTCGCTCAACCACACCCTGTCGCTCTACCTGGTCGCTACGCTCGATCTGCTGGATCCCGATTCTGTGACCCTGGCGCTCGACATGTCGACGCTGGTCGAGGCGATCCTCGAAAACCCCAAGGTGATTCTCAGGCGGCAGGTGGACAAGCTCAAGGGCGAGTTGGTAGCCCGTCTCAAGGCCGAGGGCGTCGAGTACGAAAAGCGCATGGAGGCGCTCGAGAAGGTGGACTATCCCAAGCCCAATGCCGAGTTCATCTACGACTCGTTCAATGTCTTCGCTAAGCTGCACCCCTGGGTGGGGGATGAGAACATTCGGCCAAAGTCGATCGCCAGGGAGATGTACGAGGGCATGCTGGACTTCAATGACTACGTCAGGGAGTACCGGCTGGAGCGCAGCGAGGGCGTGCTGCTGCGCTATCTCGGCCAGGCCTACAAGGCCGCGGTGCAGAGCGTGCCCGAGCCGCTGTGGAACGAAGATTTCGAGGACATCCTGGCCTACCTGCACGGAGTGGTCAGGCGCACCGATTCGAGCCTGCTCGAGGAGTGGGAGCTGCTGGTAGCGGTGCCCAAAGAAAGTCACGGCTCGCAAGCCGTAACGAGAGAAAGGCCGCGGCAGGAAGGCTTCGATCCGCGAGCCTTCGCCGCCCGCGCACGCAACGAGCTGCATGTCTTGCTCAAGTGTCTGGCCGATCGCGACTACCATGCTGCCGTGGCCGCGATCAGACAAGGCGAAGAAAGTGACTGGAGCGCCGAACAGATCGAGGAGCAGATGGCCGCCTATTTCGAACAACACGCCGAAATCGACATTACCCCCCGCGCGCGTCAGATGCGCAACACGATCCTGATACAGGAATCAAAGCACACATGGAGCGCCAGGCAGAAGATAGTCGACCCCGAAGGGGACGAAGACTGGACGATTTATTGCCGCATCAATCTGAACACCGGGCGGGACGAAGCGGAACCGCTTGTAGAACTCGAGCGCATCGGTATCTAAGGCGGGAACTACGGCTGTTGTTTTGGCTTCCAGGTCAGGACCGGCTCGCGGGCGGCCTTGACCTCGTCGAGGCGGCCGACGATCGTTCTGTGGGGGGCGGTTTTCAGCGCTTCCGGATCTTCGCGAGCCTCGGCCGCGATGGCCAGCAGGGCGGCGATGAACTCGTCGAGGGTATCTTTCGATTCGCTCTCGGTGGGCTCGATCATCAGCGCCCCGTGGACCACCAGCGGGAAATAGATGGTCGGCGGGTGGAAGCCGTGATCGAGCAGGCGCTTGGCGACGTCCAGCGTGGTGACGCCGAACTGCTCGAGTTTCTTGTCAGAGAAGACCACCTCGTGTAGTGAGCGTTTGCTGTAGGGCAGGTGGTAGTGGCCCTCCAGCCGGGCGCGGACGTAGTTGGCGTTCAGCACCGCCATCTGGCAGGCCTGCTTCAGGCCCGCGGCTCCCAACTCGCGGATGTAGGCGTAGGCGCGCAGCATGACGGCGAAGTTGCCGTAGAACTCTTTCATGCGCCCGATCGATTCCGGCCGCTCATAGTCGAGCACAAAGCTCTCGCCGCGCTTTTCGACCAGCGGCACGGGCAAGTAGGGCACCAGCTTCTCGGCCACGCCGACCGGCCCCGAGCCCGGCCCGCCGCCGCCGTGGGGTGTGGCGAAGGTCTTGTGCAGGTTGAACTGCAGGACGTCGACGCCCATGTCGCCCGGGCGGGCAATGCCCAGCATCGAGTTCAGGTTGGCCCCGTCGCAGTACAAAAGCCCGCCTCCGGCGTGCACGATCTCGGCTATTTCGGCCACAGCCTCTTCGAACAATCCCAGCGTGTTGGGATTTGTGATCATGATCGCGGCCACGTCCTGGTCCATGGCTCCGGCCACCGCCTCCGGCAGCAGGATCCCCTCGGGGCCGCTTTTTACCTCGACAACCTTGTAGCCCGAAAGCTTCGAAGAGGCCGGGTTAGTGCCGTGGGCCGTATCGGGCACCAGCACCTTTCGGCGCGGGTTGCCCTTAGCCTTGTGGTAGGCCCTGACCATCCTCATGCCGGTCAGTTCACCGTGGGCTCCGGCGGCCGGCTGCAGGGTGACCCGCGCGAAGCCGGCGATCTCGGAAAGGTAATCGGCAAGCTCCCACATCAGGCGCAGCGCTCCCTGGCAAAGCTCTTGGGGGGCATAGGGATGCAGGCGCCTGAAGCCGTCCAGGCGTGCTGCCGCCTCCGCGAAACGCGGGTTGTACTTCATGGTGCATGATCCCAGCGGGTACATGCCCAGGTCGATACCGTGGTTCCAGGTGCTCAGGCGGGTGAAATGCCGCACGACAGTAGGTTCGTCCACCTCGGGTAGCTCGGCAGGCTCCTTGCGCAAGAGCGCGGCCGGGATGTCTTGACGCGCGGCTTCGAGATCGCCGAATGACGGGGGAAGCGAGTAGCCTTCGCGGCCGGCCAGGCTGCGCTCGAAGATCGGCGGCTCCGTGTATGCCAGGCCACTGGTCCCCGAGGATTGTCTTTCCTTGGCGGCGCTCATCTCATGACTCCAGTCCAGATGCCAAGTCTTCGAGTTGGGATGCGCTGTTCAACTCGGTGACGCATACCAGAATACAGTCGTCGAACTCTGGATAGAAGCGGCCCAGGGCGATACCGCCGAGGATGCCCCGCGACTCGAGCCGACTCAGGGCGGCCTCGGGATCGCCGGACAGACGCAGCGTGAACTCATTGAAAAACGGAGTCTCGAATGCCCGTGTTACACCCGGCAGACTGCTGAGCCTATCGCAGGCCGCCCGGGCGTTGGCTGCGTTGATTTCTGCAAGCTTTACAAATCCGCGCTTGCCAAGCAGGCTCAGGTGAATCGCCGCGGCCAGGGCGCACAGGCCCTCGTTTGAGCAGATGTTCGAGGTGGCCCGGGCGCGGCGGATGTGCTGCTCGCGCGATGACATCGTCAAGACATAACCGCGCCGGCCCCGGTCGTCGGTCGTCTCGCCCACCAGGCGACCCGGCATCTGCCAGGCGTGCTTCATCGAGCAGCCGAACAGCCCCAGGCCGGGACCGCCGAAGTTCAACCCTGACCCGAGGCTCATGCCCTCGCCGCAGACGATGTCCGCACCCAACTTTGCGGGCGCCTCGAGTAACCCCAGAGAAAACGGTTCGAGCACCTCAACGACCAGCAGCGCGGAAGCCCGCCGGACGATATCGGCTATACGCGGCAGGTCTTCCAGGCAGCCCAGGGCATTGGGTTGCTGCACCAGCACGGCCGCCACCTCGTCTGAGAGCATGGCCTCGAGTGCATCCAGGTCGCAGACCCCTTCGTTCGTCATGGGGATCTCTTCGGGACGCGGCTCCAACTCACTCAGGTAGGTTTCGCAAACGGCGCGCACCTCGGGATGATTGCTCCTGGCCACCAGGGTTTTTGGGCGCTTGCGCATAATGCGCCGGGCCATCAGCAGGGCTTCGGCCGCCGCCGTGGCCCCGTCGTACATCGAGGCGTTGACCACCTGGCAGCCGAACAGCTCGGCGATCATCGACTGATACTCGAAGATGGCCTGGAGAGTGCCCTGGCTGACCTCGGGTTGATAGGGAGTATAGGCGGTGAAGAACTCTCCGCGCTGCAAGAGCTGATCGACGGCGGCGGGGACATGGTGCGCGTATGCCCCGGCCCCGATGAACGAGGCCATCCCGGCGGCCGGATTATCGGCCGCAAGGTCATAAAGCAATCTGGCCAGCGATTCCTCGTCGAGCGCTGCGGGCAGATCGAGCTGCCGGTTCAGTTTGAGCTTGGATGGAATGCCCGTGAAGAGAGCATCGATTTTTTCAAACCCCACCGCCTTCAGCATCTGCCCGACTTCGTCCTGTGTGTGGGGGATATAGCGCATCCTGGCGCCACCTTTCCTACTTTGATTCTTCCTTGACGTATTTCTCGTAGGCACCGGCGTCCATCAGGTCGTCGAGTTCGGAAGGATCGCTCATCTCAATCTTGATCATCCAACCCTCGTCGTAAGGGTCTTCATTGATCATCTCGGGGGCGTTCAGCAGGGGCTCGTTTATCTCAAGCACCTTGCCGGACACCGGGGCAAACATCTCGGAAGACGCCTTGACCGACTCAACCGCTCCGAATGCCTCCGACTTGTGGACCTCGTCGTCTTCGTCCGGCAGCTCGACGTTGACGATGTCGCCCAACTCTTCCTGGGCGTAGTCGCTGATCCCCACGGTTACCACCTTGTCCTCGACGCGGGCCCATTCGTGATCCCGGGTATACTTCAGCTCTGACGGAATGTTCATTTTAACACCCTCCGTAAATGTCCAGTCGCGTATCGTAGTGCAATCGAGTCGATCGTCAAGAAAAAAGAGCAGCTTGCGCTTTCGGAGGCCTGGTTGTATCTTATTTTCCGAGGCGGGGATTGCTTGATTCATCGGGGGGATGGAGCGGCAGGATGTCCGGAACAGTCGCCAAGCTCGCCGCGCTGAACCAGGCGGCCAGGGCGATGAACTCGATCCTTGAGCCGGACAAGCTCCTGGACCGGATTCTTTCCCTGGTTGAAGAGGTCTTCGCTCTGGACAACTGCGCGGTGCTGCTCTTCGATCCAGTCGAAGAGGCGATGGTCATCAGGGCTGCGCGCGGCTACCGGCCTGAAGTGGTCACAAGCTTCAGGGGCGGAGAGGGCCGGGGTGTCACCGGTCACGTCTTTTCGACCGGCGAGCCGCTAATCGTCAACGATGTCAAGGGTTGGAACGGCTACGTCGAGGGAGTGGCCGGGGCCCACTCCGAGATGGCCGCTCCACTGCGTATAGAGAACAACGTCATCGGTGTGCTGGACGCCGAGAGCAGGCGCCCGGATGCTTTCGAGGAGGGCGATCTAGATCTGTTTCGAATCTTCGCCAATCAGGCGGCGACGGCGATCAACAACGCCAACCTTATGAGCAGGCTGACCGACTACTCCCGCAGGATCGAACGCGCCAACGCCGACCTGGAAAAGCGGGTCAAGGAACTGACCGCGGTGCAGGAAGCCTCGCGCGCAATCGCCTCCAGCCTCGATCTGCACGATACGCTTCGGGCCATCGTCAGCACGACCCGCGATATCGTCAGATCGTCGAGCTGCGCCATTCGACTGCTCAACGACGAGCATGAAGAGATGCGCGAGCTGGACACAACCGGCGGCGCTTCCGGCGCAGCCGCTACGGCTGACGCCCCGCAACGGCCGAGCACGATGAGATCGTTTCTTGGCCTGCCGCTGAGAATCGGCAGCCAGGTGATCGGTTATTTTGAGCTGGGCTCGGTGGAGGCGGAAGCTTTCTGCGAAAACGATCGCCGCATACTGGGGGTCTTGGCCAGCCAGGCAGCCATCGCCATCGAAAACGCCAGGCTGTTCGAGAAGACGCAGCAGACCTACTACGAAACCATCCGCTCGTTGGCCCAGGCGCTCGAGGCGCGGGATGCCTATACGCGTGGCCATTCGGAGCGCGTCACGCGCTATGCTGTGGCCGTTGCCGAACAGATGGGCATGACCCCCAAGTGCGTCAAGGTGATCCGCTACGCGGGCCTGCTGCATGATATCGGTAAGATCGGCATTTCCGACTCCATCCTGCACAAGCGCCTGGCCTTGTCCGAGGAAGAGTGGAGCGTCATCAGGAGCCACCCGCTCTTCGGTGATTCGATCCTGCAGCCTTTGAAGTTTCTCGAAGAGGCGCAGCAGATAGTCCTGCACCATCATGAGCGCTTGGACGGATCGGGTTATCCCGGACAACTCAAGGGAGAAGAGATTCCGATAGAAGCGCGCATCATCGCGGTTGCCGACGCTTATGACGCGATGACCTCCAACCGGCCCTATCGCCAGGCCCTGCCCCACACCGAGGCGCTTAGCGAGATCGGCAAGGCCTCCGGGCTCCAGTTCGATTCCCAGGTGGTAGATGCCTTCCTGTCCGTGATCGACGAGGTCAGGGAAGTTGCACCGTGAGCGGCCGGCCTAACTGACGATCGAGAATTTCATCCGGGCGCGCAGGCGAAAGTACTCTTCGCTGACGGCGAAGCGCAGCAGGTCGGCTACGGCGCCGCTCTGCGACAAAGCGCCGGCGATCTCCTCGGAAGTGTTCAGGCGCTTGTTGCGCAGCTCGGGCACTTCGCGGATCAGGTGCATGATCGCCTGGGAAACATCGTTGCACATCAACAGTCCGAAGTGGTTGGCCGAGTACTCAGTGTCACGCACGAAGGACTCGTAGTCGGGGACCCTGGCCAGATCGGGCGCTTGAGAACTCATCAGTTCCTCGAGTGCCCGGCGGATCTTGCGGGGCAGCACCTTCGCCAGGCGCTTCGGCAAGTCGGCGGGCAGGTCGGCCGGGTATGTGGCCACGGGGCAGTTCGGGTGGTATGGCTGAACCAGCGCGGCGATCAGCCGGGACAGCTCCCGTGGCCCCAGCACGGCCGCTAAAAAGCCTCCGTCCGAGACGCGCTTGACCGCCCGGGCCAGCGCGAAGCGCTGTTCCTTGACCACCGTTCTCTTCAGAAGCCCCTCGCCGACGATCAGCGCCGGGGGCGATGTGTTCTCGATGGCCACCAGGTGAGTCGGCTGGGTGGAGTGATAGAGCTCAAACTCGATCTCGCCCAGGTTGGAGACAATGCCGTTAGTGAGCGTGCGCATGGGATCGTCGGGTCGGGCGCGGTCACCCTTGCCGACGCCGTGGCGTTCGAGGTTCGGCGCATAGGCCTTGGATAGATGCTGTCCGACCAGCTTGAGAATCTCGCGCAGCACGCCTTTCTCGCCCGGATGGGTGATCTGATTTTCGATTTCTTCAAAAGTCAATCTCTCAGCAGAACGATCGGGCACTTTGCTCTTGTTTTCGCCGTAGAAAAACTCCTCGTTTTGATCGGCCGCCCGCAGGTAGTGCAACACCGAGCACACCCCGAGTACTTTGTCGAAAACACGCTGCTCCTCGAAAATGCGTCGCAGCTCATGATAGGAAGACACCCGGAAAGGATTGATCTCGAGCAGGCGGCGGTGTTCGTCGACGGCATTGGCGTAGTATAACCCGGTGCTCCCGTAGAGTCGCGCCAGGGCCTCGTGCGCTTCAACGTGGCGCGGGTTGATCTCGGTTACGCGCTTGTACTCGATAATGGCCTTGTCCATGTTGTCGAGTTGATCCGCGAAGATGCCGCCGATCTTGAGATGCAACGGCACGGCCTCCTGCTCGCGGTCCGGCGGCAGGAGACGTATGAAGGCGTGGTAGGCATCCACCAGGTCCTGCCAGCGTTCGAGCTTCTCGTAGAGATCGCCCAGTTTCTGGATGATGTCGACGTTGTTCGGATCGAGGTTCTGGATCTGGCGATAGCTTTCGACGGCCTTCTCGGGATCGGCGATGCCGCTTTCGTATATCCCGGCCTGTTCCATCAGGTATTTGAGCCGGTTGGCCGGCTCGCCGTTCACCTCGACCAGCCTGGCCAGGACAACCTCCGCCTCGCCCCACTGTTGCCGGGCGACGTGAATGGCCTTGAGCCGCTCCAGCGTCGGAATATCGCCTTTGTTGGTCTCCAGCACCTTTCCGAAGTGCGAAACAGCGCGATCGAGATCGGTTTTTTTCTCCTGGTAGACGACCCCCAGCCGGAAATGGCAGGCGGCCAACAGGGCGGCATCGGTCGTCAACTCTTGCAGCCGGTCGCATAGTCTGATGGTTTCATCCCATTGCTCGTTCTCGAATGTCAGTTCGGACAGCGTTGCTATCGACTGTACGTGGGAGGGGTTGATCTCGATCACTTCCCCGAGGCTCTTGGCCGCGTCCTGGGGCCTTCCGAGCTGTTCCCGGTAGAGGCCCGCCAGCTTGATGTGCAGCTCAGCCAGCGCCCGATTGTCTGCGGTCACACCGATACGGTTGCGATACAAGATCGACAAGCGTTCCCAATCGGCTTGCTTGATCAGCAGGGCCTCGAGCCTGCCGAAAGCCTGCACCTCTTCCGGGTCGCGCTCGAGCACCTTGAAGAGGCATTCGGCGGCCCGGGCCGGGTCGTCGAAGCTCTCGATGTAGATCTGCGCGGCCTGCAGCAGGGTGGCTATCGCCTGGGCGGGATCCCGCGTGACAGAACCTTCGCGATCCAGCAGGCCGATCACGGCCTGCTGATCGCCCTGAGCCTGTTTGATACGCTTGAGCGCCTTTATGGCCGGCAAGTGATCGGGCCTGAGGCGCAACGCTTCCTGGTAGTAATGGGCGGCCACGTCGATGGAGTCGAGTCGATTCTCGGCCAAATCGGCGATTCGCAGGCACAGATCGGCGGCCTCGTCTTCAGAACGTGTGCGGGTCAGTTCACGCTCGTAGAGCAGGCGCAGTCCATTCCAGGTGCCGAACTTGTGATAGAGAATGTCCAGCGACCTGATCGCGTCGGGATGGGTCGGATCGATCTCAATCATCTTGAGGTGATTCTCGCCCGCGTTCTGCGGCGGTTGGAGTCGATTCTCCTTGAGATCGGCGATCTGCGACTGGAACGCAAGGCGCAGGCGGGGATCTGATGAGTGCCGAGAGGAGGCCTCGTAGATCCTTGCCAGAGCCGTGTAGTTGCGCTGGCTGATGTAGATGCGCTCGAGCGCCTCGAACGACTGCAGGTGATCCGGCTTGATAGCCAGGATGTTCTCGTAGCACTCGGTAGCCCGTACCAGGTCGTTGACTCGAGAGGCATATACATCCGCCATGCGGCCGTAGATCTGCGCCCGCCGGCTTTCGGAAGAAGCGTTCTTGATCTCCAGCTCGTAAATCGAAAGCAATCCGCGCCAGTCCTCGGCGGCCGTGTATAGGCGCCCGAGCGAGCGGATCGCGGGAGTGTCGTCGGACACAATCTGCAGCAAGTTTTGCAGTACCTCGGTGGCCTTTTCCGGCAGCGAAAGATGATTCTCGTAAATCTCGGCCACCCGGAAGAGGGACAGCGCCTTCTGCCGGGGATCATCGAGAACGGTGGCCTCCTTCTCGTGAATGGCGATCAAGTTCTCCCAGTCGCGCTTATTTGTGTAGATGCGAATCAGGGCTTTCATGGCGGGGAAGTTCGTGTCCTTGATCCGCAGAACCTCCTGGTAGACAACAACCGCCTTGTCCTCCTGGACGAGCTTCTCTTCATAGAGTTCGCCTATCTTGTAGAGCAGGGTAATCTGCTTGTCCTCGTTCAGGGTTACTTCGATTTCCTGGCGGTGCATGGCGATCAGGTCGTCCCAGCGGCCCTTGATGAAGTACAGGCGGCCCAGGCTCTGCAGCGCCGGGAGGTAGGCCGGAGAAAGAGCGAGCACCTTCTTGTAGGTCTCGATGGCCTTGTCTTTGTCGTTGAGCTTTTCCTCATATATCTCGCCGTTACGGTGCAGCAGTGAGACCACCTGCTTCTGGTCGTTGATCAACTGGGCCTCGAGTTCGTTGATCTGGATCATTTCCTCCCACTTGTCGGCGCGCACGAAAAGCTTGCCGAGCGTTCGGATGGCCGGCAGGTAGTTGGGAGAGATCTCGAGTAGTCGCTTGTAAGTCTCGATGGCCTGGTCGATGTTGTTGAGCTTCTCTTCCCAGAGGCTGCCGATCTTGTCCAGCAGGAAGATCGACTGGTCGTGATCCCGGGTTACATCGAGTTCGCGCTCGTACATGTGTATCAGCGACTCCCAACGGTTGTACTTGGAGTACAGGTTACCCAAGGTCTTTAAAGCCGGCAGGTAGCCGGGACTGAATTCGAGACATTGCTCGAGCTTCCCGATGGCATCCTCGTCACGGCTGAGGCGCTCTGAGAGGATCTCGGCCAGCTTGTAGAGCTTGACTGCCTTCTGCTTGGCGTCCTCAGTTTCGCGAATCTCGACCTCGTACATGCGCACCAGGTCGTCCCATTGACCCTTGCGGTAGAACAGCTTGCCCAGCGCCTGCAGGGCGGGCAGGTAGTTGGGGCTCAACTCGACCACCTTGCGGTAGTTGGCGATGGCCTGGTCCTCGTTGAATAGCTTCTCTTCCCAGATCGAGCCCAGCTTGAAGTAGATCGAGACTTTTTCCTGGCGGTCGGAGATGACCTCGACCATCTGCTCATACGTTCCAACCAGCTCCTGCCAGCGCATCAGGTTTTCGTAGATGGCGGCCATTTCGGCCAGCAGCATGTGGTTGCCGGGCGAAAGCACCAGCGCGCGGGAAAGGGTTTCTATGGCCCGGTCTTCGTCCCCGATTCGCTCCCGCAGCAGGCGGGCGGCCCGATAGAGCAGCCACACGGCGCTGGGCGGATCGGGTGTCACCGCGGCTTGTTTCTCGACGACTTCGAGCAGCATCTCGACCGGCCCGAATTTCGCATAGTGCTCTTGCAGCGCGTCAAGAGCCAGGATGTTTTGTGGGTCGCTTTCGAGGACACGCCGGTACAGCTTTTCGGCCTCCCGGTCGTTGTCGAAATTAATCCTCTGGATCCGGGCGCAGCCCAGCAGGATCTGCATAGCGACAGGCGGATCGTCGATCATCTCGAGAATTCTCAGGCGAACCTGAAGCACGGTTTGCCAGTCGGCGGCGGAAATTGCCAGGCGTTCTTTCTGCTTGAGCAGCTCGATGTTGTCCGACGCCAAATCGATTCCGGCCTGGTATGCTTGCCCGGCCTCCTCGATCTTGCCGAGCTTCTCCTCGAGGATCAGCCCGCGCCGATGATACAGAAAGGCTTTTTCCCGCATGTCGGAAATGGCCTCGATCTCGGATTCGATGATCTGCACCGCCACATTCCAGTTGCCCACCTGGCTTGCCAGGCGCCCGGCGGCGCGGATGTTGGGTATCAGCCCGGGCCGCAGCTGGAATGCCTTGTTATAGCAATTCCATGCATTTCGCGGTTGGGCCAGTTTTTCTTCCCAGATTTTTCCCGATTCGTAGTAGAGCGTAGCCGCGGCCGGTACCTCGCCTATGACCGCTATTTCCCGCTCGTACTCGGCCAGAAGCGCCTGCCAGGCGGGCGCCTGGCGCGGATCGAACGGTGCCGGGTGGCTGCCCGGTCCGCCCGGGATGGGCAGGGTGTTCCCGCCGGCCCCGGAGACGAGTTGCACGTCGATTCTTGCTGCGATCGCCGGGCTTTCGGCCTGGCTGGCTTCGATCTCTGGAGGCTCTCCTGCTTCCTCGCCTTCGGGGATGTCATCGCCTTCCCGGGCAGGCTCGCCGGCATCTTCCTCCGGCGCGGATTCCTGATCGTGGGCGAAGAACTCGTGCTCCATGTTCTCCTGCGCTGCGTCCCCGTCGTCATGCACCGCATCCCCGTTACCCGTGGCGATTGCATCTTGTTCTTCGGGTCCATCGGGATTATCGCGATTATCGGTCATCGAGACACCCTCCGACTCGTGAACGAACCCGCCTGGGAGCGTTCACCAATTATTGAGGCTTCAAGGGTACTGGTGTACCACAACTGTTTAGCACTATTCAAGATCTCCCGGCGGCCACGGCCAAGGGCAGGATGAGAGATCTTCCGCTGCCAGACGCTCGAGTTCCCGGCGCCAGCGGCGTCTTCTCCTGATGTAGGCCAGGATGAAAACCAGACTGACGATGAACCACAGGCTGGCGGTACCGGTCAATAGCGGTATCCAGGTGAAGCGCAGCCTGAGATCGGTATGCCACTCGTCTTCGAGGGAGGCAAGCGAGGTATCATAGGCTTCCTCGAGAGCAGCTAAAAATCCGAGCCCCCCGGCCAGCAGGCGAATCAAGCGCCCGAAGCCCGCCCGGCCCTTCTTTTCGAGCAAGAAGCTGACGAAGTCGATACTCTGAGCATAGGCTAACCTGATGTCGGCGACCTTTTCCGGGAAGGCATCGGTGAGAGCCTCCAGCGAGAATATGCGGTTCGAGATTACGCCCGAGGCCAGTATGCGCGTCCTTTCGAACGACCACTCGTCGGATTGGTACATAGCGAAGCCCTCATTGAACCAGCGTGGGATCGTCACCGGGCCCAGGGCATGCGCCAGGGCGAGGTGGGCCAACTCGTGGGCGAACAGTTTGTCCAGATCGACATCCGATGCGGAGGGGCTCACCAGCCGCAGAAAGATCAGGTTGTATGCCGGGAAAGCGAGGCCGCTGGCCCAGATCGGGATGCTCATACCTCGCGGCGCCGCGGCCTGCATGTCGTCGAAATCCTGCAACAGGCAGACGCTGGTGCCGCCCTCGGAACCGGGGGCGCCCAGGTCGGAAACAATCCTGGCGCGGGTATTCTCGGCGGAAACTTTCAGCTCTTCGGCCAGCGGCCGGTGACGCTCGCGAAACAGGATCACGAAGTGTTCACCCGGCAGCCGGCCGTCTAAGAAAGCTGGAGGCGCCCAGCCGACTTGCGCCATGGCCAGGAAAAGAAGGAATGCCGGTGACATGACGGTCCGGTTGACACTCTGGGGCTCGCGGCCGCGAATTTACGGCAGGCGCGCCCCAAGGGCGTCCGGGTCGAGGTCGATTACACGCACGGTTTTTCCCCGCGCGCCGAGCCCGACGGTAATCTCGATGTTTTTCCGCGGCACATCCAGGGCCCGCGAAAGGAAACGCACGAGTTCTTTATTGGCCTTGCCGTCCAGGGGAGGTGCGGCCAGCCTGACCTTCAGCCGATCGCCGTGCAGTCCGGCAAGAGCGGATCGCGCGCTGTTCGGCTGCACCCACAACATCAGCAGCCAAGCGCCGGACTTCTCCCGCCGCAGATAGACCCTGTCTGCAGCCTCATGCCGGGGCGCTTCTTTCAACGGCCTTCCATCTCTTCGGGGGCCGCGTCGGTCTGGGCGTCTTTTTTGGCTTCGGACCGCGCGGGATTGCATTCGGGTCGCTTCAAGACCTTGAGGCTGGTCTCTTCCAGCTTGAAAATCGCGCGTCCCTCTGTCTCTTCGCGCACCTCGAGCAACTTGGTGTGCGTGTCGATCACTCCCTGGATACGCGACAGGAGATTGGTGCGCAGGCGTTGCAGGCGTTCGACTTCTTCGCGCAGTTCCTCGTTTTCGTGGTCGCGGTCGAGACCCAGAAGATTGGCCTGGGCCTCGAGAGCCTCCTGGATGGCCGCGTGCAGCCGGGCGCGCCGCTGGCGCAGCTCTTCGCTGCTGATGAAGAGCGCCTCGGCCTTATCCTCGTCCACCTCGTGAAGCAGCTTGCGGTGTGACTGGATGATACCCCCCAGGTTGGCGTGCAGTTGCTCGCGTTGGCGCTTGACCTCGTTGATGTCCTCGATGATTTTCACCAGGCGATCGTTGGCGGCCCGGACGATCCTCTCGGCCTGTAGCTCGGCCTGCGAAAGGATCACCTCGGCCTCCTTGCGGGCGTTCTCCTTGATGTCGTCGGTGATCTTCTGAGCTGTGATCATGGTCTCTTTTAATGCGCGTTCCCGATCGTGATATTCGTCGACGATCCGGCTGCTGCGCGCCAGTTCTTCTTTGAGGTGGTTGTTCTGGCGCAGAACGGCCTCGAGCTCGTCGCCTATGAGGTTCAAGAATGAATCGACTTCGCGCGAGTCGAGGCCCCTGAAAGCCTTGCCGAACTGCTGCTGGCGAATGTCTATCGGAGTGATCTTCACGACGATCTCCTTTCAGCTTCGGGCCGCCATCGGCGCCGTGCGGTTTTTCGCGCCGCCTGCCAAGGGCTGCCAGAGTCCGGCGTCTTCGAGCATCTCGAGCGTCTCGGGCAGCGGCAGGCCAACGATGTTGGTATAGGAGCCGTCTATGGACTCGACCAGCATCGCCCCGCGGCCCTGGATGCCGTAAGCGCCGGCCTTGTCCCGCGGCTCGCCCGTTGCGGTGTAACACTCGATCAGTGCTTCTGAGAGCCTGCGAAATCTCACCCGGGTCTGCAGCAGGCGTTCGCCGAAGAGCGCCCCGTCGGGTTTGAGCAGAGCCACGGCGGTCAGCACCCGATGCTCGCGCCCCGAAAGCGCCCGCAACATGCGCCCGGCCTCGTTTTCGTCCGCGGGCTTGCCGAGGATCGCGCCGTCCAAAACGACCGTGGTATCGGCCCCCAGTACCCAGGCACTCGCCTCTCGTCGCCGGACCGCCTGCGCCTTTTCCCGGGCGGCCCTGGCGCTGAAGCTCCCCGCTCCCTCGCCCGGCAGCGGTCGCTCGGCGATCCCGGCTGGAATCACAATAAACGAAACGCCGGCCATGGCCAACAGCTCTTTTCTCCTGGGTGACGCGGAAGCCAGAACCAACATGCAAACCTCTAAAGGCGCTGCCGAGAGCGCGAGCGAGATACAGGCAGGATCGTAAGTCAAACGCAGCGTAGCGTCAAGAAACCCGACCCGCGGCGAGGCTGGCCCCGATGGCGACAATGTGCATGGGATGGTAGGCGTAATCGATTGGTCTCCCGAAGTATTTCTCCACCTGACGGCTTATCAGGGGCGACAGGGTCGTCCCCCCGGACACGAACAGGGCATCCAGGTCCCGCGCCTTCAGGCCGGCGACCCTGAGCACCTCGTCGCACACAACGAACGTCCGGCCGACCAACTCGTTTGCCAGTTTCTCCATGAGATCCCTGGTGATCAGCAGCTTGATCGACGCAGTCGGGGAAGCGGGGTCGACCCGGGTCAGGTCGATCCGGGTCTGATTCTCCTCAGACAGCCGGATCTTTGCCTGCTCGCACTCGGTAACCAGACGTGAAAAAACAGCATTGTCTCCCCGTAGATCCCAGTGGTGTGTCGCCAGAACCTCGGCCGCCGCCCAGTCGGCCAGGCCCTTGTCGATGTCGTCGCCGCCGAGGTACAAATCACCGCCGTAACCGAGAACCCGCAGCTTCCCGCCGTTGTACTCGACGATCGCCAGGTCGAAGGTGCCGCCACCGAAATCGTAGACGGCGGCGCGCCCGGCATTCTCCCCGCGCTTGTTCAGATAGGCCAGCGTGACGGCCGTCGGCTCGTCGATGATCTTGACATCCGCCAAGCAGGCCTGTTCGCCAGCCTCCATGGTGGCCTTGCGTTCCGCGTCGCCGAACATAGAGGGAACGGCGATGATGCAGGCAAGTTCACCGGAATCGAACGACGAATAGTCGCACACTCTCTGAATAATGAACGTGGCGATGTCGATCGGATTGAAGAGACCGGCTCGGGTCTTGAAACTCGACCCGCCGTCTTTTTCCTCAACCAGATCGAAATCGTAGCGTCTCTGGAACTCTTTGGAGCCGGCCGAATACCATTTTCTTCCGATCAGCCGCTTGGCGGAAAAAATAGTATTTTTCGGGTCGATGGGGCGTCTCCTGCTCGCCTTCGTCCCGACCAGCCGGATGCCGCTTGGAGGGAAGGCGACAACAGAGGGAAGCAGTGGACCGCCCTGCTGATCGATGTCAAATATCCCCGCATCAATGGCAGCCACCGTGTTGGTGGTTCCGAGGTCGATACCGACATTTTTCATCAGAAATCTCCCCTTGCGGCCGTCCGGGCGTCATACCTCATCGGCCGCATTCTCCTCGACGAAGTCCTTGAGCCGCTGCTTCTCGCTTTTCATCATGGCCACGAACTCGATGCCGTAGTGCAGCATGATCTCGTCCGCCAGCATCCGAACGATGGAGTAGATAGAGAGTTGCCCGTTGTCGCCAGGAAGATAGAAACGCATCCGGCCCAGAGAACCCACGGGCAAAAGCACGGGCGATTCGAGCAGCATGCCCGATTCGCTCAGATTCAGGATGTTGACGGTCGTACCGACATCCTCGTCATTGTCCTTGCTCAGGATGTCCATCCTGGCGATCAATTCCACCGCGACCCGCTTCTTGTCTCGCAGGCGGATGTTCAACAGGCCCGCTACAGTCTGGTAGAGCTGGCTGACGTCCACGGGGTTCACCAGGTGGCCGTCGAGCTGCATGTCGCAGAAGTCCTCGACGTTTTCACCGACCCGTTCGGTCAGCATGACCAGTTTGGCCTTCTTCAGATCCGGGTTCGTTCGCACTGACTGGCAGAATTTCCGGACCCCCATCCGCGGTAAACGGGAGCTGAAAAGGATCAGCGCAGGCTGCCACTTCCGTGCGCTCGAGAGGGCTTCTTCCGCCGAGGCTACCGAGTGAACCGTCAGGGTTCGGCGGCTCAGGAGCGATTCTGTGGATTCTGGTGGAAGTAGATTCTTGGGTACGACAAAGATGTTGGTCATGTCAGCTTCTCTTCATCCTTCTTCAGCCCGAGCAGGAGTCCCATGGACTTGAAAAGTTGGTTCAGCAATACCGGCTTTTCGAGGTACAGATCGGCGCCGGCCGAGTAGGCCGCCTCGGGCGCCCTGAGCCAGCGAACCTCGCCGAGACAACGAATCGCCGAGAGCAGGCCCGGAAACGATATGTCGAAGGTAAGCTGCTCGCCGACCGCGAATGGTTTCCCGCTATTCTGCGTTCTTTGAAGTCATCCAAGAAAATGGCCGCCTAATTTGTTGAATTTCATTGTTATAACAAACCACTGACCGGGCTCCCGTGTCAATCGGGTCGAGCTATCCACGCCGTGGTGTTACAGAAAGGTCGCAGGCCCGATCGCCCGATCAACGATCGTCGTCGTCCCCATTATTCTCCACATTCTCGAACACAATCATTTTCTTGGGCGCCGGCGCGGGCGGGTGGTGATTTCCCAGGTGGGAGAACTTGGAGCCCGAATGGGCGAGTCGATCGATGCATGCCAGCAACTCCTCCGGTTCGAACGGTTTTTGTATGAAGTCATCCGCCAGGAACTCCTCGTGACCTCCCTCCGAACCCGGCCCCCGGGGAATGAACGAACTCGTCAGCAGTATGGGAAGGCCGGCCGAACTGCTGTAATGCCGCAGCTTTTCGCTCAGCTCCGTTCCCAACATGCCGGGCATGAGCACATCTAGAATGATCAGGTCCGGCCCCTCTTTCATGATCCTATCCAGCGCCTCGGGACCCGAGCCCGCCAGGATGACTTCATGACCTGCACCCGCGAGAATGTCTTTTATCACTTGCAGGAAGAACCTGTCGTCGTCGGCAACAAGGATTTTCATGTCCAACCCTTCTTCCGGGTTTCATCTTGCGCTAGTCCTTCGTTTGTCGTTGAATCGCCGAACGCCAACGCCGCCTCGGTATAGGCATTCAGTTGGGGTGGGGTATCGATAACCGTATTTGAAAACCCGGTTCCGCTCCGGCCCCTTGCCCTCGAAGTGTCTTACTTATCTTCATTCCGCTTCAGTCCGAGCAGAAGTTTCATGGACTTCAAAAGTTGCTTCAACAATACCGGCCTTTCGATGTAGAGATCGGCGCCGGCCGCGTAGGCTGCCCGCCGCGCCTCCTCACCGCCGGCGCTTAGCACAATGACCGGCAAGGAACGTAAGGATTCGTCTTCGCGGATCTTCCGGATCAGCTTCCCGCCGTCCATCACCGGCATGTAGTAGTCGATGATTGCCATGTTGAACGACTCCTTCCGGATGCGATTCCACGCCTGCCTGCCGTTCTCGACTTCTACAACCTCCAGTTTCCTCTTGGCGTCCAGGCCGTCGTGGCGGAACTTCGTCACGCCGAAGAGAATCATTTCCCGGATCGCGGGGTTGTCCTCGGCCAGGAGCACCCGAAAGGGCCCCGCCGGCTTTGCGGCTTCGGCCGCCGGCGGCGGCTCCGCAGTCAGCTTGTCGATCAGGCGCCGCAGCTTCGCGGCTTCCTCCGCGGAAGGGAACGTGAAGACCACCCCGATTCCACTCGGCTCTTTCTCGGTGGCTGCCTCGGGCGTTCTGCGCCAGCGAATTTCGCCGCGACAACGGATCGGCGACAGCAGGCCGGGAAACGAGATATCGAAGGTAAGCCGCTCGCCGACCGCGAAGGTCTTCCTGGTGGCAATGAAAACGCCGCCGTCGCTCATGTCCTGGATGTAGTCGGCAATGAAGTCACGGGGAGTGGCATACTCGACCTTCAGGACCAGTTCGATCCGCGGGTGCTTTCTACGGTCTTCGAAGTCATTCAAATATATAGCTCCCTCATGGTTATGAGCCGCTGCTTCTTACTTTGCGAACCGGGACGAGGATCCCGCCAGTCGCTTCACTTCGGCAAGGAAATCCACAGCCTCGAAAGGCTTGCGCAGGAATCCATCGGCCTTGAACTGCTCGATGAAATCTGAACCGGCCTCGATCTCTGCAACACCGGAGGTGACCAGCAGAATGGGAATGGAAGCCGTCCGACCGGATTTCCTCAGTTTCTCGCAGACCTCAGTACCAAGGAGCCCGGGAAGGATTATATCGAGAACTATGAGATCCGGACTCTTGGTGACCGCTTTCTCAACGGTTTCGAGCCCGTTTGCGGCAAGGATCACATCATACCCGGCGTCTGTCAGGATCTCTTCCATGACCTTCAGGAACATGGCGTCATCGTCGGCAACCAGGATTTTCATTTCCACTCCTTCTTCCGGGTCTCATCCTGCGCCCGCTAGTCGCTTTTCGTCGAATTTCATTGAAATAGCAAACCACTGACCGGGTCTCCGTGTCAATCGGCGCTGGAACTGCTCGCACTTCATTGACTGCAAGCTCCCCGCCATGGTTACGATGAAATCGACCAGGGGGTTTCCATGATGGACTTTCTCGTTGGAGATTAGGCTGGCGCTTGACTTTTTGGGGGTGGTGACCATGTTGCGCATTTGGCCGGGAATTCTGTTGCTGTCGTCGATCTTTTTCCTCTCGCCGGCCTCCCCGGCGGATGAAACGGATGACGAGCTGAGCGACGAGTTCGCCCTGCTCGAGGAGGGTGAAGAGGTGGTCGAGTCGGCCGCCCGGCATCGCCAGCAGATCGGAATGAGCCCCTCCGCCATCACCGTCATCACGCGGCAAGACATAGAAACCTCCGGCGCCGGCTCTGTCCCGGACCTGCTCAGGTTGGTGCCGGGCATGGACGTGATCGATGTGTCTCCCTTCTACGCATCCATCGCCTCGCGCCTGCTCTGGGGCTACGAGAATAATCTCTACCTGGTGCTGATCGACGGCCGGGAGGCCAACATCGAGTTTATGGGGCAGCCGCTCTGGGAGAGCCAGCCCATCTCGATCGAGGACATAGAGCGCATCGAGATCATCCGCGGACCCGGCGCTTCCTTGTACGGCGCCAACGCCGTGGCCGGAGTGGTCAGCGTGACCACCCGCTCGGTGCCCGAGCGGACGTCCGTCTGGGCCAGGGCGGCCGGTGGAGAATGGGGCAACCTCTCACTGGCCGGGCGCGCCTCGGCCCGCTTCGGAAAGCTGGGGCTGTCCGCGAGCGGCGGGTATGACACGGCCGGCATGATCGGCGACGCGGACGAGCCGGGCAAGAAGGTCAGGAAGGCAAGGGCCGTGGGCGAATACCGCTTCTCGGAGAAGGAGAAATTGTTGCTCGACGCCGGATTCTCGTCGATAGAGGGCTCGATCCCGAGCATGACGGGCACAATCCTCGGCACCTTCGATATGCTGACTGTCCGGCTGGCCTACGAGTCCGAGACGCTGCGGGGCCAGCTCTATTACACCAACTTCGGAGCTGACGCCGAGCTTGATGCCCTGCTGGACTATGCCGGGCTGCACCTGGCGGACTTTGTGCCCATGAACATTCGCGGCAACACCCTCGACGGACAGGCCCAGTGGCGCCTGCCGACTTTCTGGGATCCGTTGCTGCTCATCGTGGGCGGCGGAGCCAGGCTCTCGCTGCTGAGCTGCGACCAGTTTCTGGACGGGGCGACGTTCGACGACCAGGCGAGTTCCCGCTACCAAAAGCCGGGCATCGATTACCTGGGGATTCGTTCCGGCGCCTTCGCGCATGCCGAACTGGCCGTCGCCGACTGGCTGACGGTGACCGGCGGGACGCGCCTCGACTACAACACCGAGACCGGCTGGTTCGCGAGCCCCCGCCTGGCGGCGGTCTTCAGGCCCGCCGCGGGACAGTTCCTGCGCCTGGGTGCCGCCCGGGCCTTTCGCATGCCCGCCTTCATGGAAAAGAGGCTCCATCCCATGGTGAGCTTCCCGTCCGACGGCCCGATCCAGGGAGGCGACCAGGATCTCTTCCAGGGGTTCATGTCCCGGGTAGTCGGCAACGAAGGGCTCGGCAACGAGGAGCTCTGGTCGTTCGAGGCCGGCTACCGCGGCCAGTTCCTCGACGACAGGCTGAGCGTCGCGCTGGATCTCTACTGCAACCTCTACAGCGGCATTATCGATATGACCGGCACGATCGTCGCGGGCGATCGGGGCCTGCCCGATCTGGACAACAGCGATCTTCATTTTGAGAACCTGGAAGGCGGCCACCGTATCATGGGCAGCGAGCTGGCCGTCCGCATCAACCTGACCCGCTCCCTCTCCTTGCTGGCCGCCTGGGCCTACCGGGCCGATTTCGACCTCGACAGCGGCAAGTCCCTCGGTAACAATCCCAAGAACCTCATCACCGTCGGGGGGCGCTTCCTGGCCGAGGCCGGCCTGCTCGGAAGCCTGTACCTCTTTTCGCGCTCGGAGTTCACGCTTTCCGGCATCAGCAACCCGAAAGGCCTGATGGAAGACTTCCTCGTGCAACACATGCAGAACGTCTTTCTGCTGGTGGGCAGGTTAGGCTGGAAATGGTCCGGCGGCAACGATTTGCAACTCGAGACGGGGATCAAGCTCTTCCTGCCGGTCTCGCCGTTCGAGGCGCCTCACTTCCGCTACTATGATCTGGGCGGGGGAATCACGCCCGAGGGCGTGCGCTACGGCGGCCAAGAGCTGATGCGCCTGGTGACCATCTACTTCCAGGGATCTTTCTGAATCGCAGGGGCGGAGCCCCTGTAAATCGGCCGATTCGTTGACTTCGACGCTCGATCATATACAATACGCCTTGCTCCGAATACACACAAAAGGGCCTATACATGGACAGGGAGCAGCTGCTCAAAGATCTGACGCGGACGGTTGACGAACTGCGTATCTTCAACGAGATCGGCAAGACGCTTACCTCGACGCTCGACATTCGCGAGGTGCTGGCCATCATCATGGAGAAGATCAGCGAGCTGATGAAGCCGCACAACTGGTCGCTGCTCCTGGTGGACGAGGAGAGCAACGAGCTTTATTTCGAGATCGCCGTCGGACTGGGTGCCGACAAACTCAAGGAACTGCGCCTGAAGATCGGAGAAGGGGTCGCCGGTTGGGTGGCCCGGGAAACCAAGTCGTTGATGGTGCCCGACGTGCGCGAAGATCCACGCTGGTGCGATCGGGTTGACAGCATGACCCGCTTCGAGACGCGCTCGCTCTTGTGCGTGCCGCTGGTGGCCCGCGGTTCCGTGCTTGGCGTGATCGAACTGGTCAACGCCGAGCCCAACTCGTTCAGCGAGCCGGACCTGCGCCTGCTCGAATCGATGGCCGACTACGCGGCGATCGCAATCGAGAACGCGCGCAACTTCCTCAGGGTCCAGGATCTGACGGTCAAGGACGACGTCACCAGCCTCTATAACTCCCGTCACCTGCACGAAATGCTGGCCAACGAATTCGCGCGCTCGAAGCGCTACGGCTTGACGTTTTCGCTGGTTTTCTTCGATTTGGACCACTTCAAGAACGTCAACGACGAGCACGGCCACCTGTGCGGATCGAGGCTGCTCAAGGAGGTGGGCGACCTGGTCAGGGCCAGCCTGCGCACCGTCGACATTCCCACCCGCTACGGCGGCGATGAGTTCGTCATCATCTTGCCGCAAACCACCAAGTCGCAGGCCGTGCACGTCACGCGGCGTCTTCGGTTGGCTCTCAACGAGCGCGTCTTTTTAGCCGGCGAGAACTTGCAGGTGCGTATAACGGCCTCGTTCGGAGTTTCCAATTTTCCGCAGGACACCGACAACAAGGACGGCGTTCTCAGACTGGCCGATGAGGCCATGTACCGCGTCAAGGAAAGCACCAGGGACGGAATCCAGATCGCAAGCGCCTTGGACGGGAGCCCGGAAGCCCGGGACCAGACCGACTTTTGACAGACCGACGGGTCATTCAGGACCCCCGGGTCAAATGACACCTGTAGATCCATAATGGCGTTGCATTTGACCCGGGTCATATAATACCCACCAACAAGGTTCGGCCGGCCATCGGCGCACATCTCTCTTTGACTTAACAAGTTGAAATATAAGGATATTGTTTCAGCGTGATCCTGTTCGGCGTTGTGGTATGCTTTTGGCAGTCGAGGTCAGGGGGTGTGAACGCGAAACGCTTCATGGAGGACACAGTGAAAAGACCAAGGCAAGCGATACTTTTCGTCGACGACGAGGCCAACGTGCTCAACGCCATGAGGCGCACATTGAGGAAAGAGCCCTATGAACTGTTTCTGGCAGAGGGCGCCGCGGAGGCCTTCGAAGTGCTCGAAGGGAACGACATCGATCTGGTGGTCTCGGATCACCTGATGCCCTCGATGGACGGGTTGACCTTCCTGGGCAAGATCAAGGATCTCTACCCGCAGGTGGTGCGGGTGATTTTAACCGGGCATGCCGATTTGTCGATGGCCATCAAGGCCATCAATGAGGGCGAGGTCTTCCGCTTTATGACCAAGCCGTGGATGGATCTCGAGCTGAAGATGACCTTGAAGCACATCTTCGACTTCATCAACCTCAGGCGCGAGAACCAGTTGTTGCTCGACACGGTCAAGAAGCAGCAGGGCTTTATCGAAAAGATGGAAGAGGAGCACCCGGGCATTTTCGAGGTACAACGCGATTCCCGCGGTGTGATCGTCATAGACGAAGACCTCGGTGGACTGTGACCCGGATATGCCAACCTGCCTTGTTATAGACGACGACGCACTCTTCAGGGCGTCGGCGTCCGAGACGCTTGTGGCCGGCGGGTTCGAGGTGCGCGAGGCGGCGAGCGGCGAGGAGGGTTTCGCAAGCTACGTAGACAATCCGACCGATCTGGTTATCCTGGATATCTTCCTGCCGGATGTGTCCGGCCACGAGTTGCTCGAGCGCTTCTTCGAGCGAGACGAGTCCGGCAAGGTGGTCATTGTGACTTCCGACTTCTCGCTGGATTCGGCGCTACGCTCTCTCAGGGGCGGGGCGGGCGACTACCTGCCCAAGCCGTTCACTCCAGACGCTTTACGGATGAGCGTCACGCGGGTTCTCGAGCGTCAGGCGCTGGAACGTGAGAAACACGAGTTGTCCATCGAATTGCACCGGAGGGTCAGCGATCTGAAGATGGTGCGTTATATTTCGCAGCTGGTGACATCCACCAGGCCGATCGAGAGTTGGATGGACGAGGTGGTTCGGGCCACCTGCGCCTTCGTCGGGGCCGAGGCGGGATCGTTGCTTCTGCTGGACGCAGATCGGGACGAGCTGTACTTCTACGGCTCGGCCGGGCCCAAGGGGGACGCCGTACGCGAGATACGCCTGCCCCGCGAACGCGGCGGGATTGCCTGGTGGAGCCTTGTCAACCGCAAGCCGATCAAGGTCGACGACGCGCAAAGCGATGAGCGCTTCGACGCCGAAGTCGATTCCGGCACGGGCTTCGTCACCCGTTGTATCCTGGCCGCGCCGATCGTGGTGCAGGATGACTGCATAGGCGTGATCGAGCTGCTCAACAAGAAGCAGTCTGACACTTTCGACGATAGCGATCTCTTCAGACTCGAAGAAATATCCTCCACCATCGCCGTTACCGTGCAGAACGCCATGGTGGCAGGGGATCTGCGCAAGTCGCGCGCGGAGCTGGCCGCCTGGTCGCAGCAGCTCGAGAAGACGGTAGAGGAGCGCACCCGGGCACTAAAGGTGGCCAACCGGGCGCGGCGCGAGGCCTACGAGCAACTCGAGCAGACGCACCGCAGACTCAAAAAAGCCCAGGCCGGCATGATCAGGCAAGAGAAGATGGCGTCTATTGGCCTGCTGGGAGCCGGAGTGGCCCACGAGATCAACAACCCGCTCGGTTTCGTCAACGCCAACCTGTCCACGCTCGAACAGTATGTGCGCTCTCTGCGTCGGCTGGCCGGAGTGGTGATCCACGCCGGGCACCGCGCGGGGGCCGACGGGCCGGAGAAGATCGCGCGCATCATGAGCGAGGCCGGCAGGATCGTTGCGGAGGACCGCCTGGAAGAGGTTATCGAAGACCTGGGCCCGCTGTTCGACGAGATGTCGGCCGGGCTTGCCAGGATAACCACGATAGTCGAACAACTGCGAGCTTTCGCCGAGGAGGGGGATCTCGACGGACACCCGGCGTCGGTGGATGTCAACACAGAGGTCGAGAGACTTGCCGAACTGGTGGCGGGAACGCTTCTTACGGCCGGGTCGAGCATCGAGCGCGACCTGGGCGCGCTGCCCGCCGTCTGGCTGCCGGTCAAGAGCCTGCGCCAGGTTCTGCTGGGCATGCTCGGCGTCAGGACGCGGGCCGGGTCGCGCGCTTGCCTGATCGTGCTCAGCACCCGCGAGCGGGAAGGCCGGGTGCAGATCGACCTGCTCGATCGCGGCGGTGACCTTGACGGCGACGATCTGTCCCGCTTGTTCGATCCGTTCTTCGAGCCCGGCAGCGACAGGGAAACCGGCGGGCTGGGGTTGGCTGCAGCGCATGGTTTAGCCAGGATGATGGGCGGCAGGCTCGAGGCTTTCAGACCGCCCGCAGGAGGCGTCTGCCTGCGGCTCGAGCTGCCTGCAGCGCAAAAGCAGCATTTGGCCGAGGAGAGTGCCAGTTGAGCACCGAGAGAAAAAAACCACTTCCCTCTGAGTCCGACGGCGGGATCCTGATCGTCGACGACGAGCAGAACGTGCTCAACGCACTGAAAAGGACGCTGGCCAGGCATTTCAAACCAGTGCACACGGCGATCACGGGTGAACAGGGGCTTGAAGTCCTCGAACGAGAGAAAGATGTGCAGGTGGTGATCTCCGATTTCTTCATGCCCGGTATGGACGGCGTCGCTTTCCTGAAGGAGGTCCGAGGTAGTTGGCCTGACATCCAGCGGGTCATGCTGACCGGGCAAGCGAGCTTCGAGGCCATCGAACGGGCGATCAACGAGGCCGAGGTCTACCGTTTCTTGAACAAGCCCTGGAACGACTCCCAACTAGTGGCCAGCGTCCGGGAGTGTGTCGATCATGTCGGCCTGATCCGCAGCAACCGCGATTTCAAGGCCGAGCTGGCCGAGCGCAACCTGCAGCTTGAAGAGGTCAACCGGGATCTCGAGCGCCAGGTCGAACAGAGAACCCGGGCGCTGGTCCAGGCCGAGAAGATGGTGGCGCTGGGCCGCATGGCGGGCGGGGTGGCTCACGAGATCAACAACCCGCTGGGCGGAATACTGGCCTTTGTGCAGCTTCTACTGCGCGACGGCCCGGGCCTCGAACGAGGACAGCTCGACGAGTCCCTGAACACCATTCAGGGCTGTGCGCTGCGCTGCAAGGAGATCGTTGACAACCTGCTCAGCTTTTCACGCCCGCCCTCCCCGGGTGACCGCAGCCGGCTGGGCATCAACGGCGTGGCCGAGAGCGCGGCCGCCATCGTCCGGCTGCACCCCAAGGCGAAGAGGGTGGCCATTGGTCTGGATCTCGACCCGGGCGACCCGCAAGTGCTGGGCCAGGCGGGTAAGCTGGAACAGATCGTGGTCAACCTGCTGCAAAACGCGTTCTTCGAGTCGGAGCCCGGTCAGGAGGTGCTCGTGAAAACCGGAATGGAAGGCGACAAGGTTGCGCTGTGGGTGCGCGATCATGGCCAGGGTATACCGCCGCGAGTCCTGCCGCGCATCTTCGAGCCGTTCTTCTCCACCAAGGAGCCAGGGGAGGGGAGCGGACTGGGCCTGTTCATCAGCTACGGCATTGCCCGCGAACACGGGGGCGAGTTGAGCGCTGAGAACTCCGAGGGCGGGGGCGCCACGTTTACCCTGCGGCTGCCGGCTCTCGGGCGGCAGGAATAAAAGGAGCACGTTGATGAGCGCAGACCCTGTGGAATTCGGCCCGTTGAAGGTGCTTATCGTCGACGACGAGCCCTTCATGCTGACGGCCTGGAAAAAGATGCTTGCCGCCCACCAGTGCGAGGTGCGCACGCTGTCGGACGGGACGGAGGCCCTGGCGTTGATCGAGAGTTTCCGGCCCGACGTGGCCGTGCTCGACATCCGCATGCCGCACGTCTCGGGAATCGAGCTGCTCAAGGAGATCAAGACCCGCGACCTGCCTGCCGAGGTGGTGATGATGACCGCCTTCGCGACTGTCGAGACGGCCGTCGAGGCGGTCAAGTCCGGGGCATACGACTACCTGACCAAGCCGTTTACCAATATCGAAAGCGCGATCTTGACCGTGCTCAAGGCCGGCAGGCACAAGCGCCTGATTCAGCGCAACCGCGAGCTGGAGAGCTTGTTCGAGATCCGCGACGGCTTCGAGGGTCTGGTAGGATCCAGTCCCCAGATGCAGCGTATCTTCGAGTTGATCGACGGGGTGGCCTACTCCAGTTCGACCGTTCTGATCCAGGGTGAGAGCGGCACCGGCAAGGAGTTGGTGGCCCGGGCCATCCACCATCGCAGCCCGCGCCGGGCACAGTCGTTCGTGGCCATCAACTGCTCGGCGCTGACCGACACGCTGCTCGAAAGCGAGCTGTTCGGTCACGAGAAAGGTTCGTTCACCGGCGCCGTTAACACCAAGCGCGGCCTGTTCGAAAGCGCAAGCTCCGGCTCGATCTTTCTCGACGAAATCGGCCAGGTGCCTCAGCAGACGCAGGTCAAGATGCTCAGGGTACTGCAGGAGGGCGAGTTAAAGCGCGTCGGGGGAAACGACATCCGCAAGGTGGACGTGCGCGTGATTGCCGCCAGCAACGTCGATTTGGCCAAGGCGGTGCGGCAGGGCGATTTCCGCGAGGATCTATTCTATCGCCTGAACGTGATCACCATCCAGCTGCCCTCGCTGCGCGAGCGGGTCGATGACATCCCGTTGCTGGCTCTGCATTTCTTGCGCAAATACAACGGGCGCACGGGTAAGACGCTTGCGGGTATCGAACTCGCGGCCATGGAGGCGCTCGAAAACCACACCTGGCCCGGCAACGTGCGCGAACTGGAAAACGTCGTCGAACGGGCGGTCGTGCTGGGGCGCGGCCCGGAGGTCGGACTGCGCGACATGCCCGAGGCGCTGCGCGGGCGACTGCCGGCCAGGCGCGAAAACGGCAGTCCGCTGGCGGACAGGCCCTATCGCCAGGCCAAGGAGATTGCCTTGGGAGAGTTCGAGCGCAAGTACCTGACCGAATTGCTGATCGGCACCAACGGTAATGTGACCCAGGCGGCTCGACTGGCCGACATGGACCGTTCGAACTTCAGGCGCGTGATGAAGCGTTACGAGATAGATCCCTCGCGGTTTTCGGGTAATGGCTCAACAATTGGGGAGGGGGAGGGTCGGGACAACCATGGCTGACAAGACCCAAGAACAACTCGTCTACCTGGTCGACGACGAGCCCCTGGTGCTCAAGGCGCTCAAGCGCGTCGTCAGGGGGGATGGCCAGGTCGTCCGTGATTTCGCCTCGGCGGCGGAGGCGCTCGAGGCACTCGAGCGGGAGCGGCCGGTCTGCATCATCTCGGACTACCACATGCCGAAAATGGACGGGCTCGAGTTGTTGGCCCGAGTCAAGCAACTCTATCCCGAGGTCTTCCGTGCGCTTCTCACCGGCGGCAACATCGATGATCGCGTAAGCCGGGCGCTCGAGGATCGAACGGTGCAACTCGTAGTCCAGAAGCCCTGGAAGTCGGCCACAATCAGGGAGCTGATGAAAGCGGCCGGGAGAGAAGTTACCAGCGCGGGCCCGAGCCCGGAGGACGAGAAGAAGAATCCTGCAGTGCTGGTGGTGGACGACGAACCGGCCTTTCTCGGTCTGATGAAGGTTTGGCTGAAGCGCCTGGGACTTACGCCGTTGGTGTCGCTATCCGCCGAGCCGGTGCTCGAGATGATCGAAGCCGAGCGTCCGGAACTGCTGCTGGTCGATCTGATCATGCCGGGTGTCGACGGACTGAGTCTGATCGGTTCCATCCGCGACGTCTACCCCGCCCTGCCGATAGTGGCGATAAGCGGCGCGCAGGATCGCGACCTGGCGGTCGAGGCCTTTCGCCGCGGTGCGAACTCCTTTCTCGATAAGCCCGTTGAGCTTGACGTCCTGGAAGAGACGATTCACCGCTGCATCCGTTTCTCGAGCCTGCTCACCGACGGGAAGCCCGCCGGAGAACTGGCGGCCGCCATGGAGGTTCGCCACGCCGTGGCCTCCGGGGTGCCCGCCAGGAGGCTTCTGAACGTGTTGCTGCAGGTGATGCTGCGGCAGACCGGCGCCGACTCGGCAAGCGTTCTCTTGATGCAGCCGGATGAGAACAGCCTGCGTATCGCCGCATCGTACGGAATGGACGGCGACGTGCCGCCCGACGAGAAAGTGAACGCAGGCGAGGGAATCGCCGGCTGGGTGATCGAGCACGACGAACCGCAGATAGTCATCGGCCAGGCGCCCGACGATCTCTTGCCGCCCGGCAGGCAGCGCAGCCGCCAGCCGATGGTGGGCTTGTGCCTGCCTTTGCGGGGGCGCAACCAGGTGGCGGGTGCGCTGTGCCTGACGCGCTTCGAAAGCGAACAGCCGTTTACCCGGGCCGACGTCGAGCTTGGCTTGCTGCTGGCCGGCGACGTAGCCCGCAGCCTGGAGCTGGCCAAGTCCTCCGATGAGCGCATGGACATTGAGCGCGACATTATGCGTCGCGACAAGTTGATCACCATCGGCGAGCTGGTCTCCGGTGTGGCCCACGAGATCAACAATCCACTAGGCTACGTCAACTCCAACGTTTCGTCGCTGGCCGAGTACTTCGAAGAGATCACGCCCGTGCTCAGCCGACTGGTCCCCGAGGATGGCCAACCGCAGGCGCAAGAAATCCTGGCCGCGGCGCGCGAGGTCGACTTGAAATTCGTCCTCGACGATCTGCCGACCTGCCTGGCCGAGACGAAAGAAGGTGTCGCGCGAGTGCTCAAGATCGTCGCCGATTTGAAGAACTTCGCCCGTGACGACACCGACGTCATGGAATTTACTGACGTGAACCAGATTCTCGACGGCGCTATCGGCATCCTCTGGAACCAGATCAAGTACAAGGCCGAGCTGGTGCGCGAGTACTCGGAGTTGCCGAGCATCCCCTGTTACCCCTCGCAGCTGGGACAGGTTTTCCTGAACCTGATTCACAACGCCACCCAGGCCGTCGAGCGTTCCGGTTGCATAGTCGTGCGCACCCGGATCGCGGGCGGCCGGCTGCTGGTCGAGGTCGAGGACGACGGCTGCGGCATGGACGGGGCGACCATGGGGAAGATCTTCGATTCGTTCTACACCACCAAGCCCAGGGGGGTGGGCACCGGGCTGGGGCTGAGCATCGCGCGCAAGATCGTCAAACGCCACAAGGGCAGCATCGGCGCCAGCAGCGAGCCGGGCCGCGGCAGCACTTTCCGGGTCGAGCTGCCGCTGACCCAGGCCGAGAGCGACGCCGGGCGAGACGCCGGACTGGACAAATAACGGCCAAGCAGACAAAACAAGCGGTGCTCGGAGAAAAGCCGCGCGTGCTGATCGTCGACGACGAGAGGTCCGTGTTGACGTCGCTCGTCAGGTTGCTGCGCAGCGACGACTACCATCTGCTGACGGCGGACAGCCCGGCCCAAGCGATCGACATCATGCGCTCGAACGAGGTGGCGGTTGTGCTCTCCGACCAAATGATGCCCGGCATGACCGGTGTCGAGTTGCTGACGCTTATCCGCCAGAGATGGCCCGGGGTGGTGGCCATCATGCTGACCGGCTGCAACGACATCCGCGTCGCTGCCGACGTGGTCAACCGCCGGCTGATTCACTACTTTGTCGCCAAGCCCTGGGACAACCGGCGGCTGCATGAATTGGTGCGTAAAGCGCTTGACGTCTGGCGCAACAAAAGCGCCGGGCCCGACGCGCGCACCGTCCGCGATCTGAGGCAGTCGGCCGGCGAGGCGGCCTTCTCGCTGGCCCGGGCGGTGGACGCCCGCGATCGCTACACGAACAGCCACTCTGAAAACGTGGCTGCCATGGCGCAGATCGTCGGCCGGCGCCTGGGGCAGGCCGACGACGAAATCGAAGCCCTGCGCATTGGCGGACTGTTACACGACGTCGGAAAGATCGGCATCCCCGATGGTGTGCTGCTCAAGGCAGGTAGTCTTACCGATGCGGAGTTTGCGACCATCAAGACGCATCCATCCATAGGCGTATCGATTCTCGAGCCGATCGAGTTTCCCTGGGATATAGCGGCCATCGCCGGCCAGCACCACGAAAACCACGACGGCACGGGCTACCCGGCCGGCCTTTCAGGAGACGAGATCGCGCCCGGGGCGCGCATCGTTCATGTGGTCGACGCTTTTGAGGCCATGGCGGCAGACCGGGTTTACCGCAGCGCCCGCGATTCCGTCTGGATCGAGAGTGAGCTTTTGCGCTGCCGGGGCACGCAGTTCGACCCGATAGTGATAGACGCCTTTATGGATGAGCTGCGTTCGGGTGGCATCGATCCGCGATCCTGGACACGGCGGCGGTGAGCGCTTCCGAGGAGACCGGCTTGATCATGAACAGGCAGCGGCGTTGCCAGGCGAACTGGTTTGCGAAATTCAACCGCCGTCCGCCCGAGACGACGATCAAGCGCGCCAGCAGATCGGGGCGAGCCTCGGCCAGCCAGTCGACGAAGCCGGGCATGCTGTCGTGAGGAACCGAGGCCTCAGCCATGATGGCGTCGAAGCTTTCCTTCGAAAGCAGCTCGATGGCTTGTCCGGAGGTGGTGGCCCCGGTGATCTCGATTTCCCGGCGCAGCAGGCGCTGGAGCGAGTGGATGATCCGCTCCTCGTCGTCGACGATCAGAAGACGCGGGAGTTTTTTCTCTGGGTCGGTCAATTTAATTCTCCCCCGCCGCCGGTCAACAGCCGGTGCGGTAATGAACCAGGTAGTGAACCTTGATGTCCTGGCGTGTGTTATAGATGTACGAAAGTAGATGTATCCGCCACCATCCCGAGCCCATGTTGTCGGGATAGATCACTTTCTGGAAGACGCTTTTTGAATGTATGCTGGATCGCAGTAGACTCGAGCCCTGATACAAGTCTAGAAACATTGTCGAGTGATCCCACTGATAGTCCTCGGCCCACCAGATCCCGGCTCGAAGATCGCAGGCGCCGGAGCCGACGTAGAAGTAGATATCGGAACCCTCGCCCGGATCGAGGTAGCGCACCCCGCTCAGCCAGTAGCTTGAGGCCACCTCGCCGAGTTCGAGTTTTCCTGCACCGTCGTTGTTATCGAGGTCGTCGCCGCCCTCGTCTCCGAAAGTGATCATGGCGGCGTAGATCGCCCCGGGATCCGTCGACCAGCCGCGGTAGTCGTAGTAGTCGCGTAAAAGCGCCGCTGCACCGCCTGCGAAGGCCGCCGCCGGGCAGGTGCCCGTGCGGTAGACGGCGGACGTGCTTCCGGTGTTTCCGGCCACGTACATGCCCTGGGGCGCGGTGAGGTCCGGCTTGAAGCGCCCGCCGCCGTTGGTGCCGCCCGAGCCGCCGTAACCATTGCCGCCTATGCCGAGCACCTTGTGGGCGATGGCCGGCGAATAGGCGATGTGTATGTACTCGTTACCGACTGGTGCGATGACTACCACGCCCTCGTCGTAGAGATCGTCGGCCGCCAGCGCAATTGTTCCGTTTTCGTACTCGCCGGCGGTGATGTCCGCCACCACAACGTCGTCGTAGGCATCCAGGTAGTTGAAGGCCCTGAGCACGGCGCTCTGGTCGAGGGCGGTGTGGGCTGTCGGCGAGAAGACGTTGACACTGTCTATGTAGGCGCCGGGTGCCACCCCGCGGTAGTGATCGCCGAGATCCGTATTGCCGGCGATGATGTCGGCCATCCCTGTGCCGTGGCCGCCGGAGCTGACCGGGTCGTTTGCGTTGTAGTACAGGTTCCAGGGGTAGACGGGGTAGTAGCTGCAATCCCCCATGGGGGTCCAGGAGCAGTCGCGCCAGATCAGAATCTTGTTGGGGGAGGTGAAGACCGTGTGCGAGGGGTAGACCCCGGTGTCGAGAAGCCCAACCCGGTAGCCTGTTGCATCGTAACCGGCTGTGACCACCTGATCGGATACCTGCTCGGCTCGCCCGTCCGAGATATAGCTTGCCGACGGTCCCTCGCCGGAATCAACCGGCGAGGCGGCGGCTATCTCGGCGTGTTCGGCTAGCAAGCCCCTGAGCGCGCCGGCCGTGATCTCGACCACCACTGCGTTGCCGACGCGGTATTCGGCGCTGATCTTCCCGCCCAGGCGCTCGATGGCCTCGACCAATGGTTTTCTATCGAGCGCGCGAAGTTCGCCGTCCGCCTGTTGTACGAGACGGCGCTGGGTCTCGATCTCGAGATTGGTAGCATCGTCGAGGTCGAGATCGCGCCTGTAGCGCGGAAGAACCGAAAGCTTGTTGCTCGACCGCACCGCGATGACGACATTGAGCAAACTGTCATCAGAGGCGATTTTGAGCTCTTCGGCCAGGTCGGGGTGCAATGATGGAGCGGTGTCGCTAAGCGCGAGCGACCGGGTTTGGAGCCTGCCCGTGCGATCTTCGGGTAGTTCACTTATGCCCTCGTCGACCACGGCGCCCTGGGCATCATACGAAGCCCAGGCGTCGTAGGCGGTCTCTTCGAAAAAATCGGGCCGCGCGCCCCCGCCCGGGGGGGGAGTACCGGGCGGGTCAAGCGCGCAGCCCGAAAGAAATGACAAGACAAACAGCGATGAAAAACATGACAAGCGTTTCATGGCGACCTCCTTGTCGCTCGGCGACTTGGACACTCGCCTATATAAGAGGACTTGAGAGGCCCGTTTTGGCCTGTCGATCTGAAAATAATTTATTTTTTTTGTAACGTCTTGTTATTCGACAGGATATATCCAAGCCAGGTGAGTCCTGATGACTGGATCGGAAGGAGCCGGGGCGGGAAGAACTATGCGAATGAGTGCCCAAGGTCTTGTCCCTGGGTCTATTCCCCGGATTTTGGGGTCGATCGGCAACTCGGCCTCTATGTAAAGATCGTAGTCATGGCCGTCTCCGGTGATCACGGCCTGTTGGGGCCAGGCGGGAGCGTTCAGCGCAACGAAGAGATAGGTCTCGGGCCCGCCCGTTGGGGGAGGATCGATGCCCAGGCAGGCGGCGAGCGTAGTGGGATCGCCCTCGATCGTCATCACCAGTTCCGTCTTGTCTGGAAAGCAAGCGTTCGGTGCGGTGTCGCTTTTCATGACCGTGGCCGAACCCACACCTACCAGAGAGGCGGGCAGGCAGCGGTCCTGGCTGCAGGTTGACCCGTAGGCGCCGGGCATCGGGCAAGACAGGCCCGCCCACTTCGACTCGCCGAAACGCTGTAGTTTGGATAGTCTATTGACGTTCTCATCAAGATGTTTCAGAAAGTCTTCATCAGTCTCGTGGATGTCACCTAGCGGCCAAGGGCAAGGCGGACCGTTTTGTTGCAACCAAGAATCCGGCACGAAGCATTCGCTTTCGCAGTCTGTCAGCGGGTCGAGCACCTCCTGCAGGGTGGCGTAGGCGTTGTGCACCTGGGCAAGTAGCAGCTCGTCGCTTTGCTCTGGTACTAGCAGCAGGCCGGCTTGCCAATCGGCGGGGCTTTGGGGGCAATAGTGTGAAGAGAAGACGAAGGGGTAGGGGGTGGCGTCGGCTTTTATCGTGTAGCAGCCGCTTCGGGGTACGCAGGGAAATTCGGCGGCCCCGCTTGAGTCGCTTGTTACTTCCAGGCCGGGAATTTCCATTAGGCGCAGCCTTACCCCATTGATGCCTAGATCGGGGTCCCTGACGGTTACGGCAAGCGGCGGGGCGTTGTCCAGTTCGAGAGTGCCCAGTTCCGAGGTTTGGCCGGCCACTATTGTTACGAAGATACGCAGGCCCAGCGAGTGCTCGGGGGCGCGTATCATCAACTCGCGCCTTCCGGCTGGTACGTCGGTGAGAAAAAACTCTCCGGCGTCGTCGCTTACGGCGGGCAACGTCGTGAAGCTTGCGCCTACCCAGTTGACCTCGGCGCCGGATACGACCGTTGCGCCGTGCACGGCTCCCTGTCCCTGGTGGTAGATTTCGTCGGTCAGTTCGCAGGCAGAAAAGAATATCAAGGCCGCGCCGCAGGCGGCTAGCAGCCTGGCGGCGGCGGTCATATCCCCAGCCCCAGCGTCAGCCCGGCCGAAGTGTACGGGATTATCGTCCTGTCGGCGCCGGGGAAAAAAAGCGCGCCGGCCGAGAGATCGATAGCCAGGCGCAGCCTGCCCAGGCGTACCGCGAACAGCGCGTACGGGCCAAGACCTGCGCCTGCCGACTGGTCGTTGCCCGTGTAGCCTCCGGAGTCGAAGCGCCGCTGGACGAAGTTTGCAAGGACTCGGCCGCCCAGCTCCAGCGCGAAGGGGCCGTACTCCAGCGCGCGGCCCATTGCGGCGGCGGTCTCAAAAAGGACCAGTGTGAAACCCAACCGCCGGTCGGCTAGCGGCAGCGAGTGCCGCCAGGCTCCCGAGACCACCGACAGACGGGCGTTCCAGCCGCGGGCCGGCCAGCCGCGAAGCATGACGCCCGCCCCGGCGGCCGGCGCAGACCAGATGCCCCCGGCCGGGGCGCGCAAAAAGGCCGTCCAGCCCATCAGCGCCTGCACCTCGAAGCGCCGGGCGCGCGCGCCGAGCGCCAGATCCCAGCCCTTGGCGGTGGGGCTGTCGAACTCGATCCGCCTCATGTTCTCGTCGGATACGCTGAGCAACTCACCCGAGGCGATCCGCAACTCGGCCGCCAGCAGGTGATCGGCCAGCCGCTTCTTGAGGACGTAGTTGCCGGGCGAAAGCGGAATCATGCGCCGGGTGCCCCGGTGTTTCGTAAGCTCGGCCACAACCGAGCTCTTGCCGGTATCGAACAACAGGTAGTTGCCGGCGGACTCCACGGGCATCAGGATCCCGGTCGACTCGTTGTTCAGATCGGCCAGCACGATGCTGCCCTCGCCCTCGAGATCGTACGAGAAGGCCGGGTGCTGCACCCCGGGCATGGTGTCTACGGTGCGGTTGACAGTGCGGTCGTAAACGTAGCGGTACAACTCGGCCAGGGTCACCTTGCGATCGCCCGAGCGGTCGGCGTCGCCCATCAGGCCCGAGACCAGGTAGTGGGTGAAGAACGAGCTGCCTATCTCGTCCGATTCCTGGGCCATCTCCGAGGCGGCCGCAGAGGTGAGGATCACCCGGCCCGTGGCCCGCGGCGACTCTGAGAAGCGCAAAAAGGACGGGGCGCTGCGGCCGCCCTTTTCCCGGGCGGCCGCACCGGAGTAGCAGGCGTCGAGGACGATCATCGACACGTCCGGACCGGCCGCGGCGGCCTCGCTTTTCAGATCGGCAAGCCCCAGGCGCTGGTCGCCCATGTTGAGGTTTTCACCGTCGGCGTGGCCCGAGTAATAGACGAAGAGGATCGACCTGCGGTCGGGGTCGCTTGCGGCAATGCCTTGCTCTGCGCGCCGTAAGGCGTCGATGAACTCACGTGGTGATTTACCCAGCAGGATTTGCACGCGCCCGGGCGCGAAGCGGCCCAGTTCGGTAAGCACGCGTGCCACCCGACGCGCGTCCTGCTCGGCAAAGCGCAGCGGGATGCGTTGCGGACCGCCCAGGTTGTTACCGGCCACCACGGCCCAGCGGTTTGTCTGCGTCTTTGCGGGGCCTGATGCGAGCGTAAAACACGCGCAAATCGCGAAGAGCAAAACATCCCTGGCTCGCCTGGACGCCGGCACGCGGTACCTCGAAGTCGAGTATTAAAAAATCGACAGGCGAGGATCATATCATATCGGGTGAGTCGGTGGCCCTATTTCTTTTCGAGCAGAACGCTGGCCTGGGGATGGGACAGCGGCAGGCGCATGAGCTTGGTTATGTCGCCGCCTTCCCGGCGCAGGAGCGAGAAAGCGCGCGCCGCGGCCCGTTCGATCTCGGCCTGAGGAAGCGGGCGGTCGGAGAAAACGGCGAAGACCCGCTCAGGTCCCAGGTGATCGTCGAGGATGATGCTGCCCTCTAAAACCTGTCCGTTGCCGGGGACTATGGGCACCGAACTGGGTGCCGCCTGGAAGTTGAAGTTAGACAAGCGCCCCTCGTCGTCCAGGCTGGCCAAAAACAGGTAACGCTTGGCGCCCGAGGTGTAGACGAACTGAATGCGGTCACCGGCGTGGAAAATCTCTCCCGAGCGCGCCTCGACGCTTTGACCGCCGCGCTGTACGAAAAAGCGCAGCGAGACCTCGCCCTTGACGCGCGTGGTGACAGGCCCGGGCTCATGATTAGCCGGCTGTGCAACAAGCAGCACCAGCAGCGCCAGTGCGGCGGCGGCGGCGGGAGCGAGCACCTGCAGCAGGCGTCGTTTGTGCCGGGTTCCCGCCGCGCGGGCCAAAAGGCGCGGCACGATCGTCCCGGGCGGGTGGCGGGCGATGAATTCGGTGTTTTCGGCTTCCAGCCGCGAAACGATGCCCGAACAGCGCGGGCAGCCCAGGGCGTGCGCGCGCACGGCATCCAGGCGCTCTCCCGGGATGTCCGGGTCCATGGCCTGCAGCAGTTCGATGCGCCGGGGACAGGCGTCGGTCTTCTTTTTGTTGCCGGAATGCGTGTCCGTACTCATTCGAAATCCCCTCGCTTGAGTGGTTCTTCCACTTGTAAAGAGGACCCGAGACGCCCAAACGGATCGCTTTTTTTTGCGTTCAGCTCAATATTTTTTGCAAGCGCCCGTATTTTATTGATTCTGCGGCGAACTCTTCCGCGGCTGAATCCGGTATAATTGCAAATTTCGGTGGTGCTCATCTCGTCGAGCATTATTGCCTTGGCCACTACCTTTCCCCATGGATCGAGCCGATCCATGACCGCGCGCAGCAGCGAGCGGGCCTCGATTCGCCCGCCCGGCACTTCGACCCGCCTTTCGTCCTCTGCGGCGGCGGCAAGCATTTTCGCCCGGCGACGTCTCCTGCGCAGGTGCTTGACGGCCAGGCGCGAAGCCGCGCGGTACAGAAAGCCCAGAGGATAGCCCGCCCGTCCGCCGCGGTTTAAGAAAATAATGTAGTGCACGAAGGTCTCTTGGGTCAGGTCCCAGGCCTCGGCCTCGTCTCTCAATATGGCTGTCAGGTGGGCTTGGATGTAGGCGGCGTGGCGGCTGTAGGCCTCGTGGGTCAGGTGTAAAGATGCTGCCATCATAAACGGTCTAGCCGAGCACCAGAGACTCTTTGGGCGCCGGGTTTTTTCCGAACCGATCCGGGGCGTACTTTGTGAAGATCTCGTGTTCGGCCTGGCGCAGGAGCCACTCGGCGCCTATCTTGCCGATCGCCGGCGCCAGCATGAATCCGTGACCGCCGAAGCCGTTGAACTGGATGAAACCTTCGACTTCTTTCGAGGGCCCCAGGATGGGGTTGCCGTCGGGAGTCTCGTCGTAATAGCCGGCCCATTGCCTGAGAATCTTGACCCCGGAAAGTTTGGGCATCAGGCGGGTCATCGAGCGACACATGCGCCTGAGAAACCTGAAGCTCGAAGCGCTGCTCATCGATGACGGCTCTTCGGGATCGGAAAGCCCCCCGCAGATCTCGCCACGCATGGTCTGGGAGAAATAGGTGCCGTCCGAAAGATCGCACAGCATGGGATCGAGGAAGGGACCGAGCGGCTCGCTGACCAGGATCTCGTGCCGGTAGGGATGGTTGGGCAGCTGGCAGCCGGCCAGGCGGGCGATTTGCGGTGACCAGCCCCCGGCCGCGTTGACAACCCTGCCCGTTGCGATCGCGCCCCGGCTGGTGACCACCTTGGTGATGCGTCCCTCGTGAACATCGATGCCGGTCACCCTGGTGAAGGTTTCGATCTCAACGCCCAACTGGCGGGCGGTATTGGCCATGCCCCAGACCGCCGGCCAGGGGAACAGCACTCCGTCGGTTGAGTTGTAGGCGCAGGCCGCAATCCCCTTGCCTGTCAGCCCGGGGACAATGCGTCTTGCCTCCGAGACGTCGATTTGGCGAGTGGACACCCCCAGGCTGTTTTGCAATTCGACGTTTTTGACAAGCGCCGCGGCCGATTCGGCATCGCGGGACAAAAACAGGTAGCCGCCCTGTCTGAACCAGATGTTGTAGCCCGTCTCGCGCGCAAGGCTGCGAAACAGGCGCACACTCATACGGGCAAGCTTAATGTGATCCGCGGTCGACCATTGTTGGCGGACGCCGCCGCCGTTCCTGCCCGAGGCCCCGAAACACAGGTAACCCTGTTCGAGCACCACGATGTCGTGAAAGCCCATTCGCGCCAGGTGGTAGGCGAGCGAGAGACCGATGATCCCGCCGCCGATGATCACCAGCTCGGCGCGATCTTTCATGGGTTCTCACCGCCGTCGTCCCGGCCCGCGAAACGGGCCGCCGGGGTAGGGTGCAAAAGCGGTCGTACCCTGGGAGGATCAGCCACCATGTCGTCTCCGCCCTGCAAGGCGGCCAAAAAACGGGCCGCGTGCGCCGTGCAACCCTTGCCCTGGCAGAAGCCGGTCGAGAAGCCGGTGTAACGTTTGAGCGATTCGAGATCGTGCCGGCCGTGCTTGAAGGCTTCTTCCAGGTCGGCAAGGCAGACATCCTCGCAGCGACAGATGATGGTCTTGCTCATGACACCTCCGCCCGGATGGAGAGTGCGCAGGACTGCCCCGCTCTCTCGCCATGCAGCAGCGCCTCTTCTGTCGAGCGGGCCCGGGCGCAGTGGCCGGCGGCGAAGACCCGGCCGTGGCTGGTCAGGCCGTCGTCGTCGGTTGTTACGCGATAGCCGGAGTCCGAGGCGAAGCCGACGCGGCAGCCGGCGTGGTGCGCAAGCTCGTAGGCCGGTGCGGCGGGAGCTTCGACGGCGCACGTCCGGCAGTCGAGAACCAGATCGGCATCAGCGCCGTCCTCGGGGGCCAATTCGATCCTGTCGAGCCTGCGGCCGCCGCGGGCCCCGGTCAGCCGGTGCCCGAAAAATATAGGCAGGCCGCGGGCCCGGAGCCTGTCGATAGCTTCCCCTTGGCGAAGCCTTGTAACGACACCGCTCAGGGCGACATCGTGCTCGGCCAGCAGATCGGCCAGGCGCAGGGCGCGCTCGGAATCGCCCACAACCACCAGCGGCTCGCCGGGCACTACTCCATGGCCGCACACCAGCCGGTCGAGCGCCCTGACACCGAATAGCCCGGGCAGGTCGTTGTTGGCAAACAGCGGCAGTTGCTCGTAGGCGCCCGTGCAAATGATCAAGCGCTCGGCCCGCACCAGGAAGGTTTGCTCGGAATTGCCGGCCAGCACCTCGAAGCGCTCGCCCGGATAGATTGCCAGTACCACTGTGCCGGCGTGCAATTCGATGCCGGGCGTTTCCCCGAGGCTTTGTTCGATCTCTTGCAGGCGCTCCCAGCCGCTATCAATCCGGCCGCCGGATCCCGGAAGGCGGGTTGCGGCGTCCAACAGGCGCCCGCCGACCCGTGGGCTGTTTTCAAAAAGCACAAGCTCGTGCCCGGCGCCCGCCAGGGACAAAGCCGCCGACAGGCCGGCGGCCCCTGCGCCGACAATCACCGTCCCGGCCTTGGTCTCTTTTATTGGGACTGCTGCCGGTGGATCGGCGCCGGGAGGATCGCCGTAGCCGGAAAGCCGGCGCACGAAACGGGCTGCCAGCCGGTTGAGGCCGGATGAGGCCGTGAACATGGAGTGGTGATCGAGCCGCTCCCCGCTCAGCCAGTCAACCGCGCGCAGGAGGTCGAACCCCGCGCCCGGCCAGCCGGCCTGCCGCTCGACGACCAGGCCCGAGCGGCAAGCCGTCTCGCAGGAGCGCACGTTGGGGGTGCCTTCGATGCGCATCAGGCAGCCGCTGCAGTGGCCCGCGAGGCACCAGGGCCCGCGCGGGCGATGGTACTTGATGCTGCGGCCGAACACGTTGATGCCGGCGGCAATCAGGGCCATGGCGACGGACTCGCCTTCGTAGCCATCTATCGAGCGGCCCTCGAACTGGATCTTGACCGGGTTGCCCCGTCGGCGGGGGTTGCCCGGGAAGGGATCGATGCGTCGACTGTGAACCATCGGACATGTGGTATCCGATGGTTCGATCGTTGTCAAGCGGGTGGGCGCTAGATTTGCCGCACTAAGCCGCTCACGACGCCCAGGATGGAGGCCGAGGCGAAGTCTCGCCGGCGGATGACAATCGGTTCGAAAGCCGGGTTGGCCGGCTCGAGAACCACGCTCTCGCGGCTGCGGCGATAGGTCTTGACGGTGACTTCTCCGTCCAGCATGGCGACCACAATGTCGCCCGAGACGGCGCTTTGTTGGGAACGAACCAGCACCAGATCTCCATCGAGGATGCCCCGGCCTGTCATCGAATCGCCACGGACGCACAGTGCGAAGACCTTGCCGCTGGCCGGAAGCAGCGAGCGATCGAGCAGCAACTCACGATCGAGGTTCTCTTCGCTCATCACCGGCAAACCGGCGGCAACGCGACCCAAGAGTGGCACCAGTACGGCCGCGCCGTCGTCCCGTTCGGCGGGATGTGCCCGGGAGGGAGCCGCCAGACGGATGGCCCGGGACTTGAGGCCCTTCTCGCGCGAGAGGTAACCCTTGCGCTCGAGGGCCTTGAGGTGATCGTTGACCCCGTTTGTGGAACTGATGCCCATGTGATCGGCCATCTCGCGGATCGCGGGCGGGAACCCATGCTCGATGGCGTACTCCTCGATGAACGAAAGTAGCTGCTGCTGTCTGGCGGTAAGCTCTCTCATGGCGCCTCCCGGTCAGACACATGTTACTGAACGCATGTGCAGATGTCAAGCTGTTGGGTTTTCCATCTCCTGCTACATGGCTTCGTAGAGCAGCGGGGAGCGCTGGCGGATGAATTGTTCTATAAGCGCGCGCCTTGCGTCCGGCAGGTCGTTGAAGGCGACGCCGACGCCCGGGGAGACGTCGGACGTGAAATCGTTGTACTCGCGCAGCCAGCGGACCTCTCCTTCGACCTCGAAGGGCTCGTGGTCGGGCAGACTCAACGTCAGGTTCATCTGCGTGCCCAGCGGCAGGTTCTCGTGGGTGGCGATGAAGAGACCGCCCTCGGATATGTTATCGGTTAGCCCGGCATAGAAGTTGTGCTCGGTGTGCAGCGAGACGTCTACTTGAACCGAGAGGCGCGGGCGCGTTCTCTGATTTGCCTCGGTCGTCCCGTCGCCGGGACTCGCTTGCGTGTCGACCTTCGCGGCGTCGGGCGGCGCCTGCACCTGGAACGAGGCGACCTTCTGCGTCTCGTCGTAGGCCTGCTGGCGATCGATCTCCTCCCGGCGCGAGTCCAGGCCGCGCACGCCCTCGATCAAGGCGTCTCTTTCCCGGGTCAGCCTCTTGCGCTCGGCCGCTATCCCGGTGCGCCGGTCGCCAATCTCCCGCGCCCGGCGCTCGAGATCTTTCTTGCGCTGGTCCAGCCGTTTGTGCTCTTCGGCCAGGGCCTTGATCTTCTCGGTCAGCTCGACGGCCTCCGAATCGACGGCACCTTCGCGCTTGTCCAACTCGCCCGCGCGCGTGTCCAGTTCGCCGAGCTTTCCGTTGAACTCGGCGCGCTGTTTCTCGATCGCCTCTGTTTGCGTCTTCCTCCCGGTTTCGTCACTCGCTTTGTTAGTCATGGATCTTCCTCGATTGACTGGGTCACAAAGATCGACATCATAGTGCTTCTGCAATAAACATACCAGCCGCGCCGCCGTTTGGAAATAATAAAGCCATGATTTCAACAGGTTCGACGGCCAGGTTCGGGCGCTTGCGGGGCCGTCGGGACCCACCCGGGTGGGATTGACCCGGGAGGATGGGCTGTGTTACTTCGTTTGCGTATCGGGAGCGACTCATGGATACATCCGTTGCGAGAAATGCATTCGAAACTGTACACCCGGGTTGGCACGTGCTCGGGGTGGGTTTTCTGGCCGCCTGGGTGTGGGTCATGTGGCTCATGTTTCGAATCTCGTCCCCGGAAGCCCCGCTCTTGACCCGGGGTTCGCTTGCCGACTTTGAAGTCTGGATGGGGGCCTACTACCAGAACCGCCGGTTGGGCAGCGTGCATGCCCGCCTTTCCGGCCAGGATTTCGAGCAGGATTCCCGCCTGGCTTTTGTGGTGGGAGGCAGCCGGCAACGCATCCGCTCGCGACTTACGGTCCGACTGGACAGACAGGGCTCTTTTTCTAGCTTCAGACTGAGCATGGACACGGCGCTTCTACCTGTTGAGATAGCGGGTCGGTTGGAGGGGAAATACCTGTCTGTTTCGATGCAGATGGGTTCCGAGACTACCCGCAGGAAGATCAAACTGGTCGAGGCGCCGATCTTCGACTTCGCTTTACCGCGCCTGCTGGCGGCGCAGGATCTCTCCCCGGGCAGGCGCTATTCGGTCGTGCTGTTCGATCCGCAAAGCCTAGGCAACAAACGGACGCTGATAGAAGTGCTGGGACCGGAGGCCAAAAAGACCAGGCGGGGGTTACAGTCCGCGATCCACCTGCGGCGCAACGCGGGCGGTCTCGTGCTCGACAGCTGGATCGACGAGAAAGGCAACGTCATTGCCGAGCAGACGGCGCTGGGACTCGAACTGCGCCGGGAGGAGCCCGGTGATCAGCGGCCGGAGGCTCCGCCCGTGATCGATGGGGACGTAGATCTTTCCGGTCTGATGCACTTGCCGGCGGAACTGGAAGGTCAGCGGCCGTGATCGTCATCGAAAAGCTTACCAAGCGCTTTGGAAAATTCGAGGCCGTGAGTAACCTGTCGCTTGCGGTGCGGCCCGGCGAGGTGTTTGGTTTCTTGGGCCCCAACGGGGCGGGCAAGACCACCACCATGAAGATCATGGTGGGGCTGATGCGGCCGACGTCCGGCCGGGTGACGATCGGCGGATTCGATGTCGGGCGCGAACCGATCGCCGCCAAGCGCCTGATCGGTTACGTACCGGACAGGCCATTCCTTTACGAGAAGCTCAGCGGGCGCGAGTTTCTGCTGTTCGTGGCCGGACTCTACACAACCGAGAGGCGGGCGGCCGCGCGCCGGGCCGATGAGTTGCTCGAGCTGTTCGAGCTTGGGCGATGGTCGGGGGAATTGATCGAGAGTTACTCGCACGGTATGAAGCAGCGCCTGACCATGGCGTCGGCTCTGCTGCACCACCCGCGGGTGGTCGTCGTGGACGAGCCGATGGTGGGGCTGGATCCCCGCGGCGCCGCGCTGGTCAAGACCATTTTCATAAACTTCTGCCATCTAGGCGGCGGCACGGTGTTTCTCTCGACACACACTCTCGAGGTGGCCGAAGAACTGTGCGACCGCGTGGCCATCATCAACCAGGGACGAGTTGTGGCTCAGGGTGACATGCAGCAGATACGCGACCAGGCCGGCGGCCTGGCTGGCGGCCAGGGCGCCGGCCTGCAGGATCTGTTCTTGCGCCTGACCGGCGGCGCGGACGTTACGGCCATGCTGAAAGGGTTCCGGGTGTGATCGCGGCCTTGCGAGTTTTCCTGCTCCTGCTCGGGCCCAAGGCCCGCGGCTTGCGGACGCAGCGGCCATTCAGGCTGGTGTTCTTCGGTGCGCTTGGTTTGGGCTGCTGCCTGGGCATCTACCTGGTCTCGGCCTGGTTTCTGGGGCGTTGCCTCGAGGTCGAGCTGATCGGAGCGCTGATCCCGCGAAAGTTGATGTCGCTGGTGTTGCTGGTGCTGCTTTCCATCCTGTTGATATCCACAACCATATCCTCCTTCGCGGTGTTTTTCATGTCCGAGGATCTCGGCCTGCTGAGCGTCTCCCCTGTGCAACTCGGCCCGCTCTACTTCGCCCGCCTGCTGGAGATGACGCTGCACTCGTCCTGGATGGTCGTCTTCTTCGGCCTGCCGGTCTTCGTCGCCTACGGCACGGTTTACGGCGCTTCATTTTCCTATTACCTGGGAGTGCTGCTCTTGTTTCCGGGTCTGATCTTGATCCCGGCCTGCGCGGGAGCCGTGATCGCCACCGGACTTACGCGCATCTTTTCCGCGCGACGCTCACGGGATCTGCTCGTCTTCCTGGTCGTGGTGGCGTTCGTATTCCTCTATCTGCTCATGCGCGCCATGAAACCCGAGCAGCTGCTGGATGCGGATTCGTTCGGCTCGATGATGGATTTTCTGAACATCTTCCGCGCCCCGGAAACAAGCTTCCTGCCTACCCGTTGGATGACCGACGCTTTGTTCCCACTCTTGTTGGGAGAGCCGGCGCAGGTGCTCCTGCCCGCCGCGGCCATCTGGACGACTGCCGCCGCACTGGCTGCGCTGAGCGCCTGGATCTGCACCGGGCTGTATCGCGGCGCGTTCGCCCGTGCCCAGGAGGGTCGTGTGCGTCGCCTGCCGGGCCCGAATGGGGCGCATCCACGGGAGCGCCTGCTGGGGTCCTGGCTGGATCGCCTGGCTCGCCTGTTGCCGGGGTGCAGCGGGCCCCTGCTTTCCAAGGATACCAGGATTTTTCTACGCGACACCGGCCAGTGGCTGCAGCTTCTGCTGCTGGGCGCCCTGGCCACGGTGTATATCATGAACTTCATCTACTTGCGCGCCGCCGACTTCAGCTGGTTCACGCTCTACACGGTCAACCATATCTTGATGGGACTGGTCGTGTCCGGTATCGCCGTGCGTTTCGTTTTCCCGGCCGTCAGTCTCGAAGGGCGGGCCTTCTGGATCGTGCGCACGGCGCCTTTGGCGCTTGGCGAGTTCTTGCACGGCAAGCTGCTCATTCACCTGGTGCCGCTGGCGGGGCTGGCCGTGGCGCTGTCGATCCTGTCTTGTGCCGTGATCGGGGTGCCTCTTGTGTTCGGTGTTCTGTCGTTGACTCTGATTTTGGCGCTGGCGGTGGGCGTCTGCAGCCTGGGAGTCGGCCTCGGGGCCGTCTTTCCGCGGTTTGACGCCGAGAACCCGGCCAAGATCCCCACCGGGCTCGGGGGGGTCACTTTCATGACCGCTTCTCTGTCCTTCGTCTTCTTGTTCATCGCGGCCAGTGTCTACCCGACCTACGTGCTCTACAGGGCGCCCGAGCGGCTCGGCAACCCGCTCGGCCATCCATGGTGGTTTTCGTTCTCTTTGGCGGCCCTGGTATCGCTGGCCGTGGCTTGCGCCTGGGTTCCGATGTGGCTGGGGAACCGCCGGCTGGAAAAGCGGGAGGGCTGACACTTCCCGTCGGGAGCGATCAACCGGGCCGGATGGTGAAGCGGATCAGGTGATTGGAAATGTGGATCTCGTCACCCCCGGACAGCTTGTGTTTGCCGATCTGCTCTCCGTCGAGCCATACTCCGTTGGCCGAGTTCAGGTCCTCAATGAACCAGCCGCCGCGCTCGCGGGTGATGACTGCGTGCTCGCGCGACACACCGCGGTGCTTGAGGATATAGTCGCACTTAGAGCCGCGCCCGACCAGGAAGACCTTCTTTCTGATCGGGGAGTAATCGTCCTCGTCTACCTGAAAATAGAGAGTATCCTGCCGCACCTTGCCAGCGTCGGGTTTCCTGGATGCCGGCCGCGCAGCTGCCGGCAGTATAGCAGCCGGCCGCTGCGACGGAATGCCTTGCGCCTTACGGATCGGAGGCGGAGCGGGCTCAACACTTTCAAGCAGGTCGGCTCCATTCGGCGGTCGAATTCTCATCGGCTGGGGGGTCAGGTGACCGAGCCGGATGAGGAGTTCGTAAAGAGCCAGGTTGACCAAACCGTCGAGATCGAGCCCGGTCTGGCCGGCGACGCTCTTCAACGAGCGCAGCAACTTCGGGTTCAACTCAAGCGTCTTGCGCACAACGCTCGCGTCCATGAGACCCTCAAAAAAAACCGTTCATATTCGCCTTACTTATTAATAGCGCAGCTTTGCGGATAGATCAAGAATCCATCTACATCTATCTATCTCTAGCCAAGGCTACCCCAGGTCTCCGGCCGATTGTTCGAAGCGCACCTCGAACTGTTCCTGGTGAAAATCGGGTGAGGAGTCGACACGGATTTCTATGCCCAGGCGGTTCTCTAGTGCCTCGACGGCGTCCTGCTCCTCGTCGATCAGCCAGTTGCAGACGCCCGGGTTGACCACTACGACCGCCGTGCCCCGGCGCCCGCCGACCTCGCGTTCCACGGCATGCAGGATCTCGTAGCAGACGGTGGGGGGTGATTTTATCCGTCCGGTTCCCTCGCAGTAGGGACAGGTTTGCGTCAAGGAGCGCGACAGGCTCTCGCGGACACGCTTGCGCGTCATCTCGACCAGTCCCAATTCGGATATCTTGAGGATGTTCGTGCGGGCCCGGTGGCTGCCGAGCGCCTCATGGAGAGCGTTGAAGACCTTGTCCCGGTTTCCCTGTTTTTCCATGTCGATGAAGTCGATGATGATGATTCCGCCGATGTCGCGCAGCCTGAGCTGGCAGTTGATCTCCTTGACGGCCTCGAGATTGATCTTGGTGATAGTGTCCTCGAGGTTGTGTTTGCCGACGTAGCGGCCGGTGTTGACGTCAATTGCCGTCAGCGCCTCGGTCTGGTCGATGACGATGTATCCGCCGCTCTTGAGCCATACCTTGCGATCGAGGGCGCGCGTAATTTCCACCTCGAGACCGAGTGCGTCGAAGAGGGGCTCCGCGCCGGTGTACAGTTCCACCCGCTGGGCTAAAGCCGGCATGAAAGTGCGCACGAACTCCAGAAGATGTGCGTGCTCGTATGGGTCGTCGATGATCAGGCGATCTACGTCGGCGGTGAAAAGGTCGCGCGTGGCGCGCCGGATCAGATCGAGATCCTGGTATATCTTGGCAGGCGCGCTCAGTTGCCGGTTACGCTCGCCGATGTCTTCCCATAAACGGGTCAAGAACGCCATGTCGGCGGCTAAAGCGGCCTCGTCGGCGCCCTCGGCGGCCGTGCGGATTATTAAGCCGGTTCCCGCGGGCCGCATGTCGCTGACCATGTCTCGCAGGCGACGCCGCTCGGACTCGGATTCAATCCTGCGCGAGATGCCGATGTGATCGACGGTTGGCAGAAAGACAAGCAGGCGCCCAGGCAGCGTGATGTGAGTGGTCAGACGGGCCCCCTTGGTGCCGATGGGGGCCTTGGCCACCTGAACCAGGATCTCTTGCCCGCTGTGTAAAAGGTCGCTGATGCGCGGCGGCTGGTCGGAGGAGCTCGGCGTCACTGTCTGTAGCGGCGCCTCCAGGCGCCGCCCGGGCTCGTTTTCCTCGTCCGGATCGTCCTCCGCCACCAGGCCCAGTTCCGAACTCGAGGGTGGCTTGGCGACGTCCGAAACGTAGAGGAACCCGGCCTTGTCGAGTCCCACCTCCACGAAGGAAGCGTCCATGCCGGCCAGCACGCGAACCACCTTGCCATTGTAGATGTTGCCGACCAGACCCTTGCCGCTGGGGCGCTCGATGTACAGCTCGGCCAAGGAATCCTTTTCGACCAGGGCCACCCGCCGCTCGCGCTGGGTGGCGTTGATGATCAGGCGGATGCTCATGTCTTGGTATCCTCTCTGTGGATGTCGTCCAAAAACAGCAACGCCTGGCGGACGATCACCACCCGGGCGTCGCCCCAGATCTCGCGCGCCATTTCATACGGCCGCGCGCTGGATCCCCGATTCAGCCATAACTCGCAATGAACTCGTTCCGCCTTCGCCGGTACCCCGGCTTCGGCGGACAAGCTATCAAGCAGTTCCAATCGTTTGATACTCGGACGCAGGTCGACCGTCTTGCGGCTGCCCTTGACGATCCTGGAATGATTCCAGATGCTGCGTGCCAGAATTTCGCGGATTGCTTCGAGGATCGACTCCCGATCGCTCGCGTCCGGCGAGTGCATGATGTAGTCCACGGCCACCAAGCGGCGCATGACCGAGGGAGCGCCCTCCGAAAGCGGCGCGCCCTCCAGCAGGCGCATCCCCCCGGGAAGCGTTGCCGCCAGACGTTCGAGCAAGGCGGGCGGATCGTCCGGGCCGAGTTTAGCCAAGGCCACGTCGACCATCTCGCACAGGCTGCTGACACCCACCTGGCAGGCCGGCCCGAAGGACATGCGCGGCTTGGGGTGGAAGCCGCGCGAATGGCTCAGCGGCCAGCCGGCGCGGCGCACGGCCTTGGTCAATTGTCCCATGAACTCGATGTGACTCAAGCAGGCGGCCGGCCCCTCCTTGGCCAGTACCAGGCGAATCCTGGCAGGATCCCGCCCGTCGGCCGCGAGATCCGGTACATGGCTTGCCCCCGGCATTTGACCGTCGAGCACCGGCGCCGCGTCCTCGTCTCTACAGGCCCCGCAGTCGTAGCAGCCGTCCATGGCGCAATCCGGGGAGGACTCCCCAGCCAGGGCTCGCTCGCGCTCGGCCAGCAGGAACTCCTTGTCGGGGCCCATGTCGAGATGATCCCAAGGTAAGGGATCGTCCAAGCGGCGCTCGCCCAGCAATCCGCCGAGCGAGCCGCCAGGAGCCAGCGGCGCGAAAGCACGCGCGAATTTTTGCTGGTCGAAATGCTCGCTCCATCCGGCCAGGCGCTGTCCGGCCTGCGCCAGATTTTCCAGGGCCGCGAACAGGCGCCGATCGCCCCGGGACAGGATCCCCTCGGCCTGGCTCATGTCCGTAGGCGCCCTGCCGACCTTCACGCCCGGCAGGGCGGACAGCCTGCTCTTTAGGGAGGCGTGGATCGCGCTTGCCTCGGCGGCGGTGATCATTCTTTCCCACTGGAAGGGCGTGTGAGTCTTGGGCACGAAGGTGGATATTCCCACGTTGATGCGCCCGCCGGACCCGCGCGATCGGTATAATCTCCGGATGCGGGAGACCATCTCGACGATTGCGTCCCGGTCGCGCTCGGTCTCGGTCGGCAGGCCCACCATGAAGTAAAGCTTGATAAGCCGCCAGCCGGCCGCGAAGGCGCCGTCAGCCGCCGAGAGTATATCCTCGTCGCTGATGTTCTTGTTGATCACTGCCCGTAAGCGCTCACTGCCGGCCTCGGGGGCGATGGTGAAGCCGGACTTGCGCACCGTCTTGATGATTCGCGCAAGGCCGGGCGTCAGCGTATCGGCGCGCAGCGAGGGCAGGCTGGCCGCGATGCGCTCGTCCGCGTGACGCGCGAAGAATTCCTCGAGTATCCTCTGGATATTGGGATGGTCGCCGGCCGACAGGCTCAGGAAAGAAACCTCGCCATGCCCGCTGCCGGCCAACCCGGCATCGACCGCGTCCAGGATGCGGCTTGCCGAGCGTTGCCTGACGGGCCGGTTGATCATGCCCGCCTGGCAGAAGCGGCAACCGCGCGTGCAGCCGCGCTGGATCTCGACGGTCAGGCGATCGTGCACCGTTTGGCTGGGCACGATCGGCCGATCGGGTAGCGAAAGTTGGTTGATGTCGGCTATCAGCCTACGGCGCACCACGGGGGGCGCGCCCCTGATCGGAGTCAGTCTTTCGAACGTCCCGTCCGGGCCCCGGGACATCTCGTAGCGGGAAGGGATATAGACGCCGGGAATCTCCATCAGGCGATCGAGGATCTCCTCGCGCGACAGATCCTGCCTGCGGCCCTCTCCCACCGCCCGGGCCAGTTCGAGCGCGCCTTGTTCGCCGTCGCCCAAAAAGACCGCGTCCAAGGCCTGTGCCAGCGGCTCGGGATTCGCGGCGCCCGGGCCGCCGGCCACAACCAGCGGGTGCCGCGGGCCGCGCTGCGCGGCATGCAGCGGTATGCCGCCCATGCCGAGTATGGCCAGCACGTCCGGGTAGTTCAGCTCGTGCTGCAGGGTGAAGCCCAGCATGTCGAAGTCAGAAAGCGCCGTGCCGGACTCAAGCGAGGCCAGGGGCAGCCCGGCCCGCTCGAGGGCCGCTTGCATGTCGAGATCCGGGGCGAAGACCCGTTCGGCCCATATGTCCGGTTGAGCGTTGAGGGCCTGATAGAGCACTTGCAGGCCGAGATAGCTCATGCCCAGGTCGTACAGGTCGGGATAGATCAAGGCAACCCGGCAGAGCACGGCCGCCGGGTCCTTGACGACGGCATTGAACTCGCCGCCGGTATAGCGGCTCGGGTGGCGCACGTCGCAGAGCAGATCGGAGAAACTCATAATCGGCAGAAGCTAGCACGCTTTTCGGCGGCACACAAAAGGGCACGCTAAAATACCGCCGGGAGTTAAACGGATTGCTCGTGTAGCCAGGCGGGCCGGACCCTGCATCTTGGTCATTTGTCGTTGGTTCGATCATGGCACACCATGGCATGAACAAACTCAGTCTATACTTTTCTTTCTGGCGACACACAAGTATCCCAGTGGCAAAATCGAAGAGGTCCGAAGCCACTCATCCAGCCCGGAGCAAGTTTTCACGCACAACCACAGGTTCAGTCCAAAGGCAATTTGCTTAATCACTGGCAGGTGCCAGACCGAGCACAGCACGGCAGTCGAGATCTGATGGCCCAGGAAACTGAAAACACCGCCCAACGGTGTCAACTGCTGTACATCGAAACCGGCCTGCTCGAGTAGAAACCGCAAACCGTAGCCCGTGAACCTGTAGTAGTCGTCCGGAACTTCGTGCAGGCGCGCGAGAAAGGGCACGCTGAGGATCACTACCCCGTCTTCTTTTAGAATTCGGTGAATCTCCGCCAGCGCCCTGGAAGGCTGCGGGACATGCTCCAGTACCGAAAGGCAGACCGCGGAGTCATAGAGCCCGTCTCCGATCATGTTCATGTCCTGGATGTCGCCGGTATAGGTCGGCAGTCGGCCGCGTGTCTGTCTGTCGATGGAATCATACTGCTCGACCTGTTTTTCGATGGTTCCGCGGTAGGGCATATCGCCACAACCGATGTCAATGAAATTGCCCCTGGCATATTTCTTGATGGTTCGCATCAGCGGCCGATCGAGGCTATACAATGCCGGTGAGAACATCTTTCTCTGGTCGTGCTCACTGAGTTCTTCCGCCAGCCGGATCCGATTTTTCATGAGTAAAGCGCGCATGGTTTCGGCTCCAGTAAAAGATTATTCAAGAACGGCATTGACGCTGGCCTCGAGTGAAAATGCGGCGGACGCCAACACTAGTACACCGGTCAACACAACCCACTCCAGCAGGCGAACCCAGCGGGCCCCCGTTTTTCCACGGGGAGTCGGGACTTTTCCGGGATCGTTCATGACCTCTGCCTGGAATCTATCGGTCGGATCAGATCGAGAAATTCGTTCTCTGAGACGATCTCGACGCCAAGTTGCCGGGCGCGATCGAGCTTCGAGCCGGGATTGTCGCCTGCTATGAGAAAGTCGGTTTTCTTGCTCAACGAACTTGTCACCCGGCCGCCGAGTGCCTGGATTAGTTCCTTGGCTTGCCTGCGGCCCATTTCCGAAAGCGTGCCGGTCAAGACGATGCTTTTTCCCTCGAGCGGCGGCGCGGCGCCGGCGTCCGCCGCGGATTTTTCCGCTGGAGCCACGGGGCGTACCCCCGCCTGTAGCAGCCGATCGAGCAGCGCCTTGTTCTGAGGTTGCGTAAAGAAGGTAACCAGGCTGCCGGCTACCTCGGGGCCGATGCCGTCGATGGCCTCGAGCCGTTCTCGATCAGCCCGTCCGAGGGCCTCTATCGATCCCATCTCAAGGGCCAGAAGGCCCGCCACGTGTTCACCAACGTGACGGATGCCCAGGGCGTAGATCAACCTTTGCAGGGACGGATGCTTGCCGGCCTCGATGGCTCGCACCTGGTTATCGGCCGACTTGTCGGCCAGGCGATCGAGAGAACGCAAGGTCTCGGCGTCAAGCTGATACAGGTCGGCGGCGTCCTTGACCAGGCCGCGCCCGACGAGTTGATCGATGATTTTTTCGCCCAGCCCGTCGATGTCCATGGCCCCGCGCGAGGCGAAGTGGCGCAGGCCGGCCCGGAGCTGAGCTGGGCAGCTAGCGTTGCTGCATCGCCGGGCGGCCTCGCCCTCCTCGCGCACCACACGCGCTCCGCAGACCGGACAGCTTTCGGGTATACGAAAGCGTTCGGGATCGCCCCTGCGCGACTCCTTGATCACCGCCACCACCTCGGGAATGACGTCCCCGGCCCGCTGCACGAGCACTGTATCACCGCGTCTGATGTCCTTGCGATCGATCTCATCTTGGTTGTGCAGGGTTGCCCGGGAGACCTCGGCGCCGGAGATCCAGACAGGCTTCAGCAACGCCACCGGCGTCAGCACGCCGGTACGACCGACCTGTACGACGATGTCGTCAACGACCGTGGTCTCCTGCACCGGCGGCAACTTGTAGGCCATGGCCCAGCGCGGCGAGCGCGAGATGGCTCCCAGGCGTTTCTGGAGCGCGAAGTCGTTGACCTTGACCACCAGTCCGTCGACCTCGTATGGCAAGTCGAAGCGATGCTCCAGCAGATCGTCGCGAGCCGCGAGCACCCGCTCGATTCCCTCACAGGGGCGGGAAAGATCGTTTACTAAAAAGCCCATCTCGGAAAGGGTTGTAAGAAACTGGGCCTGGTTTTCGATGCCGGGCAGTTCGATAGCCGGCGCGTATATAAAGGCGGTCAGCAGGCGCGCGGCGGTGACGCGCGAGTCGAGCTGCCGGAGCGAGCCCGCCGCCGCGTTGCGGGGATTGGCGAAGGTTCGCCCACCTGCCCCAAGCTGGGCGGCGTTGAGTTTCTCGAAGTCTTTTTTGAGGATCACGACCTCGCCGCGGACCACCAGGTGCGCGGGCAGGGGTATCTTTACGGGCGGCCGTAGCCGCAGCGGCACCGACTTAATGGTGCGGGCGTTTTGAGTGACGTCCTCTCCGGTGATCCCGTCGCCGCGGGTGGCCGCGCTCGAAAGCAGGCCTTTATCGTAGCACAGTTCGAGGGCCACGCCGTCCAGCTTGGGCTCGGCCATGTACTCGACGGGGCCCGGGTGCATAAGCGCTTTGTGCACGCGCTCGTCGAACTCCACAAGCTCCCGGTCAGAAAAGGCGTTGCGCAGGCTGAGCATAGGGCTGGGGTGGGCGATCTCGGCGAACGACTCAAGGGGCGCGGCGCCCACCCGTTGGGTTGGTGAATCAGGGGCCGCCAGATCGGGGTGCTCTTTTTCAAGTTCGACCAGTTCGCGCATCAGCCGGTCATATGCCGCGTCGGAGATAATCGGACCGTCCTCGACGTAGTAGCGCCGGTTGTGCTCGCGGATCTGCCCGACGAGTTCCTGGATGCGGGCTATGGCCTGATCACGATTCATGCAGTGCCTAGCATAGCGCCGGGCGGGCCCGGGGACAAGAGCAGGTCCACCCGGATCTTTTTGCGTTTTTCGCTTGACAACTACCTTCGGCCACTTTACTGTTCGGGCGTTTTTACGGATGCTCTTTATGCAACCCCTCTTTCAAGCGTTTACAAATAGGTGATCAGGCAGTCGTCCAGACCCCTCAATAACTCTTCCACCGCTTTGCTCTTGTCAAAGCCAAATCCGCCCCAAGGAGGAAGTATGAACCTCAAGGAACTCAAGAACATGAAGATCAGTGAACTCAACAAGCTGGCCAAGGAACTCAATGTTCAGGGGGCCGGCGGCATGCGCAAGTCGGAGTTGATCTTCGCGCTCTTGCAGGCCCAGACCGAAAAGAACGGGCACATCTACGGAGAAGGGGTGCTGGAAACCCTCCCGGACGGCTTCGGTTTTCTGCGCTCTCCCGACTATAACTACCTGCCCGGTCCGGATGATATCTACGTCTCTCCCTCGCAGATCAGGCGCTTCAACCTCAAGACCGGCGATACGGTCTCCGGACAGGTCAGACCGCCCAAGGAGGGCGAACGTTACTTCGCCATGCTCAAGGTCGAGGTGATCAATTACGAAGATCCCGACGTCGCGCGCGACAAGATTCTCTTCGACAACCTGACGCCGCTATATCCAGACGAGCGCTTCCAGCTTGAATACGATCCAAAGAATTTCTCGACACGCATCATCGATCTCCTGGTTCCGATCGGCAAGGGCCAGCGCTGCTTGATCGTCAGCCCACCGCGGGCCGGCAAGACGGTCCTGTTGCAGGACATCGCCCACGCCCTGGCGCATAACCACAAGGAAGTCGAGCTGATGGTGTTGTTGATCGACGAGCGTCCCGAGGAAGTTACCGACATGGAGCGCTCGGTCCAGGGCGAGGTGGTTAGTTCGACCTTCGACGAGCCGGCCCAGCGCCACGTCCAGGTGGCCGAGATGGTGATCGAGAAAGCCAAGCGCATGGTCGAACACAACAAGGACGTGGTCATCCTGCTCGATTCGATCACCCGCCTGGCCCGGGCCTACAACTCGGTGGTGCCGCCGTCCGGCAAGATTCTCTCGGGCGGCGTCGACTCCAACGCCCTGCACAAGCCCAAGCGCTTTTTCGGCGCGGCCCGCAACATCGAGGGCGGCGGCTCGCTGACCATTATAGGCACGGCGCTTGTAGATACCGGCTCGCGTATGGACGAGGTGATCTTCGAAGAGTTCAAAGGCACCGGCAACTGCGAGATGCGGCTGGATCGCAAGCTGATGGAGAAGCGCATCTTCCCCTGCCTGGACATCAACGCCTCCTCGACCCGCAAGGAAGAGCTGCTCATGGAAGGCACCACGCTCAACCGCGTCTGGATCCTGCGCCAGCTCTTGCATCCGCTCAACGTGATCGACTCGATGGAGTTTTTACTCTCCAAGGTCAGCCGCACCGAGACGAACCAGGAGTTCTTGGAATCGATGAACCAGTAGGGGCGGGAAAGGGCTTGACAAGCGGGGTCGGGCGGGTAGTATGGTGCCCTCGTCGCGCGGGTTTCGGAGTGCGGCGGATTTTTTAAACCTGCCAGGTTGGTGCGAGGTTGATGCAATGAAGGACAAGATTCATCCCAAGTACGAGGACGTCACCATCGAGTGCGCCTGCGGAAACGTTATCAAGACCCGTTCCACCCGCGGCGACTTCAAGATCGATATCTGCTCGGCCTGCCACCCCTTCTTCACCGGCAAGCAAAAGCTGATCGACAGCGCCGGCCGGGTAGAGCGATTCAGGCGCAAGTACGGTCTTACGACTCCCGCCCCAGAAGGTGATAAATAGCCGGGGAGAAATAGCCTGAAACCGTTGATCAACGTCGGCGGGCAGGCCGTGGTCGAGGGCGTAATGATGCGCTCGCCCAGGTCGTTCACCGTGGCCGTGCGCCGTGCCGGCGGAGAGATCGTTCTGCGCGAATCGCGCTGGCGCTCGCTGACGGAGCGCCTGCGATTTCTACGCTGGCCCTTCCTGCGCGGCACGGTGGTCCTGCTGGAGGCGCTGCTGAACGGCATCTCGGCGCTGAACTTCTCGGCCCGCGTGGCCATGTCCGACGAGCAAAACAAGAGTTCGGGCGATGACTCCGGGACGAAGAGTGAACGGCACGATCTGAAGCAGGTGGGTGCGGTTGAAGGCGGAGAAGTGTCCGATCTGGTGATCTGGGGCACCGTGATTCTCGCTTTGGCACTGGGGATGGCCCTCTTCGTCGCCCTGCCCCACATGGCGGTCTGGCTGGGCGGGTTGCTGCTGGGACGCGAGTTGAGTGTCCGGGATGTCCTGTTTCACCTAATCGAGGGCGGGGTGAAGCTTGTGGTGTTCTTGGGTTACCTGGGCTTGATATCCCTGATGAAGGACGTACGACGGGTGTTCATGTTCCATGGCGCCGAGCACAAATCGATCTACACCTACGAGGCTCGCGAAGAACTGACGGTGGAGAACGCCCGGCGCCACAGTCCCCTGCATCCCCGGTGCGGAACGACATTTCTGATCATGGTGATCGGGATTTCGATCCTGGTCTTTGCCCTGGTCTTTCCGCTGGTGGTGTGGTTGATAGGCGAGCCGACCGGGATTGGCTGGCTCGACCAGCTGATCTTCATTGGAATCAAGTTGCCGCTTCTGTTTCCCATCGCCGGGTTGGCCTACGAATTTCAACGCCTGACGAGCAAACACATGAAGACCCGCTGGGCGCGAACGCTGGCCTGGCCGGGGCTTCTGATTCAGCGCCTGACCACGCGCCCCCCGACCGACGATCAGCTCGAGGTCGCTCTGGCCTCGCTGAGCAAGGCCCTCTGGCGCGAGGGACTACAAGCGGACGATGACTCGTCCGTTTCCGGGCAGGTCGAGGTTTTCGCCGACTTCCAGGCGCTGGTGGCCGGTCTGGGCCGGGGATCCTGATCGCTTGCGAGGAGGGAGAAGTGTTTTCCAAACTCGACGAAGTGGTCAAGCGTTTCGATGAGCTTGCATCCCAGCTCCAGGATCCCACCGTCTACGGCGACCCCGTAAAATTGCAAAAAGTGGGTCGCGAGCACAAGGGCCTTCAGGGGATCGTCGAGACCTACCACGAGTATCGCCGCTTGACGGGCGAGATCGCCGACCAGCAGGAGCTGTTGCACGCCGACGATCGCGAGCTGGCCGCGCTGGTCGAGGAGGAGCTGCCCGGGTTGCTAAGGCGCAAGAAGGAGCTTACCGAGCGCCTGAAGATATTATTATTGCCCAGGGATCCGCTCGACAAGAAGAACATCCTGCTCGAGATCCGCGCCGGCACCGGCGGAGAAGAGGCCGCCTTGTTTGCCGCCGATTTGCTCAGGATGTACCTGCGCTACGCGGAGGCGCGCGGCTACAAGGCAGAGATGATGAGCCAGAGTCTGGCCAGTGCCGGGGGCTACAAGGAGGCCATCGTCATGCTGAGCGGTCCCGACGTGTACTCGAACATGAAGTACGAGGGCGGAGTACACCGGGTGCAGCGGGTACCGGTCACCGAGAGCCAGGGACGCATCCACACATCGACGGTCACGGTGGCGGTCATGCCCGAGGCCGACGAAATCGACGTCGAGTTGGACGAGAAAGATCTCGAGATCAGCGTCATGCGCGCCGGCGGCCCGGGCGGCCAGGGTGTCAACACTACCGACAGCGCAGTGCGTATAGTTCACCTTCCTACCGGCATCAGCGTGCACTGCCAGGACGAGCGCTCGCAGATCAAGAACAAGGCCAAGGCGCGAAAGATTCTCTTGGCGCGCTTGTATGAGCTGAAAGAAAGGGAGCGCCAGGCCAAGGAATCCGCTCAACGGCGCTCGATGGTGGGCAGTGGCGGCCGGGCTGAAAAGATACGTACCTACAACTTCCCGCAGAACAGGCTGACCGATCATCGCATCGGGTTGACTCTGCACAAGCTCGACAGGGTGGTCGAGGGAGATCTCGACGAGGTACTCGACGCTTTGAAGACATACTTTCAGGCCGAGGCTCTGCGTGGACAGGCATCATGACGCAAATGCCGGGTAGCATAGCGGCCGAGCTGGGCATGGCGGCCGGTTTGCTCGGCAACAGCGGCTGCCTGACGCCGCGTCTGGATGCCGAAGTTTTGCTGGCTCATGTCCTCGGAGTCGATCGCTGCTTTCTCGTCCGCGAGGCGACGCGGGAGATCGGCCCTGAAGAACTCGGCGCCTTCGGCGCCCTGGTGCGAAGAAGGGCCGCGCGAGAGCCGGTCGCCTACCTGACAGGACGCAAGGAGTTCTGGTCATTTCCCGTACGGGTGGACTCGCGGGCGCTCATTCCACGGCCGGAAAGCGAGACACTGATCGAAGAGGCCGCCGAGCTGTTCACGGCGGGCCAACCCGCGACGTTCGCGGACATCGGCTGCGGCAGCGGTTGCTTGGCCGTTGCGCTGGGCGTCGTGTTCTCGCACTCTGCCGGGATTGCCTGCGACATAGATCCAAAAGCGCTCGCGCTTGCCCGGCAAAACATCGCAGCGGCCGGATTTGCCGAAAGAGTTGACACCAGGCAGGGAGATCTTCTCGATCCCCTCGCCGGCCGGCGGGTGGACTTGATCTGCGCCAACATGCCCTACGTGCCCACGCGCGATCTGGCAACCCTGGCACCCGAGGCGCGCGACTTCGAGCCCGCCTGCGCCCTCGACGGCGGAAGCGACGGTCTCGAACAAATTGGGAGACTGATCGCCGCGGCACCCGACGCCCTTACTCCCGGTGGATGGCTGCTTCTGGAGGTAGGCGCCGGGCAATTCGCCGAGGTGCTGGGGCTGTGTGAACAGGCGGGACTGGAAGGCCTGCACGGCCGTTGCGACCTGCAGGGCATTCAGCGAGTGGTTGCCGCCAGACGGGGAGAGTGCTGATGCAAAAGATAATCATCGACGGCGGCAGACGGCTGTGTGGCAGTGTGCGGGTGTCCGGTGCCAAGAACGCCGCCTTGCCGCTCTTACTGACTTCCATCATGGCCGAGGGCGAGCATCGCTTCGGTAATGTTCCCGACGTGGTCGACGTCAGGACCACCTGCCGGCTGCTTCAGAGGCTGGGAATCGAGGCGTCTTTCTCGCGCGGAGTAGTGCGCGCGGTAAATTCCGGCCGGACGAGCTTCGAAGCGCCCTACGACCTGGTCAAGACCATGCGGGCCTCCATCGTCTGTCTCGGTCCGCTGGTCGGGCGCTACGGCCGCGCCCGGGTGTCTTTGCCGGGCGGGTGTGCCATCGGGGCCCGGCCGATCGAACAGCACTTGAAGGGTTTAGAGAAAATGGGAGCCCGGGTGTCGCTCGAACACGGCTACGTCGAGGCGACCGCGCGCAGGCTGCGGGGGGCCGAGATCGTGCTTGACATGCCGACCGTGACCGGAACCGAGAACCTGATCATGGCGGCCGCACTGGCCAAGGGCACGACACTAATCCGCAACGCGGCCCGTGAGCCCGAAGTCGTTCAGATGGCCGAGGTGCTCGAACAAATGGGCGCGAGAATTAATGGGGCCGGGACGGAGACGATTGCCATAGAGGGGGTCGAACGGCTCGAACCCGCGGACTGCACGGTGATTCCAGATCGCATCGAGGCCGGAACCCTGATGATCGCCGCGGCCATCACGGCAGGTGACGTCACCATACGCGGAGCGCACAGCGCTCACCTCAGCTCGCTTTTGGGAAAGTTGGTCGAGGCCGGGGTGGAGGTGGGCGTCACACGGGACGGGATCAGGGTCAGGGGGCCGGCGCGTCCACTGCCCGTGGACATTGCCACTCAGCCCTACCCGGGCTTCCCGACCGATCTCCAGGCGCAGTTTCTAGCGCTGATGACGCTGGCCGATGGAACCTCCGTAATCAGCGAGAGGATCTTCGAGAATCGATTCATGCACGTGCAGGAACTCAAACGCATGGGCGCCAAGATCAATCTGGAGGGAAGCCGGGCGGTGGTTAAGGGCGTCGGCCGCCTGTCGGCCGCAGAGGTTATGGCCACCGATCTGCGAGCCAGCGCTTCTCTTGTCCTTGCGGGGCTCGTCGCCCGCGGGCGGACGCACATCCTGCGCATCTATCATCTCGACCGGGGATACCAGCGGCTGGATGCCAAGTTGAGAAAGCTGGGGGCGAAGATTCGTCGAAGCCGGGCGAGCGTCCCGGTGACGCAAGCTTGAAATATTTTAACTAGGTCCGCCAGACTCCATCATGACCTTCTTGATGTGTTCGGCCAGGATCTGCGAGCCGTCGCCTTCCATACGCACGATGCGCAGCTCGGCCCCGCCCGTCGGATCGGGTATGCCGCGTTCGGACGCCTCGTCGGCGCTGAGCAGGCGGCGCATTTCCGTGTGGGCCACCACCTTGCGGCCTTCCACCGAAAAACGTGCGGTGACCGGCGAGTATGACCCGAGATCGAGATCGTCGGGCACGAATATGCCGGCGGGGCTTACGAACATCAGGTTGATATGATGAGTGGCCCGGGACGCCTCAAGTGTTACCGGGACTTCCAGCTTCGTCCAACGCTCCCGGCGGAGTGCCATTGCCAGTCCTCCTGGTCGTTTCCGTGGCTGTTGCGAGCAACGCCGAAAGTAACACCCCGGCCGGGATCGCGTCAAGAAAAGGTTCGTAAGACAAGTGCGTACTCGGGGTTACAGTATGTGACATTACGCTACAATATCTCGCTGGTGAAGAATTTGGCACAACCTTAGATAACAGAAAGAAAAACAGAAAGTTGTAACGAAAAGTGGTTCGTCGACCTCGACCATCCTTTTTACTTCAACAATACTGAAATCCCACCGGTGCCGGCATTGAAAACATTTTCAGCCGTGATTTCCGACGATTGCCATTTTTTGACGCGATGCACCAAGAGCTGGCCCGGATCTTGCTTAGGGAGTTGGCAAGATTTTTGTGGAAAATGTTTATCAGGAGTGGAAGCGCGGTGATATCATGAAGAAAAAAGCTTATTTCAGCAGTAGATCAAGCCTGGCGTTCACGGCGGCGTTTGTAGTCTTTGGGCTAACCATTGTAACTTCCACCCTGGCCGGCATGGGCGGCAGTCAGAGACGGTCGGAAGGTGCCGGGCCGGCCGGGGATATCTTGTTGACCTCGGGAATCCGATCAACAGAAACATTGGCAACCGGCTTCAACCCGGGCGAGGTTCTCACAGAGGTCGGCCAAAACGTTTTGGCCGACAGGCTCGAGACCTTGTTTTCCAAGTTTCCCCGGAGAATTTTGCCCGCCGAGCGAGAGCGCCTGGCCAGGATGTTGGTGGGGGAGGGACAGCGCGCCGGGATCGACCCGCTCTTTCTGGCGGCCGTGATCAGGGTTGAGAGCGCCTTTTACAGCGGGGCCATCTCCAACAAGGGCGCCATGGGATTGATGCAGGTCATGCCCGAGACCGGCCGCGAGGTCGCCGGGCGCATCGGGCTGGTGTGGACGGGTCCCGAGCAACTTCACGATCTCGAGACCAACGTCAAGTTGGGAGTCTTCTACCTCGATCATCTGCTCGATATGTATAATGGCAACTACAAGTTCGCCCTGACCGCCTACAATCGGGGTCCGGCGAATGTGCGCTTCATCATCAGGCGCCACGGAAAACTTGAAGCGCGCTTCACCGAGTATTACAGGAAAATCCAGCAGACCTACCACGCCTACCTGCGCTCAATCGACGGACTGAGCACGGCGTTTCTCACGCTGTCCTGATCGAAAGGCCGGCGGCGGTTTGTGCCGTCCTCGATTCTCAGAGGGCGCCAAGTTTGACAAACGCGCCCGGCATTTCATACAATCCGTTTCCCTGTAAGCACTTCCGGCCAGGAGGAGCCGATGCGGGTTTGCCTGTGGCGGTCGCTTGTGTGTTTTATCGGTCTGTCTGCTATCTTTCAGCTTGCGGCCTGCGGCTCTGCCTCGCGGGCCAGCGTGCGCGCAGAAGACATGCGCAAGGTATTTCCCTGGCCCGGGAGCGAAAAAAAAGTGACCATTGAAGTCATGCCGCAGACAACCATGGCCAATACCTGTTCCTGGCTGGGCTCGTGGCAAAATGTCGAAGTCGAGGCCGATACGACTTTCTACATCACCGACAAGACCGGCAAGAAGTTTGCCTACACACCCAGCAGATCTCCCATTCGGCGCCTGGCCCCGGTCGAGGCGATGGAGATTCGCTGGCCTGCCGGACCAAAAAGCGACAAGGGAGACGGGGACAATTGAGCCGCTCATGCGCGGCGCGGGTTGCATCTCAACGGGGGTCTGGAGCGTGAATGGGTATTGCACGGACCATCCATTATTGCCTGAGACTCCGTCACGCCGACAAGTTAGACGCCGAGCAGATCGAGGCAATCCAGCTGCGTAATCTCAGGCGTGCCGTGCGCCACGCCAAGTCGAACTCTCCCTTCTTTGGTGAATACTACAGGGACGTCGATCCGGACGCCGGAGACTTTTCGGTACGCTCTTTGCCGCCGGTCACCAAGGACATGCTGATGGAGAACTTCGACCGGGTCGTGACCGACAGGCGTATCAGTCTCAGCGAAGTCAAGGACTGGATCCGGGATCGTGGCAAGCTCGGCAAACTTTTCCGTGGCCGCTTCGTCGTCACCCATACTTCGGGCACGACGGGCATGCCGGCCTTCTTCGTTTACGACAAAAGAGAATGGGACTGGATCCAGGCCCTGGGCGTGACGCGCGGAATGCGCTTCAAGCCCTCGTTTATCGATTTCTTTCGCCATGCCGGCCGCATCTTGTTCAGGCACCCTCGTATAGCGCTGGTCAGCGTTCTGGGCGGTCACTTCGTGACCTACCTGATTTTCCTGGTAACACCCCGGCTGGCGAGGGTGCTGTCCGAGTTCCGATACTTCTCCGTCACCAAGCCGGTGGTAGAGTTGGTCGCCGGGCTGAACGAATTCAAGCCTAACGTGCTGCACTGTTACCCCACCATGCTGGAGGTGCTGGCCTACGAGCAGATCGAGGGCCGGCTGGACATCCAGCCCTGGGCGATATCGTCCTCGTCGGAGCCGCTCGGTCGTTCGGCCCGCAAGATGATCGAGAAGGCCTTTCCCCAAAGCCAGGTTCACGAGACTTACGGCACCACCGAGGGTGTTACGCTGGCCAGCGAGTGTCGGCTGCACGACGGGATGCACGTAAACTCGGACAAGTACATTATCGAGAGCGTCAAGGACGACGGTTCGCCGGCGGCCCCCGGCACGGCCGGCGACAAGGTCTACATGTCGTGCCTGTTCACGCGCACTATGCCGCTATTGAGGTACGAACTGACCGACGTGGTCATTCCGGTGGCCGAGCCGTGCGACTGCGGCCTGCCTTTCCCGAGGATCAGGGTCCGCGGGCGGACCGACGATATTTTCTGGGTCTACGACCGCGATCACAACCCGGTGGCCCTGCCGCCGATTCCGTTCGAGGCGCTGCTGCTGGACGTGGACGGCCTGAGGCAGTACCAGTTGATCCAGGAGGAACGCAACCTGCTGCGGGTGAAATTCAAGCCGGCATCGGGTTCTGACGCCGATGCCCTGGCCGTGGCCATCGCGGCGCGCTTCGGCGACTTTTTAACCGAGAAAGATCTCCACGACGCGGTCAAGGTCGAGATCGAACAGGTGGCCGAGATCGAGCGCGATCCCAGGTCGGGCAAGATACGGCAAATTTTCAGCAAGGTGGACAGGCTCTACCTGCCGGGAGTTGCTTTGGGTGAAAGACGCAGCGGTGACGATCGTCGCACGGTCCCGCAAATGGCAGAGCAGGGAGAGCGGCGCCAGGCCCCCCGCAGAACGGAAGACCCGGACGAGGGAGATCAGGATTGAAAAGGATCGTGCGCTGGTTGGTGCTGCTTTTGCTGATCGCCGGGCTGGCGATCGTCGTCGTGGCCGTGCCACTGGGAGGTCGGACTGTGCTGGAGCGTATCAGCGGAGAGACTCCCGGGCCGGACAAGCAGGTGCGGACCGATGCCGGAACGCCTCGGGCGGCCGGGCGCGACAGTGATGGTCTGACCGCCAAGGACCGCCGCGGCCTGGAACAGCTGATTGACGAAAAGATGAAAGCCGATCAGGGGGGGGGGGAGTGATCTCGCGCCCGGTCACGCTGGCGCTGGCCTTCGGCCTGCTCGCGGCCGGGCATGGCTTCGCGTCTCCAGGCGCGGGTGAGTTATGGACAACGCTCAAGCCCGATCTGGCCGGGGCGGGTGTAGAACGAGGCGTAGGGCCTGCTTCTTTCGCGTCTTTAATCGAGCGCGTCCGCCCGGCCGTGGTGGCCATACACAACAGCGGTCCGGCCCGCGACAGCCGGGAGGGGTTCCCCTTCAATCCCTGGCGTCTCTTCCCGGAGGTTCCGCGCCGCGAAAGGGAGGAAGGCATCGGCTCGGGCTTCATCATCCGGGCCGACGGGTACATCGTCACCAACCAGCACGTGGTGGCCGAGGCGGAGTCGCTGACCGTCAGGGTGCAGGGTCTGGCGGCCCCCCTTGACGCACATGTCGTTGGATCCGACTCGAGATCCGACCTGGCGCTTGTCAAGATCGAGCCGCCCGGGCCTCTGCCTGTGATACCACTGGGAAGATCGGACGACCTGCCTATCGGCGCCTGGGTAATCGCCATCGGCAATCCATTCGGTCTGACGGCGGTGGTCACCAAGGGCATCGTCAGCGGCAAGGGCAGGTCGCTCGATGACTTATCGTCTCTAAGGGACAGGTTCGTCGATTTCATCCAGACGGATGCGGCAATCGACCTGGGCAATAGCGGCGGACCACTGGTCAACATGCGCGGCGAGGTGGTCGGGATCAATACCGCCATCAACAGCCGTGCGCGCGGTATCGGCTTTGCCGTGCCTTCCGATCTGGTCAAGGCCGTCTTGCCCCACTTGTATAAAGAGGGTCGCCTGAGACGTTCATACCTGGGGATTAGCGTCGATCCGGTCGGTTGGGAACTTTCGCAGGCTCTCGGCCTTCCGGACACCCGAGGCGTGTTAATCGCCCGGGTGCTGGCCGATCGCCCGGCGTACAAGGCCGGCCTTTTGGCGGGAGACGTTCTGCTCGAATTCAACGGCATGGCGATTTGGGGAACGCCGGACGTGGGCTGGAAAGTTGCTACAGCGCAGGCCGGGAAGAAAGTCGCGGCCATGGTATGGCGTGGCGGCCGGCGACTAACGATCGAGGTGACCTGCCAAGCCCGGCGATCCGAAAAGGCACAGGATAAGAGGCCCCGGGAGGCGGCCAAGACCCACAGCCTGGGGCTGGTGGTCGTCGCCCTGGACGCCAAGACGGCCAGGGTCTCCGGGTTGCGCGCGGGCACGCGCGGGGTAGTTGTGGTCAGCGCGGCCGCGGATGCCGCCGAGCACGGTATCCGGGTCGGGGACGTGATCACCACGCTGAACGACGTCGCCGTCGGAAGCGCACAGGAACTCGAACGGCAGCTGTCCGCGGTGCGCCGTGATCGGATGATCCGTTTCTACATCTTCAGGCAACGCGATGCCCTCTACGTTGCTTTGCCCAAACGCTGGGAGTGATTCCTGCGCTGGGCGCCGGTGCTTTTCAGGCCTCGGCCGCCTGAGCTTCCTTCTTGCCGTACCTGGTCTTGTAGTGCCCTTCGCACAGACCTCGCTGGAAGACGGGCTTCAGGCACTCCTTTTTCTCGCCGCGCTTGAGCTTGTTGACGCCGAAGTTGCAGGTTTTGTAGCGGGTCTTGCTCAGCTCGCCCCGGCGCCACTTTTGATAATGCGCGTTGCAGTAACCCTTGGCGCGATAGGGTCGCTTGCAGCCCTTGACCTTGCAGGTCTTCACTTTCTTCTCGGCCGCCGCTTTTTTCGTCGATGCCACCTTTGCCTCCTCGCAGTGTTCGTGACAATCCCGGATGCTACTTTCAAGGGGTCTTTGTATATCAGATCGAACCTCCGATCAACCGCCGATGATCCCCATGTCGTTCACGGTGGCGACACGGTGGCGACAAGGAACTCGGCCTGGCTAATAAATTGTGCTATACTCTTGTGCCATGGAAAAACCGGCCGGCGCAGGCGGCAAACCGGTACGCACATCCTACCTGGTCTTCGGCAGTCCGCGCATCGAGGAACCCGAGATCCAGGAGGTTGTGGACACCATCCGTTCCGGGTGGATTGGCACCGGTCCGAAAGTAAAGGTATTTGAGAAACAATTCCGCGACTTTATCGGTTGCCGTCACGCTTGCGCCGTCAACTCATGCACGGCTGCCCTGCACCTGTCCATGCTCGCCAGCGGCGTGGGAGTGGGCGACGAAGTTATCACCACGCCGATGACCTTCCCTGCCACCAGCAACGCGGTGATCCACACGGGTGCCACACCGGTCTTCGCGGACGTCGATCCAAGGACCATGAACATCGACCCCGATGAAATCGAAAAGAAGATCACCTCCAGGACGCGGGCCATCATTCCGGTTCACTTCGCGGGACGACCTTGCGAGATGGAGCGGATCATGCAGATCGCCGATTCCCGGGATCTGTTGGTGATCGAGGACTGTGCACACTCCATAGAGAGCCGCATCGATGGGCAAGCCACCGGAACATTCGGCCAGTTGGGTTGTTTCAGCTTCTATGTCACCAAGAACGTGATCACCGGCGAGGGGGGCATGGTGACCACCGGTAGTGACGAGCTGGCCGAGACAGTCAAGGTCATGGCGCTCCACGGGATGACCAAGGACGCCTGGCACCGATTCTCCGACCAGGGATACAAGCACTACCAGGTGGTAGAAGCCGGGTTCAAGTACAACATGACCGACATTCAGGCTTCATTTGGCATCCACCAGTTGCCCCGGGTTGAGCAGTATCACCAACGGCGCAGCCAAATCTGGCGGCGCTACGACAATGCCTTTCAGAATCTTGCCTGTCGGACGCCCGCTCCAGAAAGGCCGGAGAACGTTCATGCCTTTCATCTGTATACCTTGCTGCTCGATCTGGACAGGCTCACAATCGGGCGCGACGAGTTTCTGGATGCGTTGGATCGGGAGCATATTGGAGTTGGGGTACATTACCTGCCTGTACATCTCCACCCGTATTACCGGAAACGGATGGGCTACGGGCCGGGTGACTTTCCCCATGCCGAAGACATTGGCAAGCGGACCGTATCGTTGCCCTTGTCGGCCAAGCTCAGCGACCAGGACGTGGACGACGTGATCCAGGCGGTCAGCAAGATCCTGTCCTGGTACCTACGGTGAGACCGGTGAAGGTGGTCATCGTCACCAGTTCCTACCCCATGCATCCCGACGATTCCGCCGCTGCCGCCGGTTTGTTTGTTCGCGGCTTTGCCCTGGAGATGGCCAGACAAGGTCACGGGGTGAGGGTGCTCACCCAGCGACGGCCCGGCCGAACACTGGACGATCCCGAACTGCGTGTCACCCGCTATTCCTGGAGCGGCGACAAACCACTTTCCTCCCTGAAACCTCAAGACCCCCGGGATTTCCTGGCCATACTCAGCGTACTGGGCAACGGGTACCTGGCCCTGGATCAACTGGTGGCGCGCGAGAGGCCGGATTTGGTATTGGCGATGTGGGCCCTGCCGGCGGGGTTGTTGGCCAGGATGATTTTGGCCAGGAGAGGCGTTCCATATCGTGTCTGGGTTCTGGGATCCGACATCTGGGGATATGGAAGGCAGCCCTTGACCCGTTGGTTGGTAAGATTGATTCTTCGGGGCTCCGAGCGGGTGTTCGCCGACGGTGTGGAGCTGGCAACGGAGGCCGAATCCATTTCCTCCCGATCCTGCGGATTCCTGCCATCGTCCCGCGAGCTGCCCCGTGGATCGGGGAGGCCCCCGGAACTTGATCCAGGTCTTATTAACTTTCTCTTTGTCGGCCGGCTACACAGGAACAAGGGGGCGGACTTGTTGATTGAAGCCGTTGCCCGAATGAAGCCGGACGAGAGAGAAAATTTGCACTTTTTCATATTCGGAAGAGGGCCGCAGGAAAACAATCTCAAACGACTGGTTGCCCGCCGGAGACTGAACGGCGCCATTTCCTTCATGGGATATGCCGATCGGCGGCGGACGGCATCCTTCCTGGAACATTGTCACGCATTGGTTGTACCTTCGCGCATCGAGAGTATTCCGGTCATTCTTTCGGATGCGGCCCAGGCGGGGTGTCCGGTTGTCGTAAGCGATGTGGGCGACATGAGAGCCGTGGTTACGCAATACGGCAACGGGATCGTGGTAACGCTTAGTCCAAGTTCCCTCGAACAGGGAATCCTTCAGATGGCAAGGAAGGGCCGGCGTGACTTTACGGCCGGGTGCGGCCGAATGGCCGGCGCGTTTTCGGTACAAGCCAGCGTCAAGGGTATCCTTGAATGATTGTCCAGTTGGGGTCAACGCCATGCTCGACTTGCTGAAGAAGAACCGGATCCTGCTGGTTACTGAGTCCAACGCGGGTCATTTTTGGTTGCGGCGGCGGTTTTTTCCGTGCCATGAGGTGCGGAGCCGCGATGGGCGGGTGATCTAAGATGACGGCAGTCCGGACCAAGACAACCCCCGGCTGGATTAGGCTGCTGGAGCTTACTTTCCTGGGTGTCATCCTGGCGCTGGTGGGACGCTACCTGTGGATCCATTTTCAGGCGCTGGATGCAGGTGCTCTGCACGCGCGACCGGGACGGATCGCGCTGTCGGTACTGGTAGGCTCGTTGGCCGGCCTGCTCTCGGCCCCGGTTACCGCAGGGTACTTCCGCATCCTGGGTCACCACGTGCCGGCCCGCTCGGCCCTGGCCCTGGCGACCATCCCGCGGCTTGCCCGCTATGTACCCGGCAAGGTGCACAGCCTGCTCGGCCTGGCCTGGTTGGCACATCGGCTGGAGGGCATCCCGGTGCGAACCAGCATCTCTGTGGTCATCTTGATGTCAGTCCAGACCGTAGTCGTCAGCGTTCAGTGCGGCGCCTTGATTGCCCCCTGGACCGGGCTGGCCTGGCCCTGGTTGTTGGCACTTGCGGCCGGGTTTGCAGCCGGGTTTGTCTTGCTCGTCCCCTCCTTGTGCGTGTTGCCCATCAACTGGCTGCTCGAGCACCTCGGACGGAACATCATCGAGTACCGGCCGGCCTACCACCGGGTGCTTGTGCTTTCGCTGATTGCCGGCGTCCAGCGCTGCATAGTGGCGGTTATGTTTGCCCTGCTGGCCTCGAGTTTGATCGATTTACCGACGGGACTGATTGGCTACCTGGCCTTGGCCTACATTTTGAGTACGCTCTCTGGATTTCTGGCACTCTTCGCTCCCGCCGGGATAGGCGTGCAGGAGGGCGCCCTGCTGCTCTTGCTGACCCCGGTGTTGCCCGGCGAGCAAGCCGCCGTCTTGACTGTCGCCGCCCGGATTTGGCAGACGACCATGTTGCTCATAGACGCCGGTGTGGGCGGCCTGGCGCTGTGGCTTATCCGTCCTGCCGGTCGGGACGAGTTGGAGTCACGCAGATGATCAAAAAGCCCGTGCTAATCGTCGGCGCGCCGCGCTCGGGTACGTCCCTGCTGCAGAAGATCATCCGCGACCACCCGTCCTTCTGGTCGTTGCCGAGCGAGTCGGATCTGATATGGGATCGCCACTGCCATCCACGCCTGTGGAACTGGAAATCCGAGCATCTGGATGCCTCGGACCTGACCGAACAGGCCCGGCGCGATATTCTCCGACGATTCGACCGGTTCAGCATGCCCGCCGGAGTGTGGCGAGCGGTGGAGCGACTCGACCTGATCTGGACGTTCAAACGCAAGGGCCGCCTGCGGCCTCTGCTGCGTCGTGTCTACGACGCGCTGTTTCCTTACCTCAATCCGGCCAGGTTGCTGGTCCGGGACAAGCGATTGGTGGAAAAGACAGCCAGCAACTGCTTTCGGCTGGGATTCGTCAACGGCGTATTTCCCGACGCCAGGATCATCCACCCGGTCCGCGACGGGCGCAACAACGTCAACTCGCTGATCAACGGTTGGCTGCACCCGACCCGTTTCTTTACCTACGATCTGCCAGTGCCCTTGAACATCCCCGGCTATCCCCACCAACGCTGGAACTTCGTGTTGCCCCCGGGCTGGCGGGACTACCTCGATCGCCCGATAGAAGAGATTTGCGCATTCCAGTGGGTGACCTGCAACGAGTCGGTTTTAGCAGAAACCTCCATGCCGGCCTATGACGGCCGGGTGTTGCGGATCCAGATCGAGGCGCTGTCAGCCGATCCGCTGGCCGGTCTGCGACGTCTGGCTGATTTCATCGAGGTTCCCTTCGATGATTACTTCCGTCGCTTGGCGGATGACCTGCCGGTGGTCAATTCGCCGGATGGACAGACAGACGCAAACAAGTGGCGACGCCAGAACGCCAACTTGGTTGAACGTATCGCCGGACGAATCGAACCGACGATGAGACGATTGGGCTACACGGATTTGCGCAGCAGCCAGATATAACCCGGAGAGGCCCAGGCGGCATGTTGCAGGATCGCCAGGGCGAGCTTTTGTTTCGGTCCGCCGGGTCTAAACAGATCAGTGGCCCGGTAGCGGACGGGATCGCGGATCACCTTGCCGGTCCAGTCGAGCAATTCAAAGCGTTCCACCAGCCGCCGTAATTCCCACATGGTCAGCAGTGTCTCGGCGTAAGCATCCGCCCTGCCCAGGACGCGTAAAACCCGGTGCGCCCAGGACCGGGGCATGATCGACAATAACGGAATTCGTCCGTAGTGTGTCTCGATCAATTTGAGGCGGTTGGTGGCTCCGAAGTAGCACACCCCGTTGGGTTTGAGCACTCGATGAATCTCGTCCATCAGCAGGCCGGAATCCCCGACGTGCTCGTACATCTGGTTGCAGATCACAACGTCGAAGCGAGCGGGTCTGAACCGCATCCGGGTCGCGTCCATGACCTGATAAGTTATGTTTGGTCCAGCGTTTGCCTGGCGGGCATGAGCGACAGCCGGCGCGTCGATGTCAATGCCGACGACCTTGCCGAAGTGCCGCCCGAAGGATTGGGTCATGATGCCTGTCGAACAAGACGCATCCAGCAAGGTCAAGGATTTCAAGTTCCCGAAATAATCCCGTAAGACAGCCAGAATTTTGTCGGCCTTGCGCTCCCGGCCGATCCGGTTATACATGGCCGCATGGGCCACGGGGCTTTGGGTATAGCTCTTCGGCGGCATGGTCACGAGCCTCGCTCCCAATTTCGATTTGCATCCCCGGGTCAGCATGTTATAGCTCAGAAAATGCGCACAAGAAAGGTCGATCTGTGGATTCGGCTGAACAATCCAATTCATGGGAACGGCGCAGCCGAATGCTGGGAGCCAACTTGCGTAGCGTTTTGTTCAAGGGCTTTCCCGAGCCGCTCAACCGGCACATCGACGATTGGCACAGGCACATTGTTCTCGAACAGATCGATGGCGGCAGCGGTCAGAAGATCCTGGATGTGGGTTGCGGATACGGGCGCTTGAGCGAGGCGATCCTCGAGGTCTATCCGGAAGCGGAGATAACCGGCCTTGACGTCAGCCGGCACTTCGTTGAGCTGTTCAGAACCCGTACGGGCCGCCCGGCGGTCCAGGGGCGCCTGGAGGACTGGCCTGAATTGCCGGGCAGGTTCCATTTGCTGATCTGCGTCACCGTGTTGATGTACGTTCCGGACGAGTGTCTCGATCTGGCGGTCGGCAACCTGGTGGGGTCCCTGCACCCGGGTGGTCGAATGATCCTGATTGAGAGTCACGGATCGGGGCTGCCGTTCTTGACCGCCTGCGGCCTACTGCGGCGCCGGCCCATGCGCGGGACAAGGGACCTCGACACCGGCGGCAGATACTTCCTGCCGGGCCGAATCGAGTCGCTGATCGCGGGCGCCGGCGCTCGGATAGTGTCACGGCAGCGAATGTCGGCCACCAGCCTGGCCATCTTGCCGTTGGCGCTGGCCGCCAAGTTGTTGCCCCGCCGACTGTCCGGTCGGCTGCTGAGGTCCGTCGGCTGGTTGGATAGCCTGCTGGACAGTTGGCGGCTGCCGTCGTTGCACGTGGCCTACATCATCGAGAAGTCGCCATCCGGGGAACCAACACCCGGTCGGCCAGGGCCATGCTCAGGCGGCCGGCACCGCGCCGGTTGAGGTGAGACTGGTCTAGGAAATCCGCGTCCTCGAAGCGCTGGCCGAGCTCGGTCAGCCGGACGAAGCGGACGCCCTCCTGTGCGCAGACCGCCGCGATCTGGTCCATGGCCTGCTCAACCACGCCAGCCGGCAAGTGCCGCAGCAGAATCGCGGCCAGCGGCAGCTCCACAACCACCAGCTCCACGCCGCCGCCGCGAGCAGCCCGCAAGGTCCGCCGCAACGCCTCGACCTTGTCCGGATCGAGCGGGTAGCGCCCGCCGCGCAGCAACCTGCCGACGTACCAGGCCACCCGACGATCGTCGATCCGCTCGCCGAGCAAGGAAAGGTCCGGAACGCGCTGCTGCCACTCGGTCGCCTGGCCAGCCAGCGGCGTTGGCCGGCGAGGCAGTCCCAGCAGCCACTCGGCCAGGACCTGCCGAACCCGCCGGCGGTAAGCGAAGGCGGCCGAGATCCGCTCCAGACCGCCGCGCAGAACGGTCGGCAGGCTGGCGTCGACCCGGCCGACGTATGCGTCATAGGCCCGCCACCAGTCGGCCAGGCGCCAAAAGATCGCGGCCCGCGAAAACTCCAGTCCCTGCCCCCATAGCTGCCGCAGGGTCACCCCGTAGACCACCTGGGCCGGTCGCACCGGTTGGCGCAGCAGATGGTCGAGTACAGCCTGGCTCTCCTCGGCCGTGCCGCCGGCGCAGGCGAAGTTGCCGACGCTTACCCGCCGGCCCAGCCTGGCGCCCAGGCGCTCGGCCAAGGCGGGCGCGTCGATCGCTTCCCGAGCCCGGCTGGAGCCGATCACCGCCAATTCGGGCGACCCGATCCGCTCGGCCCAGAGCTTGACAGCATGGTACTCCTGCTCGCCCAGTTCGTAGGCGATCATCTCGCGCGGGTCGGCCAGCCGGAAACCTAACTCCACCGCGCCCAGCAGTACCAGAGCCAGCAAAAGCGCCCTAGGCGGCCCGCCGGCCCGGGCCAAGTCAGAATTGGAAGTAGATGAACGGCTCACCGCTGAACTCCCCGAACCAGATAAAACCCAGCATCATGGTCGTATAGATCAACGCCCGGACCGCGGTCGGCAGGCGCCAAATTCCCTCCAGGTCGTCCCAGGCCGCCTGGGCCAACTGGACCAACAGCAGCACCGCCGCGCTGGCCAGCACCACTGGCCCGGCCATCGGCGCCAGCCCTGACAATGTCTCGCTACCGTCGACCAACAGGTTGCCCAAAAGCCGCAGCAGTTGGTCCAGGTCGCGCGCCCTGAAGAACAACCAGCCGAAGCAGACCAGGTGGAAGGTCAATCCGATCCCCACCAGCCGCAGGCATGCTTGGGCCAGTCGGCCGCCCTGCTTGCGGACACCGGTCATTAGAGGCGCAAGCCCGCGCTGCGCAAGCAGCACCAGACCGTGGTAAACGCCCCAAAGTAAAAACCCGAACCCGGCGCCGTGCCATAGACCGCCCAGCACCATGGTCAACAACAGGGCCAGTCGGTTTCGCCAGTGCCCGCGCCGGTTGCCGCCCAACGGAATGTAGAGGTAGTCGCGCAGCCAACTGCTGAGGCTGATGTGCCAGCGACGCCAAAACTCTCGCGGGTTGGCGGCGAAGAAGGGCAGCCGGAAGTTAACCATGATCTCGAAGCCCAAACAGCGCGCCAGCCCCCGGGCCATATTCGAGTAGCCCGAGAAATCGCAATAGATCTGCATCGCGAAGGCATAAACGGCCACCAGCACGGCCCCGGCGCTTGGATCATGGCTGGAGAAGACCGCGTCCACAACCCGGGCCAGGTTGTCCGCCAGGACCACCTTCTTGATCAAGCCCCAGCCGATCAACCAGGCGCCGCTGGTCAGGCGAGTCCAACTCACCCGAGTCGCGGCTGCAAGCTGGGGCAACAAACGGGCGGCTCGTTCGATCGGCCCGGCGACCAACTGCGGGAAGAAAGCCACGAAAAGGGCGAAGGTGAGCGGGTCACGCTCGGCCCGTACTTGGCCGCGGTAGACGTCGATCGAATAGCTCAGGCTCTGAAAGGTATAGAAGCTGATGCCCACCGGCAGAACCAGTCCGAGCGACCAGGGGTCGACGGTCAGGCCAAGCGCCTTGAGGCCGGCGGCCGCTCCGGCTGCGAAGAAATCGAAGTACTTGAAGAAGCCCAGCAGCCCCAGATTGATTACCAGGCTGGATGCCAGCAGGAACTTGCGCCGCCGGGCCAACCGGGTCAACCAGGCCGGGGCCGGCTCGGGCGGGTCGAGCAACCGCCCGCAAGCATAGTCCACTGCGGTCGAGATCCAGATCAACCCCAGGAAACGCCAGTCCCAGCATGCATAGAAAACGTACGAGGCGACAAGCAACAACTCATTACGAACACGCACCCGCCCGGCCAGCATTGCTGCCAGGGGTAGCACCAGGGCGAAGAAGCCGGCGAACAGGAAGGAGTTGAACAGCAAGGACCCGGTCCCTCGGCGTCAGGGCTGGTCGGGCAGCGAGTCGATCTCCTCCCGCGGAGCCAACTCGCCGATCAACTCGACGTACACCTGGGTACGGACAGGAATTTCAAACGCCCTTTCTCCGGACAGGACCACGATCACCGAATTCCAAGATGAGACATTTAGCACACGCCCGGGTTTTTGACAAGGCACGGGCCCGGTCCCTGGATCTCCCTCCCTCACGCCTGAATGCATCTGAACGAACCCGTTCTTGACCCCGAATGCGGCCCGTGCTATCGGGGGGCAGCCATGCGCAGATACGACGACTTTAGCGAACTGCAAGCTGACAAAAATCCATGTGTCGTGGCCGTCGGTTCCTTCGACGGCCTGCACCGCGGACATCAGCTCCTGTTCCGGCAGGTGCGCGAAGACGCCGCCCGGATGCACATCGAGGCCGGAGTGCTTACCTTCAAGCCCCATCCGGCGCGGGTTCTGGCGCCTGGTTATGCCCCCCCGCTGATCATGTCCCCCGAGCGCAAGCTGCGCGCTCTTGCGCGGCTGGGCCTCGACTTCACGCTCCAGCAGCGCTTCGATAGCGATTTCGCGGCGCTTACCGCCGAAGACTTTTCGAGCCGAGTGCTGGCGGGCGCCATGGACGCCAGGCTGGTGGTCGTTGGTGACGATTTCACCTTCGGCCGGGACCGCGCGGGGCATGCCGAGGACCTGGCCCGGCAGGGGAAGCGGCTGGGGTTCGAGGTCCAGGTGACCAGGCGTCTGGCGGTCGAGGGAATGATCGTCTCCAGCACGCGCATACGATCCTTCCTGCTGCAGGGCAAGGTCAAGGGGGCCGGCTTGCTTCTCGGCCGGCCGTATACCGTAGATGGAGAGGTGGTAGGCGGCGCCGGCCGCGGGCGGCAGCTGGGTTTTCCAACCGTCAACATCAAGGCGGACTGTGACATCCTGCCGCCCCGGGGAGTGTACGCCTGTCATTTCTGGCCTCCCGACAGCGCCCCGGCGCGGCCGGCCGCGACAAATATCGGCGTTTGCCCGACTTTCGGCCCCGGCCAACTGAGCGTCGAGGCGCACATCCTGGACGGTGGCGTCGGCGATCTGACAGGACGGCGGGTGGCGCTTGGGTTTCTGGAGCGCCTGCGCCCCGAACAGCGCTTCGAATCTCCCGCGGATCTGCAAAGACAAATCGGCCGAGACGTGATTCAAGCGCGTGAAGTGGTCATGGCTCATCAAGCAACGGCAGCGATTGATCCGCTCGACGGCATATGAATGGCACAAACTTGACATATAAACGCCTTCTTGAGGATAATCCCAAGGTTATATAAGATGAGCCATCTCACATCAGGACCGGCATAGGCCGGTTCTTGCAACGGATCATCAGGGCAGGGGCAGGCCAGGGAGAGAGGCAGGCACATGGCGGGTAGACTCGGTGAGTTGCTGGTTCGTGAAAGCATCATCAGCGTGGGCCAGCTGAAAAAAGCGCAGGATGAGCAGAGAAAAGCAGGTGGCCGGCTGGGATCGAGCCTGGTCAAGCTGGGTATGATCGAAGAGAGCGAGCTGACCTCTTTCCTCTCCAAACAGTACGGCGTGCCGGCAATAAACTTGAACGAGTTCGACGTCGACGCCGAGGTGATCAACCTCGTTCCGCGCGAGGTGGCGGAAAAGCACTGCCTGATCCCCTTCAACCGCTCGGGGTCCACGGTCAGCGTCGCCATGAGTGATCCTTCGAACATCTTCGCCGTGGACGACATCAAGTTCATCACCGGCTACAACGTCGAGGTCATGGTGGCCGCCGAGGACGCCATCCGGAGCGCCATCGAGCGTTACTACAGCGCGGGACCTTCCTATGAAGACGTAATGGACGGCTTCGACGAGCAGGAGATCGAATACGGCGAAGAAGAAGACGACATGGACGTCGTCGATCTCGAGAAGAGCACCGAGGACGCCCCGGTCGTCAAGCTGGTGAACCTGATCCTGATTGACGCCATCAAGAAGAACGCCTCCGATATTCACATCGAGCCCTACGAGAAAGAGTTCCGCGTGCGCTACCGGATAGACGGCGTTCTCTACGAGGTGATGAAACCCCCCCTGAGACTGAAGAACGCCATCACCTCGCGACTCAAGATCATGAGCGATCTGGACATCGCCGAGCGGCGCCTGCCCCAGGACGGGCGCATCAAGCTCAAGCTCGGCCGGGGACGCGAGATGGATTTCCGGGTCAGCGTGCTGCCGACCCTCTTCGGCGAGAAAGTCGTCATGCGGCTGCTGGACAAGAGCAGCCTGCAACTCGACATGACCAAGCTGGGTTTCGATGCCGAGCCGCTGAAGTGGTTCAAGGACTCGATCCAGTGCCCCTTCGGCATGATCCTAGTGACCGGACCCACCGGTTCGGGCAAGACGACCACCTTGTATTCGGCCATGACCGAACTCAACCAGACGACGGTCAACATCTCGACGGCCGAGGATCCCGTCGAGTACAACCTCAAGGGCATCAACCAGGTCCAGATGCACGAGGAGATCGGCCTCAACTTCGCGGCGGCGCTGAGATCCTTCCTGCGGCAGGATCCGGACATAATCATGGTGGGCGAGATCCGCGACTTCGAGACGGCCGAGATCGCGGTCAAGGCGGCCCTGACCGGCCACCTGGTGCTGTCCACGCTGCACACCAACGATGCCCCATCGACGATCAGCCGGCTTTTGAACATGGGCGTCGAGCCGTTCCTGGTGACCGCCTCGGTGGTGCTGATCCTGGCCCAGCGCCTGGCGCGCCGGATCTGTCCCGAGTGCAAGCGGCCGGTGAAGGTTCCCGAGCAGTCGCTTACCGACCTGGGCATACCGCGGGAGGAAGCGGCCGCGATGACCGTCTACAAGGGCAACGGTTGCCGCAACTGCGCCGATACAGGCTACAGGGGCCGGGTGGCTCTATATGAAGTTATGCCCTTCTGGGAACCGCTCAAGGAATTGGTGCTCAACGGCGCCTCGACGGCCGAACTGAAAATGGAGGCCATCAAGATGGGAATGGGCTCGCTGCGCATGGCCGGGCTGATCAAGCTCAAGGAAGGCATGACGACCATCGACGAGATAGTGCGCGTGACCGCGGCGGACAACAGGTAGACGCGGGACTTTATTGCCGCGACTCGACACGGGAGAACAAGATGCCCAATCTTCACCAGTTGCTCAAGGCGATCATCGAAAAGGGCGCATCGGATCTGCACATCACGACCGGTACTCCCCCCCAGTTGCGGATCGACGGCAGGCTGGTGCCGTTGAAAACCACCCCGCTGACGCCGGTCGAAACGCGCCAGTTGTGTTACTCGGTGCTGACCGATGCCCAGAAGCACAAGTTCGAGGAAGAAAACGAGCTCGACCTGTCTTTCGGCGTCAAGGGCCTGAGCCGCTTCCGGGCCAACATCTTCATGCAGCGCGGCGCCGTGGCCGGGGCCTTCAGGACCATCCCCTTCAAGATCCTTTCATTTCAGGAGTTGGGCCTGCCGCCGATCGTCGCCGAGCTGGCCAAGCGCCCGCGCGGGCTGGTGCTGGTTACCGGCCCGACCGGCTCGGGCAAGTCGACCACCCTGGCTTCGATCATCGACAAGATCAACAACGAGCGCCACGAGCACATCGTCACTGTCGAGGATCCCATCGAGTACCTTCATCCCCACAAAAATTGCATCGTCAACCAGCGCGAGGTGGGGGCGGACACGCAGAGCTTCAAGAGGGCGCTCAAGTATATACTGCGCCAGGATCCCGACGTGGTGCTGATCGGCGAGATGCGCGACCTGGAGACGATCGAGGCGGCCATGGTGATCTCCGAAACCGGTCACCTGACATTCGCCACGCTGCACACCAACAACTGCGTGCAGTCGATCAACAGGATCCTGGATGTCTTTCCTCCCTATCAGCAGCCCCAGGTGCGGGCGCAGCTCAGCTTTGTGCTGCAGGGAATTTTATCGCAGCAGCTTCTGCCCAAGGCCTCGGGGCAGGGGCGGGTTCTGACGACCGAGGTGATGGTGCCCAACGCGGCCATTCGCAACCTGATCCGCGAGGACAAGGTGCATCAGATCTACAGCCAGATGCAGGTCGGCCAGGCCAAGTACGGTATGCAGACCATGAACCAGGGCCTGCTTGCGCTCCACCAGAAAAAGATGATCACGCTGGACGAGTGCATCGGCCGCAGCACCGACGTGGACGAGCTGAGAAACATGCTCGCCGGCGCCGCCGGCGAGTCCGCGCAGGGGTACCGGGCCGCACGGGCCGGGAGACCCAGCGGCACGAACCGCTGATGAAATCCTTTTTCGGAGGATGACCACATGACGACTTTCGTTTGGGAGGGCAGAACCAGGGGCGGCGAGTTGCGCAACGGCGTGATCGAGGCCAAGGACGCAGCCGAGGTCGAGCGCAAGCTGCGCGCCCAGGCCATCAATCCCGAAAAGGTCAAGAAGAAGGCGACCGAAATCCATTTTCCCAAGATGCCGGGGCTCGGCGGGGTTTCGACCAAGGACCTTGTCATCTTCACCCGTCAGTTCTCGACCATGATCGACGCCGGGCTACCGCTGGTGCAGTGCCTCGAGATTCTCGGGTCACAGATGGACAACAAGGCCTTCAAGGAAATCCTGATGGCCATCAAGGAGAACGTCGAATCGGGCGCGACCTTCGCTGACTCTCTGAAAAAACACCCCAAGGTGTTCGACGACCTGTATGTCAACCTGGTGGCCGCCGGCGAGGTGGGCGGCATCCTGGATACTATCCTCTCGCGCCTGGCCGTCTACATCGAGAAGAACCAGAAGCTGAAGAAGAAGGTCAAGGGTGCCATGGTCTACCCGATCTGCATCGTGATCATCGCCATCGTGGTGCTTTTGGTGTTGCTTTATTACGTCATTCCGGTCTTCAAGAAGATGTTCGCAGACTTCGGCTCCAAGGCGTCCCTGCCGGGCATGACCCAGAACCTGATCGACCTGTCCGACTGGATGCGCCACAACTGGTACTACGTGCTGGGGTTCATCGTCGGCCTGCCGACCGGGGTGCACTACTTCAAGAAGTGGCCCAAGGGCCGCATGATGTGGGACGCCATGATCCTCAAGCTGCCGATCTTCGGCTCGCTGATTCGTAAGGTGGCCGTGGCTAAGTTCACCCGCACGCTGGGCACCATGGTCTCATCCGGCGTGCCGATTCTCGACGGGCTCGAAATCGTGGCCCGAGCGGCAGGCAACAAGGTGGTTGAGGCGGCCATCTACCGCACGCGTGAGCAGATATCCGAGGGCAAGACGATGGCCGAGCCCCTGGCCGAATCGGGGGTTTTCCCGGGCATGGTAGTCCAGATGATCGCCGTCGGCGAGAACACCGGCGCGCTGGACCAGATGCTCAACAAGATAGCCGACTTCTACGACGACGAGGTAGACTCGGCCGTCGATTCGCTCACCGCCATGCTCGAGCCGATGATGCTGGTTCTGCTGGGCGGCATAGTGGGCTACTTCCTGATCGCCATGTACCTGCCCATTTTCAGCCTGGCGAGCGTCGTCGGGTAGCGCCCTGGTGTCCTCGAAGAAGCAGGGGAGCTCGCCTACGGATCCCGAGAAGCGGCGTCAGTTCCTGGTGTTGCTGTTTTCGCGGGCGGTGCTGATCACGGCGCTGCTCGGTTCGACCATCTTCTTCAACCTGCGCGGCAGCCTGTCGTTTCTCTCCGTCTCCCAGGTGATGCTGTACGGCATCGTCGTCGTCGTCTACCTGGGCACCGTCGCCTCCCTCCTGTGGCTGAAGTTCGGGCGTCTCAACATCGGCTTGCACGTCCAGGGCCAGATCGTCTTCGACGTCCTGGTGGCCGCCTTCCTGGTCTACCTGACCGGCGGGGTCGAGAGTCCTTTCTGCTTCTTTTTAGCCCTGCCGGTGATCGTGACTACTGTCTTTTCCTCGCGCCGGGGCACGTTTCTCACGGCGGGCCTGAGCTGCCTTTTCCTGGGAGCGGTGTTCATCCTGGAAAACCGCGGCATCCTGCCGGTGATGCCCGGGGGCAGGTCCGGTCCGCCGCCTGCGACCGGCAGGATCGTTTACCTGCTGGCGTTGAACTACACCGCCTACTTCGCCATCGCCTGGCTGTCGGGCACGCTCGGAGAAAAGCTCAGGCGCACCGGCCGCAAGCTCGAAGAGACCGAGATAGATCTCGAGCGCCTGGAGGTCTCGGTACGCCGGGCCGAAAAGATGGCCGCTTTGGGCAAGATGGCGGCCGGCATGGCCCACGAGATTCGCAACCCGCTGGCTTCGATCAGCGGCGCGGTCCAGGTGCTAAAAAAAGCCCCGGGATTCGCCGACGCCGACCGGCGCCTGATGGATATTATACTGCGTGAGACCCGGCGCCTGGATGCCTTGCTGACGAATTTCTTGGCCTATGCCCGACCCCGGGAACTTCGGCCCAAGCTGTGCGACCTTGGAGAACTCGTGGAAGAGACGGTCTCGGTATACGCGGGATCCCTGGACGGTAACCGCCCCCTAGTCTGCACGGAAATCGAAAAGCTTAGCGCACGGGTGGACGCCGACCAGATACGCCAGGTGCTTTGGAACCTTCTGAAGAACGCCGTCGAGGCCGCGCCCGCCCGGGTATGGGTGCGGCTGCGCACGGCCGCGGACGACGCCGGCGTCCGCCGGGTGGTGATAGAGGTCGCAGACGACGGTGAGGCGATTGCCGCGGATATCCGCGAGCGCATCTTCGAGCCCTTTTTCACCACCAAGGAAGAGGGCAGCGGACTGGGACTGGCCACGGTAAGCAGGATAGTCGAGGCCCACGGAGGCAGCATTTCTCTCGGCAGTCCCGCCGGGGGCGGCAACAGGTTCAGCGTGCTCCTGCCGGGGGTGCCGGGGGTGAACTATGAATGAGATCCTGGTAGTCGACGACGAGCGCTCGATGCGCGAGTTCTTGCAGATCCTGCTTTCCGGCGAGGGCATGAACGTCGGTTGCGCTGTGAATATGGCCGGAGCTATCGAGGCGCTGCAACGGGCGGCACCCGACCTGTTGATCACCGACCTGAAGATGAAGGGCGGCTCCGGTATAGAACTGCTCAAGCACGTCAAGCAAAACTTCCCGGGTGTCGAGGTGATCGTCATCACCGCCTTCGCCTCGAACGAGACGGCCATAGAGGCTCTGAACCTGGGTGCCTACGACTACGTCATCAAGCCGTTCGAGGTGGACGAGATGAAGGTGGTGGTGCACCGGGCCCTCGAACGCCAGAGGCTGCTGGCCGAGAACCTGCGCATGCGGGCCGAGCTGAGGGGCGGCTACGACTTCGGTGATATCGTCGGCAAGAGCGCCCGCATGCAAGAGGTCTACCGGCTGATCGAGCAGGTGGCTGCGACGCCTTCCAACGTATTGGTGACCGGCGAGAGCGGCACCGGCAAGGAGCTGGTGGCTCGGGCACTGCACCTGCGCAGCCCGCGCTGCGACGGGCCTTTCGTGCCCATCGACTGCGCCTCTATCCCTTCGCAACTGATGGAGAGCGAACTGTTCGGGCACGTCAAGGGAGCCTTCACCGGCGCCACCACGAATCGCCGTGGCCTGTTCGAGCTGGCCGCGGGCGGGACTGTTTTTCTCGACGAGATCGCCGAGGTTCCGCCCTCCATACAGGTCAAGTTGCTTCGCGTCGTGCAGGAGCGCACGGTCAGGCGGCTGGGAGACGCCGTTGACCGTCCGGTGGATGTCAGGCTGGTGGCGGCGACCAACCGCGATATCGAGCAGGAAGTGAGGACGGGCGCCTTCAGGGAAGATCTCTTCTTCCGGCTGAACGTGATCCGAATCGAGTTGCCGCCGCTCAGGGAGAGGCGTGAGGATATCCCCGCCCTCGTCAGGCATTTCCTCGATGCCTTTGCGACCGGCAGCAGGACGCCGATCGTCATGCTCGACGCGCTTGAAGTTCTTGCCGATTACGATTTTCCCGGAAACGTGCGTGAGCTGCAAAACATGGTAGAGCGGGCGCTGGCCTTGTCCGCCGACGGCCCCATTGGCCCGGAGTTGTTTTCCGAGTACATGCGCCGGGGGCGGAAGCCGCCGACCCTCGACGGGATCGAGCTGCCGCCGGAGGGCGCCGATCTCGAGGGGATGCTTGCCTCGGTGGAATGCAAGCTCCTCGAAGAGGCCCTGAAGCGCTCAGGCGGAATAAAGAAGGAAGCCGCAAGGCTTCTGGGAATATCGTTCCGTTCGATTCGCTACCGCATCCAAAAACATGGACTGGAGTAAAGAAACGTGTAAACCTTTCAAGCTATATAATAATTGCGCAGTTTGGCAGGCTGCGGGGCCCGTATTCGAGATCGAACAAATCCAGCATTAGGCCGGCCCGCGCAGAAACATGATGAAATTCGGAGCACTAGCCGTGAGCGTGCTCATGTGTATACTACAAGCTATTCCCGGCATGCTGGCATGTAATTTGCTTGATATTCTATGATTCGGGTTTGCCGCCCATCAGGTGGGAGGAAAAATATGACACGGTTTCCGCGGTTGCGCTCTTCGGGATTTACCATGATCGAGATGGTAGTAGTGGTTGCGATAATCGGCATCCTGGCTGTGGTTGCCATACCGGTTTTCAGGGGTTACCTGATGAGATCGAAAGCCTCGGAGGCTTATACGGTTCTGCAGGGCATCCGTGAGAAAGAAGAGGCCTACTTCGTCGAATTCAAGCGATACACGACCAACATAGCATTCACTCCAGGAGGGAGCTGTGCCGTGGGCACCGGTGCCGTTCTCTGGCCCGACATTGCGAATTCGCCCTGGATCCAACTCGGGTTTGATCCGGGTGGGCCCACTTACCATGCCTACAGGGTAACAACGCCTTACAACGCCAACGGCGTAGACGGTGGGTCGGTTCTGGCGGACGGCAACGGCACGGATTGGCCTGCCGTAAGGCGGCCATGGTTCATGCTGGAAGCCTGTGGTGACCTCAATGAAAACGGCACCCCCGCGCACTATTATGTCAGTTCGCACAACAAGACGGTGTATAAGACTCCCTCCAATGAGGAGTACTAGAGCGACGTCACGATATCGGGCTGATTGCAGCCTGCCTGGAACGATTGACCGGGAGACTCTGAAATGTCCGCGGTGAAAAAAACGAAGACAGGTTTGACGACGAGAGGTTTCACGCTGATCGAGCTTATCGTGGTCGTTGCCATCATAGGGATCCTGGCCGCCCTGGCAATCCCGGTGGTCTCGATGTACGGCAAGGAGGCGGGCATGTCCGAGGCCACCGCCAACATCCAGGGGATCATAGAGGCCGAGCAGGCATACTACATTCGTTACCAGCGCTACACTCGCTACCTGGGGCCTTGTCCCCATGCCTGGGGGACCTTCCCGGATCCCGCGAAGAGAAGGACGGAGATCTGGCCCGATGGCGGCTGTGCCGACCTGGACGGACCCGGCGGCGCCTTCGATGACTGGAAGCTGCTTGGATGGAAGCCCGACGGCGCCGTGGCATTCAACTACCGGGTCTTTACCCGCGCCGGCGGCGCGAATGTCGACCTTAACCAGAACATACCGCCCGCCCTGGTTGCAAACTGCGCCGTGGACTGGAACGCGGAGGGGTTCAACGCCGTACCGGTCCAACCCTGGTGCGTCGTGCAGGCCCAGGCGGATACCGACAACAACGGCATCACGGTGACCTTCTGCGGCAACTCTTACAATAACAGGACCTTTCGCACTCCCCCCAAGGAGTACTGAAAGACCCGCGGCCGGCTGCCGCACGGGCTATCGTCTTGTCCGCGGGGCTCGCACAGGCTGCGCAGGACAGCATCGCGTCGGCGACGATATCCAGCCCCTTGGCGCGAGCGGCGAGTGCTTGCCAGTAGGCGTGCCAGCTGATGACCTCGGCGCTGCGCCGGTCGATTGACCCCGAGCCACAGAGCGGGGGGGCGAAATCGGCGAAGAAGGCAGACTGGGTTCGAAGTGCGTCCGCCTCACGCGGCATGCCGTACTCCCGAACCATCCACAGCAGGCCGCCGGGTTGCAATACCGGCGGCACTTCATCGGCCAGGTGCGGACCCAGGTCCATGGCCAGCGGCCAGCGGCGCGAAAGGCGCAGCAAGGAGCGCCGATCGAGGCTCGAAGAGCGCGGCAGCAATGCCGCGAGTTCCGGGTTCCGTCTTGCCAAGGCCCTGCGCAGGGCCGGGTTTGCAAGGTCGCGCAGGTAGAACACGTGAACGTCCCTTCTGAGTGAATCCGCTTGCTGCAGGTAGTCGAACATGAAGACCAGGTTGAAATCGGCCAGCAGGGCGACGGTTCCTGTCGGCAGGGCAGCCAGGGCCCTTGCGGCAAGCGCCTTGCCAGCCGTGCAGCCGGAGCGATCCAGCGGCCGCTCGACCGCCAGCGCCGACCCCAGCGCCAATCCCGGCCAAAGCGCCACAACCAGCCAGGCAGCGCGTGGACGCATGTCCGCCAGCAGCCCGGCGGCCGCTCTCAGGCCCAGGGCCGCAAGCAAGAAAAGAGACGCTGTTGCCGCAAGCAGGTAGCCGCCGACATCCGGGTTGTCGAGTCGAAAACCCCGCTGGAGAGCGAGACCAAGCGTGCCCGCGACCGCCACGATCGCCAGCGTGAGCGCAAGGCGTGGCCGGATTCTTGTGAGCAGGTAGGCAGCGATTGTCGCAACCACGACGAGCGGGATTCCCAGGCCCTGGGCCAACGCCGCCAGTGCTTGCAGTTCACCTCCATGCGGTCCGGCAGCCATGAGCGTGAAGCTATGCCCGAAGGTGGAGCCGGAGACGAACTGTACAAAACCCGAAAGAGTTGTCGGATCTCCCCAGCGCAGGTCGACGGGCGCACGCACCATCAAGGGCAGCAAGAATAATGGTGCACATCCCAACAGGAACGAAGCCGCCAGGCGCGCCATCCGCCGGGGTGCCAGCCACAAGCGCCAACCGTTGCGGGATGCCGCCAATACGGGCACGCCCGCCAAGGCCGTGAGAGCAATGAGCGGGTGTATCGCAACACCCAGGCCGCAGAAAAACAGGGCACGCTGCGCCTGCCCGGCGGCGACGTTGGGGTTGACGGCCCGCACGATCGCCAGCAGGGAGCGCAGTGAGATCAAGAACAGCAGCAGGGCGAATGTGTAGACCTCCAGGCGCATAGCCTGCAACCAGACGGCCGGCGTGACGGCGAACGCCAGTCCGGCGAAGAAAGCAAAGAGATGATCCCGAAGACCGTCGCGCGAACCGAGCGCCGGCTGTGCCTCCTGGATGATGCGGGTCATGACGTAGACGGAGGCGGCGGCGAAAACGGCGGAGAAGTACACGAGTGCGCCGGCGGGGGGGCCAAAAGGCCATAGCACGGCGATGTGCCCGACCAACACGGCCAGGGGCGAGCCGGGGGGGTGAAAGATTCCCAGGCGCAGGGCCGCACCGGCCAACTCCGGGCCGTCGAGCCAGTCCGGCGAGGGGTAACAGGTGAAGGCGTAAAGCAGAAAACCCGCAAGCGAGGCCGCCAGGGCGGGAAGGCGTGACCCTGATCCGGGTTCCCTTTTTTCCGCTAAGACCACGCGGGCACCCGGCTCACGAGATGTCGCGACGGGAAAAAATCAGGCAGGCAAGGAATAGCAGCAAGACGAGATAGCCGACTCCATAACATGCTACCAACAACACCTCGCCGGCGGGAATGTTCAGGCCATGCACGGCACGGGTGCTCATGTTGAACAGTGAGAAATCGGGTAAGACGAAGTACACCAACTTCAACAAGAGGTGGGGTAAGGGAGCATCAACCTTGTCGGCCAAGGTGTTCAAGGCCGGCAACGAGCGTCCCACCACGAACAGGGCCAGCGTGAAAAAACCGCTCAGGTAAGGAGACGAGAACGAGGCGAAGAAGATCGCCAAGGCCGCCACGAACAGAACTTCAATCAACGAAACGCACAAGCTCTTGACAATCAGCCCCTCCGGAGCGACTCCCTCGATCGCCAGCAGGACAAAGAGCGCCGCCGACAACGCCCCGACTTCGGCAAGCAAAGTAAGCCCCATTCCGAGATATTTGCCGATCACGTACTGGAAACGATGAACGGGCCGGCTGAGCACGACGTAGAGCGTCTTGCGCTTGAGTTCCTTGCTCACCAGGTTGACGCCGATCAGAATTGCGAGCAACACGCCGAAAAACGAGACGCAGAAAAGACCCCAGTCCTTGATGACTCGCTCGCGCTGATCCAAGGCCATGGCCGCAAGCAGAAGGGCGGAGCAGATGAACCCGATCGCCGCCAACAGGACGGCCAGCACAGTCCGGTTGCGAATGGACTCGCGGAAGGTTACCGAGGCCACGGAGAGGATTGCCCGCATCACAAGATCTCCTTGCCTGCAGGGGCTTCAGTGAGCGCGCGGACAAACACGTCTTCGAGCGACGAGTGCTGGCGATTCAGCGAGACGATCCGCTGGTCGCGCGACAACAACAACCGCAGCAGGCGGCCGGGCTGGTCTTCGCCCTCGACCGTGAGCTTGGTGTTCGCTCCCGAAGGCAAAACGGAGGTCGCCGAGGCCGCGATCTCTTCGTCCCCGCCGCAGTCATGGCCGGCCGCGACAATCTCCCAGGCGCCTACAGACGTCGTGAGCAACTCGTCGAGCCTTCCCTGGGCGATCAGACGGCCCCGGTCGAGGAAGGCTACGCGATCGCAGACGGTTTCGGCCTCCGACAGGATATGGGACGAGAAGAAGACCGTTTTTCCGGCGCGGCCCAGATCGATGATCAGATCCTTGATCCAGCGCCGCCCGAGGGGATCGAGGCTGCCCATGGGCTCGTCCAGAATGTAGAGATCGGGATCGGCGATCATGACCTGGGCTATTCCAACACGCTGCAACATGCCCTTGGAAAACTTGCACAACGGGCGCTTCTCGACCGGATCGAGGCCCACCCTTTCGAGAAGCTCGGGCACGCGGCGTCGCAGAACGGTCGAATCCATCCCCGAGAGCCGGCCGCAATGTGTGAGAAACTCTCCCGGACGCAGGTAGTCGTAGAAGTCAGGCTGTTCGGGCAGGAAGGAGACTCTTTGCCTGGCGCGGGCGTCACGCGGAGAGAGTCCGAACAGCGAGATCCGACCCGCGTCCGGGCGCAACAGTCCGGTCAGGATCTTGATGGTGGTTGTCTTGCCCGCGCCGTTGGGGCCCAGGAAACCGAAGATCTCTCCAGCCGTAACGTCGAGGTCCAGGCCTCGCAAGGCCGGGGTCTTCCTGCGTCGCAATCCCGTGCGGAAGGATTTGCATAGAGCGGAGACATGAATGGCTAAGGTTTTCTCGCTCTTCATCATTCCCTGATGAGCAGGTACAGGTCCAGCGGCAGGTAGGCGTAGCTCTCTTGCCACTCGTGAACCAGCGCGGAGCGCCGGCGCGATATCTCTTCACCCCGGGTGTCATCCATCATGGCGGTCAGCCGGTCTTGCAATCCTTTCTTGAGAACCGGATCGTCGGCTTCCATCACCAGTTCGGCCAAGATTCGCCGGGCCAGCCGGTGGCGGCCTTTCTTGGCATACAGATCGACAAGCTTTTCTCGAAGCCAGGAAGGCGCATTCGGTTTTTGCGAGGCAAGCTCGAAGTATGGAATTCCCCGCCGGGCATCGCCCAGGTCGTAGTAATAGTTGAAGCCGATGCGCATCGGAAAACGGTAATCGTCGTCGAATCTGCGCATGCCCTTCTCGAGAATGTCGATCGCCTGCTCGGAGTAGCTCTTGTTGTACTCGTAGGCGCGCTTGCGGAAAGTCGTGACGTTGGCGCTCCACAGGTAGGCCTTTTTGAAATCGGGATCCACCGTGAGCAGGATGTCGATGAAATCGGAGAGCCAGGGCATGTGCTCATCGCCCAGGATGTGGCGTCCATAATACAGGTTGGCCCGGATGAAGAGCAGATCGGCCGCCAGACTGTGATAGCCTAAATCGGCGCTCCTGATTACTTCTCCCGGCGGCAACAAGAACACGTAGGTGTCGCGTTCGTTACGCTCGGCGGAGATATCGGCAGCGAGCCTACCTCGCGCCCATCCGGTAACGACGGCGCAAAACGCAACCCCCACCGCAATTGAGAGCCAACCCTTCGACAATGCAAGCCTCCGCCCAATCCTGGGAGCGAGATAACACAGCCGGGTGGATGAATCAAGATCGGTTGTTGTTCTGGTACAGCGGCTATTGCGGCGCTAATATTCGTCGGCGCCGTCGTTGGCAACGCCGCCGGCTTTAAAGGAGCCGCTGTTGGCTAAATAGGACGCGACCTTGTACCAGCGGGCTATCCTCTGGTCATTGTCAATGTCGGTCCAGGCCCGGCACACGAAGATGCCGTTTGTATCATCGGTTGCAATCACATTGGCGTTTGGCATGGCCTTGTTGCCGTTTCCCAGGTCGTCATACCGGTAGCAGGCGTAGACGGCGTCCAGGATTATCCAGTTGATCGACTTGTAGTCCGCCAGGGCGCCGGCTGCGGCGTAGTCGATGAAGCCCGTGGAACCATCCAGGCCGGCTTCGACACATGCGCCGCCCGGGCCGACTTGCGCCATGGCTGCGGGGATCTCGAGTGACGATTTCTGACCAATCGCGTCGGTTGTTTCCGTGTGGTAGAAATCGACGACGCCCCTGAAGCACCTGTCGAGGTTCTCGTTGACCTCCGAGGCCTTCGATCTTCGAATGTAGTTGATCAAGGAGGGAATGGCCACCGCGGCCAGAATGCCGATGACGGCCACGGCGATCATCAACTCGATCAGCGTGAAGCCCCGGGCTCCGATCTTCTTTGCCGATCTGGTTGTCATCTGTTCTCCCCGTGGTCTTCGAAGGGCAAAGCAGCGCCGATAATGACGGAGAGAAACCGGCCCGTGCAGGCCGGTCTCTCTCCCGCTGGTCTATGCCGCCTCGTTGGACCCTTACCAGTCGTCACCGAGGTTCAGCTCTGACGTGTAGCCGTTCGTCACGGCGCCGGCCCTGAATGCGCTCGCCACGCCCAGCCAGGAGGAGCCCTTCCACCAGAAGGCAGTGGCATTGTCGTTGTCGATGTCCGTCCAGGCCCTGCAGATGAAAGCCCCCGTATTTTGGTCGGCGTGAATAATGTCGGCGGTTCCCATCGGCGCGTTGCCGTTCCCATTATGGTCGTACTGATAGCCTCCGTAAACTGCGTCCGTGATGAGCCAGTTGATATCATTATAGGGCTTGCGATTCGCCGCGTTGACTCCCGGCCAGTCGATGAAATCCGAGGAACCGTCAAGGGTTGCCTCGGCCTTGCCGGCGGGGAACAACGGGTTCATTGCTCCCGGCAACAAGGATGAACGAGTGGTTCCGTTGGCGCGTACGAGAGGCTTATCGTAGTAGTCGACGATACCCTTGTAACACTTGTCGAGGTTCTCGTTGGTCTCCGAGGCCTTCGATTTACGGATGTAGTTGATGAATGCGGGAATGGCCACCGCGGCCAGGATGCCGATGATGGCCACGACGATCATCAACTCGATCAGCGTGAAGCCCCTTGCTCCAATTTTCCTTCTGATCTTCATTAGCATGCTATCTCCTTTTCTCGTGAGTAGAAGAGTATTTTTCGATCTGCCCATAAAACGATCCGCGTACCGCACCTCCTTTCGACTTCCATCATGATGATCTGCGAAAATACCTTGATACACAAGTCGTTGTCAACTATGCTAGCAACTATCATGCCGTTCGACATTTTTCTGGATTTCTTTTTATTCCGCCCTGTTATCTTTTTCCGGCCATGACCGTGATTCGCGTGAGTAACAAATTTTGTCACCGCGGCTGACAATCCACGGCAACTGAGGCAGACATTGGTGCCAGGGAACATCCTCATTACCGGCGGGGCCGGGTTCCTGGGAAGCTCGCTGGCGGCCCGTCTTTGCGGGAGGACGCCCGTCGTCTTGCTGGACAACATGCGCAGGAACTCGCTTGCGTCCGGCGCGCTGCTCGATCGGCCGAACGTCGAGTTGAGGGTCGGCGACGTGCGCGATCCGGCCTGTGTGTCCCGCGCGCTCGATGGCTGCCGCGCCGTCGTGCACATGGCCTCCGTGGCCGGCGTCGACGCGGTCTGCGCAGACCCGGTGGGCACACTGCGCACGGCCATGCTGGGAGCCGAGAATGTCCTCGGGGCATGCAATCTGCGCGACGGCATCGAACGTGTGGTAATCGTATCGAGTTCCGAAGTGTACGGGCCGCGGGCGGAGGGAGTTGCCGAGGATCGCGCCCTGGTGCCCGGGGGAATGAATGTCTCCCGTTGGAGCTACGCGGTGGGCAAGCTGGCCGCCGAACGTCTGGCCTTGGCCTACCACGAGCAGTACGGTCTGCCGGTGACGATCGTCAGACCGTTCAACGTCTACGGCCCCGGACAGGCGGGGCAGGGCGCCGTGCGCGTCTTCGTCTCGCGGGTGCTGGCCGGGCGGACTCTGAACCTGGTAAACGGCGGCGGCCAGGTGCGCGCCTGGTGTTACCTGGATGATTTCATCGACGGGCTGGTGCGGGCCATGACCGAACCCGCGGCCGTCGGCGAGGTGTTCAACCTGGGTAACCCAAAAGCCACGCTGACGGTACGCGAGCTGGCCGAGAAGGTGAGTCTGCTCGCGGGATCGGAGCTGCCGTTCGGGCTCGAGACGCGCGCCGGGCCGGAGGTTGACGTCAGGGTTCCGGATATCTCGAAAGCCAGGCACTTGTTGGGCTTCGAGCCCGCCGTGAATCTCGACGCCGGCCTGAAGTTGACGCTCGACTGGTACCGCCGGCAGCGGATCGATCCCTTGGAGGTGAGTAATGGCTGATCGGGTCGGCCTGGGTGAGGGTGTGCCCGCTGTTTCAGATCTGGGAGCCTGCGGCCGGGGGACTGTCATCGAACCGGGTGTGCGTATCTTCGGCGGGGCCCGGGTGCGCTTGGGCGAGGGCGTCTACATCGGGCATGACTGTTACTTGCGGGCCTATCCGCAAGGGCCTCTGGTTATCGGGGACGGCTGCTGGATCGGACCGGGTTGTTTCATCAACAGCTACGGAGGAGTGCGCCTGGGCCTGAGGGTGGGGCTGGGGCCCGGGGTGAAGATTGTCTCTTCCGCGCACCGGGGAGGCGATTCGCTGACGGCCATCATTGATGCCCCGCTCGATGCGGCGCAAGTCGTCGTGGAAGACGGGGCCGACATCGGCGCCGGAGCCGTGCTGCTGCCTGGTGTCCGTGTGGGCGTCCGCGCCCAGGTGGGCGCCGGGGCGGTGGTCACCAAAGACGTCGAGCCGGGCGACGTGGTTGCCGGTGTGCCGGCCCGCAGCCTCCGGCGGCCCTGCTGAGGCGCGCATGTTACACGATCTCACCCTGCTGGTTCCGTTTTACAACGAGCAGGAAAACCTCTTGGCCAACCTTCCCGTGATCGAACGTGCCGCCCGCGCTTGCACCGAGCGCTACGAAATTCTGCTTGTCGACGACGGCAGTACTGACGGAAGCGCGGCAATCGTCGCCGCGGCCTGCAAGAGAAACCGGCGCTTCAGGCTCATTAGCCACCCCAAGAACCTGGGGCCGGGCGCCGCCATCCCCAGCGGGCTGTTCTGGGCGCGCGGCGACTGGATAATGCTGCTGCCGGCCGACCTGGCCTGCGAGCCTGACGAGTTGCCGGGCATGTGGCGCGCCCGGAATGGTTGCGACCTGGTGGTGGGCCTGCGCTCGGATCGCCGTGACTACTCGACCTTGCGCAAGATAGTCTCTGTGACCTACATTGCCCTGCTGCGCGCCGTGAGCGGCTCTTCCGTGCGGCAATTCAACTACCTGCAGCTCTGGCGGCGCGGCCTGTTTTCCGAACTTGCGCAAAACAGCCGCGGCGTGTTCGCCACCGCCGAGATCATCCTGCGCGCCGAGAGATCGGGCAAGGTTATCGCCCAGCACCCATTGACCTACAGGCCGCGTGCGGCGGGCAAGGGGTCGGGCGCGAGGCCCCGGGCCATCGGTCGCTGCATCGCGGATTTGGCCTTGTTTGTTTTTTCGTGCTATTGAGGACGGCATGCACCTCGACCTACCAGTGCCGGCGGCATTTATCGGAATCATGCTCGGAGTCTTCGGGGCCGCCGTGGGAAGTTTTCTCAACGTGGTCATCTATCGCCTGCCGCTCGATGATCGCTCGATCGTGCGGCCCCGCTCGAGCTGCCCGGCCTGTGGCGCTCTGATTCGCTGGTACGACAACATCCCGATCATCAGCTTCTTCTTGCTGCGCAGACGCTGCCGGCGCTGTCAGGCGCCGATCTCGTGGCGCTACCCGCTGGTGGAGGCGCTGAGCGCCGGGCTTGCCGTCCTGTTGTGGTGGCGCTTCGGGCTTTCGGCCGCACTCGCTGTTCACTTCGTCTTCTCGGCGGCGCTTTTGGCGATCACCTTCATAGACATCGATCATCGGATTATTCCCAACCAGATTAGCCTGCCCGGGATAGTCATCGCCTTTGGTTGCTCGTTTCTGTGGGAGGGGTTCTGGAAGGATTCGCTGATCGGAATAATGGTGGGAGGCGGGGGCCTGTTGTTGCTCTCCGGAGGCTACTCCTTGATCCGCAAGCGCGAGGGCATGGGCATGGGAGACGTCAAGCTGCTGGCCATGCTGGGGGCCTGGCTCGGCTGGCAGTGCCTGCTCTTCGTCCTGCTTTTCGCGTCGATACAGGGGGTGCTGGCGTCCGTGATCATGCTGCTGGCCGGCGTGAAGCTCAAGCCTCCGCTTCCCGAGGAGTGGGAAGAGGAAGAAAAAGAAGAGGAAGAAAAAGAAGAAGAAGAAGAAAAAGAAGAAGAGCAGACCGCCTTTCTGGCGGCGGCCATTCCCTTCGGCCCGTTTTTGGCCCTGGCCGCCGTGGAGTACCTTTTTTTGGGAAGCTGGTTCTACGCCTTCATCCGCGGGCAGTGAGTCATGCGCCGGACGGGAATCGGACTAAAATCTCTACTGGCTTTTTACCTGCTGCTGCTTTCGAGCCTGCTGGGCGCGGCGCTGGTGTACACAGCCGTCAGGCTCACCCGCCATGGACTGGTCATGGAGAGGGTCGATTCACAGCGAAAGCTGCTCAGACAGGTGCCGCGCCTGCTCGACGACGCGGGCGCGCCGGGCCTGGTTGAACTGAACAAACGTCTGCCCTCCACCAGATCACTTACGATTTTCGATCAAAAAGACAAGTTGATTGGATCATCCGATCCACGCATCACCGCCCGCGAGCTGTGGGGCGCTTTCGGCTCGCGCACTGCCGGCGGCGGTCCCGCCGACGACTGGTCGGTCTGGGAACGCGGGGGAAAACGAACCTTGACGATAACGGCCCGGTTTCCATCTCGCGGCTGGAAGATCGTCGGCTCATTCCCTCTCGAAGATATCGATGCAATCGCGGCCCGTATCGCTTACCAGCTTTCCTTGTATGCAGCCCTGCTGGCCGCCGTCATGGCGCTTATGGGGTGGGTGCTGCTCAACCGGGTAATCGTCAGGCCGCTTGCGCGTCTGTTGCGCAACATCGATCGCCTGCCGGAGGGCGACTTGCTTTTTTGGCTGGCTGCCGACAACGGCAGCGAGTTGGGCCGCCTCGGTTCGTCGCTGGGGAGCATGGCCCGGCGCATAGAAGATGACAAGAAACGCATGAAAGACAAGATTGCCGAGCTTGCGAAGCTGAACAACGAGTTGCAGCGTGCGCAGCAGGGCCTGGTCAGGTCCGAGAAGCTGGCCTCGGTCGGGCAACTCGCGGCCGGCGTCGCCCACGAGGTCGGCAATCCCATCTCGGCCATCCTGGGCTACGTGGGCATGCTGCGCAGCGAGGAGATTCCCGCAAAAGAGCAGGCAGACATACTGGCCCGGGTCGAGCGTGAAATTGTGCGCATCGATATGATCATCAGGGATCTCCTGGCCTACTCGCGCCCCGGACGATCGGAGATTGCGCCGGCCCTTCCCTCGGAGCTTTCAGAAAGCGCCCTTTCGCTCATACGGCCGCAGAAGAAGTTCAAGACGGTTGAGTTCACCCTGGATGTACCGCCCGGCCTGCCTCCGGTGCTGACCGATGCGGATCTTACGCGCCAGGTGCTGGTCAACCTGATGCTCAACGCGCTGGACGCCTGCGGGGAGGGAGGGCGCGTCTGGCTGCGAGCGGTCGTCATGGGTGCAGACGACGACGGGCGACTACTTTGGGACGGCGGACCGGAGGAACCCGCGTTCTTCAAACTGGGAGATACACACGCCATCCGTCCCCCTGCGGGGGGCAGTGGGTTCCGGCCCGTAGACAAAGTAGTCGTGTTTTGCGTCGTCGACGACGGAGTCGGAATAGAAGAAGAGAACCTGTTACGCATCTTTGATCCCTTCTTTACCACCAAGGAACCCGGCCGGGGCACAGGCCTGGGGCTGGCCATCTGCCATTCGGCTATAAGTGCCCTGGGCGGCGAAATCTGGGCATACAGCCGCCGAGGCCACGGCACCCAGTTCGCATTCTACTTGCCCGTTGCGTAGCTTCTCAACGAGACATCCAACGGTTGCAACAGCATTAACGAAAGCATGAGTACCCGTTGGTCGGCCCGGTCGGTATGGATGCGTATCAGGCGCTTGGACCTTTCGGGCCGCGCGAAAAGCTCTAAGCACACACGGACACCGTCGGATTCGTCTTTGGCTTCGGCCCTGAGCGCCGGCGAGCGCACTCCCAGATCGGTTATGCGGAATGGCTTGCCGGATTTCGAGCGCAGCATGGTGCACAGTTTTTCTGTGTGCCCGGGCGAGTACGGCGCGAAGATCAAAACGCTCCGTGACATGCCGATATCGCGGGCGAGCTGCGGGTGGGCGCGGCGCTCGATTTCGGCAAGCACCACCCGGCGGCGCCCGCGGATGAAGCTTCGCATGTTGTCTATTGCCTGGTGGAAGGCGTCCCGCCGGCCCGTGGGAACATAAGGTTCGATGTGTTTAGCCATCAGATCCACCCGGCCAATCAGTTCTTGTTCGTTCCAGACCCCGTCCAGCAGTTCGCGCAGGGTGCGCTCGTAACGCTCGCGACCCGCGTCGATAGCCAGCAGGCGCACGGGCAGCAGCGCGCTCATGGCGTACACCGTCCCGGCCTCCGGGGGCAACTCGGGCATTACCTCGTCTGCTCCCCAGGGAATGAAGCGGAAAAGACCGCTGGCGGGATCGTTGTACAGGTAGAAGTTGTTGCCGTTGTAGGGATAGCTGTCGGTCTGGGCGACAAGCGCCTCGAGCGCCCAGTACCCGTAAAAGGCGTCCAGGTCCAATAGCTTGCCGAGCGCCGCAAGAAGATCTTTCTCGGGCCGTTGCACGGCCGCGGCCAGCCGCAAGAGATCCGCGATCGAGCCGCGGCGCTTGTTGGTCTTGCGAACAAACGAGCCTATCCAACCGGCACGTAGATCGCTCATGTTGCCCTCGAACAGGTTGCCCCAGGGAGCCACGAAGCGGCGCTCCAGGAATGACCGGTCGATGCTCTCGACGTTGACGTACAGACCTATATCTTCACCATTGACAAGCACTCGGGCGAAGTTGCAGCGCGGCGCAGCCAGACCCGATTTCGCAAAGAGGCGGTAGACGAGGCATTGCCCGATGTAGGCCGGATCCTGCTGGGCGTTGTTCAGAGTCAGACGCCTGAGACCGAACGGCCGCAGGTTGCTTACGTACTTCGAAAACTTGATTTTCAAAGAAGGCTTCTCGGTGCTCAGGGATCCCCAGAATCCCTTCTTGCGCACACCGACGCGGCCGAGCGTCCTGCCGGCCAGCCTGACGCTGGCGGGAAAATACGTGAAGACGCGCCGCGGCTTGCGCCGCTCACGCAGCGTGGTCGTGATCTGTTCGTCGCTGCGCGTCTGGTTCCGCAGCTTCTCGAAATCGCCAGGGCGCATCTCGATATTGACTTCGAGAATTTTGTCGGGCGAGAAGATTGTTGCTGATGGATCGGTGTCTGCCAGCGCCTGCCCGCAAGCCAGCAGGCCAAGCATCGCCAGGCCGAAGAACGTCATGTATGTCTCAGTGCGTGTCACGAGCTTCAGGAATAGAGGCTAACTCTTTGACATCGACAAGCGCAACGATAGAATGGACTCGATATGCCGAAAGCGACACGCATCCTGGTGGTGGACGACGAAGACAACGTGCGCCACTCTATCTCGACCCTGCTGAAACTGAAGGGGTTCGAGGTGCAAGAAGCCTCGGATGGCAAACAGGCGCTGGAGGTATTCAGACGCGAGCAGATCGACATGGTCATCTGCGACGTGCGCATGCCGGGCATGGACGGCATGACTTTTCTCGAACAAGTCACAGGTCCCGCCGTCGGCCCCGCCGCCGTGATCATCATGTCGGCTTACGGAGACATCGAGATGGCCCGCGAGGCGGTCAGGCTGGGAGCCGCGGACTACGTTTCCAAGCCTTTCAAGAACGAAGATCTGTTGCTGCGTATCTTCATCGTCGGAGAGCGCCTGCGGTTGGCCCGGGAGAACATCCGCCTGCGCCGGGAGATGCACCTGGAAGGTTCCTTCGAGAACATCATCGGGCAGGCCGACGTGATGCGGTCGTTGTTCAGGACGGTCTCCAAGGTCGCCGAGTTCAAGTCCACCGTACTGATCATGGGCGAGAGCGGCACCGGCAAGGAATTGATCGCCCGCGCCATCCACGTGCGCAGCCCGCGAGTCGACAAGCCCTTCGTGGCCGTCAACTGCGGGGCCATCCCCGAGAACCTGCTCGAGAGCGAGTTGTTCGGCTACATCAGGGGGGCCTTCACGGACGCCGTGCGCAACAAGCAGGGGCTTTTCGAGGAGGCCGACGGGGGCACGTTGTTCCTCGACGAGATCGGCGAGCTGCCGCTCGGGCTGCAGGTCAAGCTGCTCAGAGTGCTGCAAGAAGACGAGATCCGCCGGGTGGGTGAAAACAAACCCCGCAAGGTCGACGTGCGCATTTTAGCGGCCACCATCCGCGACCTGGCCGCCGAGGTGAAGATCGGCGGCTTCCGCGAGGATCTCTATTACCGCCTGAACGTGCTGTCTTTAAAGATACCGCCGCTCCGGGACCGGGCCGAGGACATTCCGCTTTTGGTGGCCCATTTTCTAGGCCGCTGCAACGTCAAGCTGGGCACCGCGGTGCGCGGGGTCGATGCGGCTGCCATGAAGATGCTGGTGGACTATGCCTGGCCCGGCAACGTCCGCGAACTGCAGAACATCATGGAGCGGGCGGTGATCCTCGCAGACGGCGACTTGATCGTGCCCGAGTTGCTGACCGACAAGGTAGCCCAGGCGAAGCCCGCACCGGGGGCCCGCATCCCGTCGGGTCAGCTCTCGATCAAGAAGACGGTCAGGACGATCGAAGAGGATCTCATCCGGCGGGCGCTGGCCCAGACGCAAGGCAATCGCACCCGGGCCTCGCGCCTTTTGGAAATTAGCCACAGGACGCTGCTTTACAAGCTCAAGGACTACAAGATTGACGCGGACGTTTTTTCCGGCCGATGAGCCTATGGTACCTAGTAAAAATTGCATCTACCCCGCAATCATTTCACACAGAGCTTGGCGGGTCTGAGTGGTTTCTCGTTGTCTAACAATGCATTGCGCTCTTCGGGAGGCTGGTACGGCAATTGCACGCAACTTGGGGAGCATGCCTGTAGCCGGAGGATTGTTCATGATTCGTAGGTATCGAAAGCGCCGGAGAAAAGATAGCGGCTTCACGCTGATCGAGCTGATGGTGGTGGTGGCCATCGTGGCCATCGTGACCGCCGCGGTGGTGCCGTCTTTCTCGATGAGCCTGCAGAGGAACCGCCAACGCGAGGCGGGCCTTTTGATAGTCCAGGCCGTCTTCGCGGCCCGCAGCCGCGCCGCCCGCACCGGCCATTGTGAGATGGTTGAGGTGACGCTCGCTAAGCCCGGCCTGGACGGCGGTACAGGCGGGATAGTCAGCCTGCGGGAATACCGGCCCGCCACAGCGCCTTTCGACTGCGGGATTGCGACTGCAGACGGCCTCAACTGGGTCGAACTGAGCCACAAGTCGGTCTCGCGCGACGGCACGCATCCCGGCGTGGTCGGAGGCGACGGGGCCAAGAAAGAAGGCGACGTGGCCATTGACGGCTTCAGCAACGTCTGCGTCAAGACGCCGGCCGCCCCCGGCGTGGTCACCATGTTCTTCGAACCAACCGGCGGCCAGGAGGCCACGACAGCGCAGGAGTATTTCTTCGGCGTCACGGCCTACCAGTCTCCGGGCGTCCCCCGCGGAGTCCAGCGGCACGTGCGCGTCTCGGCCGGCGGCTCGGTGAGATACACGTTCTGTCCGCCGCCGCCATAGCCAAGGAGCTTTGATCATGATCGGTAAAGCGCGAGTGGTTCATGGAAAGGCCGGCTTCACCCTGATCGAAATGATGATCGCCATGGTCATCATGTCCGTCGGGCTGTTCGCCATCGTGCAGATGGAGGTGGTTTCGCTGCGCGGTGGCGGCTATGCCAGGGAGCGGATGGAAGCCCTGCAGATAGCCCGGGGCGTGGTGGAAGAGTTGCGCGCCAGGGGCATCGAGTGGGTGGCGCTCACGGGAGGCGGAAAGGATCTTACCGCCGTCCTGCCGAACATCGAATCCCAGGCGATCGACGAGCCCGCGAGCTGTGCCGGACTCGTAATGGACGATGTCAACTCCATGCTGAGCTACGGCGGCAACACGATCTCCAGCGGGAGCGACTTTGTCAACTCGCGCCTGGTAAACATGGACGGTCTGGGGCCCAATGTTCCCCAGGTGATCGATGCTGGCAGCCTGGAGACGGCCCGGGCGATCTACCGTGTGCATTACACCGCAACCTGGGTCAATTTGCAGGGGCCTTCGGGAGGCGGGGGCCTGGCCGCCATCAGCCACGATATCGTTCACCTCATGGTGTACGTCTCCTGGGACAACAAGGATCACGGGCGGCAGGATTTCAACTGGCAGAACAGCGATAAGGATGATTTCTGGAAGCGCAACGTGATCATGATTCCGCTCGACTTGATGCGCGATTACCATTGGTCTTGAGGAGGTGGCAGCGTGGCTTTTCGAAAAAAAGCAGGATTTACCCTGGTTGAGTTGATGATCTCCCTTGTGGTGGCCGGGTTTCTCATGGCCGGACTGGTGGGCATGGCGGGTTCGATGCGCAGAGCGTTCGGGCACGCAAAGGATGTCACCGACGTGCAGGCCAACCTGCGTTTCGCCCTGATGCGCGTGACCGATGATCTGCGGCGCACGGCCTTTATGTACCTGGCCCGGCCGGGCGACACCCTGGATCCCAGCCAGAACTGCCATCTTCTCGGTTTGTACCCATCAGGCGCCTGGAGCCCGACCGGTTCATGGGATGCCATCGAGTACGACAAGGACAACTACCTCTTAACGATACGCGGCAACTATTCGAGTTCCCGCGACTACCTGCTGAGGCTCGATGCACCCGACCCGAGTCACCTGGTGGCTTCGAGGGGGGCGATCATCTGCCGGAACGGAATAGACCGCACGATCTCCGCCTCCTGCGATATGGCTCCCCTGGGCTCGGAGTACGACGAACCCTTCGCCGACGGCCAGCCCTTCTCCAAGATTTTCGTCACCGGCCAGGTGTTCCGGCTGGAGGCCCAGTCCGGCCGGTACACCTACCACATCGTCACCTCTTTGCCCGGGGATCTGGCCTGGGGGCCCGGCATCGGCTTCCAGCCCACGGTCAATCTTGCCAGCCAGATCCAGGGGTTCACGAAATGGATCAGCCCTATCACCACGATACAGTACCAACTGCTCGAAAAAACGGCTGGAAACTGGGTTCTCGTTCGCCGGCGGTACTACGGCGCCGCGCCACAACCTGATGTGGAACTGGCCGAGTTTCTGTTGCCACCGACGAATGATCCCAACACGTCGGGATTCTTCGTCGAGATCTACTCGGATAACTCGATCAATGCCGCTTTTTGCGCGAAACCCTGGCAGCCGGCCATCTCGGTACCGCCCATTTCACTGGCCGGGCCGATCGATGCCATGCGAGCCAGGGCGCTGCGCATCACCATCCGCGGCAGAAGCCAAAGCGAAGATCCCGATTTCGTGCTGACCAACTACACGACCGACTCCAAGGCGCTGAACTACGGATTCGATCTCGACGGCACGCCCGAAAACGGCCTGGCCCTGGTCCGGACGCAGCGGACGGTGGTGCAGCTTCAGAACCTGGGGCTGAATATTTCCATGTGAGGAGGAGAGCATGAGATCCAATAGAATTCTGGTGTCACGCGCAGGCAACGCGCTGGTGCTCTCGGTACTCCTGCTGCTGGCGATGACCTCGGTGGGGCTGGTGTCGGTCCAGCGCACCAACTCCGACCTGCAGGTGGCCGGCAACGTGGTCAGGTCAGTGCAGGCGCAGATGATCGGCGAGACGGGCATCAACTATTTCATGGCGGACGTCCGCAAGAACCTGTACGACTACGCCTTCAACCTCGAGAATCAGGACAAACCATTGCTGGATTCCCGGAAACGCAGCACCGCCATGACCGGGGACGACGCTGAATGCGTGCCCTTCGTCCTGCCGACAGACCCCAATGAAAGAGAGGCCGCAATGTCGTCGCAGGGCCTGGCGTACAAGGTGGATGGACTCGCGATGGACGAGATCCCGGACATGCCCGGGTTCGAGGTGGGCAAGATCTGCTTCAAGGTGTTCGACTTCAACGCCGAAAGCGGCCTGCCCGGCAGGGAGGGCGAGACCGTCGACGAAACCCTGTCGGGAGGCAACACGGTGGTGATTCGTTACCGGGCCCGGGTGGTGATCGGCCCGACGAAGTGCGCGCGGCAGATACAAGAATGACCTGCGGAAGGGCTGGATCGAGGGTGTCGAGATGAAATGTCAGGCTAAAAACCAAGGAGAGCGGCCATGAAGAGATTTTTGATGAACTTGACAGCGGTGGTGATCTTTCTCACGCTGGCGGCGCCCGGCGGCGCCCGGGCGCAAAGCTTCTTCGGCGGCGACGACCCGATGCTGGTGTTGCCCGAGGTGCTGACCATCATCGACTCCTCTGGTTCGATGATCTGGGGCCTCTACCCGGGCTTCGCGCCCTGCATCGACGATGACGGCGATTTTTACGTCGACGGCGTGGATTTTCACTCTAACGACGACGGCAAGCTGCATGTCGTGGCCCAATACTACGGAGGGACTTACTATTACTTCCCTTGTGATGTTTACCAGTGCGTCACCGGGGGGCGGATCTGTAAGAACTTCTACGGCTATTACTGCCACGACTACGGAACGACGCCCTGGTCGAGAGGAGACGGCCTCACCTGCTTCCGCAACCGGATCGAGTCGGCCAAGGAGATACTTACCGGCTCCTACCTGGACGGCAACCACACCTGCTCGAACCAGGACACAAACGGGATCCTCGATCTGTACAGTGACTTGATCCGTTTCGGTTATTCCTCGTTTGACAACGACGAACACAGGACCTCGTGGGACTACGGCGACGACCTGGGGACCCACCAGCGCATGGGTATAAAAGATCGCTGCCCGTGTGACGGAATTCCCAACTCGGGCCCCGACTGTAGCTGCGTGACCGACGGCAGGCTGATCGACCTGGTCGACCCGGCCGAACCGGACAACATCATCGGCAACAACGCCCGGGCGCAGAGCGAGGTATGCCAGATGACCGCCGACATGGGCACCCCGCTGGCGCCGGCGCTCTACGATGCCCGTTACTATTACAGCCACTGGCAGGAAGAGGTCGACTACGACGACCCGCTCAACGCCTGCCGCCCGCGCTTCGTGCTGCTGATGTCGGACGGCGAGGAGAACTCAGGCTCCGGGTCGGCCACCTACCATTGGGGGCATGACCAGGCCGCGGCTCTTTGCGCCGCCGGCATACCCGTCTTCGTGGTCGGCTACGGCGACGCGGGCCTGGCCGGCAACCTGAACTCCATTGCCAACGCCGGCACCGGGCCGGCCTGCGCGTCGATGCCCTTGAATGCCTTCATGGCCGACAATCCCGCCGATCTCTACGTCGCCTTCCAGGCCATCATGAACGCCATTCTGTCCGGCTCGGCCAGCCGCACAGTGGTGTCATCGTCGCCCTCGCAGCTTTCCCAGGAGGATGCCTATGTCTACTCCTCGCACTTCGAGGCCGGCATCACCGACCTGGGCTGGCGGGGTCACGTAGTACGGACAAAAGTGACCGATATCGACCGTGACGGTATCCCGGAATGGCACTACGGTACCCAGATCGACTTCGCCGATGTGCTCCACGACCAGAGTCCCGCCAATCGCGACATCTACACCGTGGTCAACGATCCGCGCAGCCAGGATCCGGTCTTCGACTACCCGGATCACATGCCGCGCCCCGTGGACGCGACCGACCCCGACGTGGGGCTGTATCCCTTCGAGGCCGGCAAGCACGCCAGCGACCCGGCCATGTGCCTGAGCGACACCGAGGGACTAGGCAACGACGCGCTGTCGGATCTCATCAAGAACTACGTACGAGGAGTCAGCGGTGCCTACCCGCTGGGCGGGATTCCCCTACTCGACGGCCACCCCACCCTGGGAGACGTCTTCCACTCGAACCAGGTGGCTGTACCACCGCCGACGGTGATGGCGCCCGATTACAAGTACGAGCAGTACTTCTTGAACAATCGCGACCGGAACACCATGCTCTTCGTCGGCGCCAACGACGGCATGTTGCACGCTTTCGTGGGCGAGGACAGCCACGGTGGAGGACGGGATGGGCAGGAGGCCTGGGCCTTCATCCCCAACAACCTGCTGGCCAAGATACAGAAGGTCCGCTGGGGCCACGAGTTCTTTGTCGACGGTTCTCCGATCATCCGGGACGTCTTCTTCGACGATTTCCCGATGACCGACACGACGGGCGCGCCCATCCTGGACGGCAGCAACCATCCGATTTTGGGCGCCTACCGCACCGTGCTCATCTCGGGCGAACGGGGAGGCGGCTCGGCCTACTTCGCCCTGGACGTAACCGATCCGGATAACCCGCAATACCTCTGGGAGTACCGCACCGACGTCGATGTTCATACCGACTACGAGGATCCCGACGTGCAGTGCAAGCCCTCGCGGCTGCAAACCTGGGCCAAGCCCATCGTGGGCCGGGTGTGGCTGAAGAACAAGCACGCCGGCGAGGGCACCCCGCCCGAGTTGCTCTTCGTTTCCCGTTCGGTGGCTATATTCCCCGGTGGATACTTGCCGCCCCAGAGCCTGACCAACGTGACGAGCTGCATCGACTTCGTCGAAATGCTGGCCTCGGCCGCCTCCCTGCACGTGGTGGACGTCGAGACCGGCAAGTTGCTTCGGAGGTTCATCTTCTCGAATGCCATCACCCAGGCCTACCTCGACAAGGTGAAGGAATTTCACGACTTGCAAGACGCAGGCTCAACGGCCAACTGGGACGGAATTTTCGAGGATCCCAACTACAATATGCCCGACGGCTGGGGCTGGGGCAACGACAAGCCGCCCAAGAAGCCGGGCTGGTTCTGCCGCGAGTTCCGCGAGAACATCCAGAACGACGTGCAGTTCCCGGCCGAGTTGCAGGCCAACTGCGACATCACCGACAACGAAGAGAGATACCAGATGCAGTGCTGCTGGCAAGGCGGCACCCCTGTCGATCCCAAGACCTGCAACCCCAACTCGGTGGGCGGCTGCTTCTACTCCTATACCAAGTGGAAGGGAATCGACGGCGCCCTCCAGATCAAGCTCAAGGGCGTCGAATGCAAGGATCTGCCCATCTCGAAGAGCGGCAAGTTCCGCCTGTCGATCGGCGAGGACTTCCGGCTCGAGACGTCCGCGGCCTCCCCGGTGGCCTACAACCAGGCGCTGGGCGAGTACATTACCAGGGTTTTCGCGTCGACCACGGTGGGCAAGATCTGGCGCATCAACATGAACTCGGCCGAGTACGACCGGGACAAGCCCGAGGGCGAGATGGTCTATCTCTTCAGCGACCCCGATACGGGGAAAGACCACGACTGGGACGTCGGCCGCGACGCCGGGGGCGATCCGCTTCCCTGGTATAACACCGGCGTCAACCGGCCGATCATGGTGCAGCCTTCCCAGGCCATGAACTACAAGCGCAACCTGGTGTTGTTCTTCGGTACGGGCGTGATGGACGATCTCACCTATCATGCAACGCAAGACAGGTTCTACGCCGTCGAGGAGACCCGCACGCTGACCGCGGACGGCTTCTACGATCCCGATCCCGAAGGCAAGCTCTTCTGCAACGAGAGTCTGTACGGGGCCACCTGCGCCGGCTCGGGTAATCCGCTGGATCTGGCAACCGCCGAGAGGCTCTTCGGAAAACCGCTGGTAGTGGGTGGCAAGGTGCTATTTTCCACCTACACCCCAGACTCGGATCTGTGCAAGCCCGGCACCGGCGTCACGTATGGCATGGACTTCGACAATTTCCAGGAGAACGGTTTAATATCCGATCCACCTACCGAAGGCCCGCCCCATCCGATTGATATTGTCTGGACGGCAGCGGGCCCAAAGGCAGTCACGGGTAAACCAGGTGACGAACATTCAGTGGATTTCAACATCGTGGTGGGCGCCCAGGTCATGCACTGGGGCAAGGTGCTCTGAGGTTGGCGCATTCACTCGTGGTCTTCCAACCGGGGGCGGGGCTATAGCCCCGCCCCCGGTATCTTGTGTGCCCAGCATGGGCCTGGACAGGAGGTGAAAGTCCTCTGGGGAGTTGGTCGCAGCGACCCACACGAACCGCAAGGCGACAATCCGGGAGACCGGTCCGGCCGCG